>WNGA01002245.1_pt1 | contig 29618 bp, 26 predicted proteins | sample 5400061 | NCBI WGS metagenome assembly WNGA01 (sample SAMN13153366, study PRJNA577476) | soil metagenome | isolation source: 100 cm soil or saprolite under grassland replicate 2 | place: USA:California | collected 2016-06-15
TGATCTGCTGTCGATGCACGTCGTATCCGGCTACGATCGCCATTTGGGCCTCCTTTGAGCTCCAGGGTCTTACGACTGCGCGAAGGGTCTCGCGCTGAGCCGAGGGAGGCCCTGCTTCATGCCATCTTCCCGCGGTAGCCGGATTTCCCAGAGCCGCGGCAAGATAGACTGCACCGGCTCGCCAGGGCGCCTGCGCGCCACGCGGCCGGCCTCGGTAATCCCTGTCCAGGAGCCCAATGTCTAGTCACGAGAACGGTCAGAACTTCGAAGCCGAGGGGAAAGGCGGCAGCGAAGCTGGCGACCTCGGCCCGAGGCGCAGAAGACTCGGCGACGAAGGAGCCGAGAACGTCGGCAAGATCGTCGAGATCAAGGGCGTCGTCATCGACGCCGTCTTCCCGGAGCGACTCCCCTCGATCTACAGCGCCCTGCACGTCGCGCTGCCCGCCGAGGACGGCAAGGAGGCGGGCACGCTTGTGGTCGAGGTGCAGCAGCATCTCGGCGACGACCGCGTTCGTGCGGTGGCGATGGACTCGACCGACGGCCTTGCCCGTGGCCTCGACGTGGTCGACAGCGGCCTGCCCATCACGGTACCGGTCGGAGACGCAACCCTGGGACGGCTCTGGAACGTGATCGGCGAGCCGATCGACAACAAGGAAGCCTCGGCCGACACGGAGCGCTGGCCGATCCACCGCGAGCCGCCTGCCTTCCGCGACCTCTCGCCGACGATCGAGATCTTCGAGACTGGACTGAAGGTCGTGGACCTGATCGCTCCGTTCGTCAAGGGCGGCAAGATCGGGCTCTTCGGCGGCGCGGGGCTCGGCAAAACCGTCCTCATTCAGGAGCTGATCCACAACGTCGCCATGCAGCACGGAGGCGTGTCCGTGTTCGCCGGCGTGGGAGAGCGGTCCCGGGAGGGCAACGACCTCTGGATCGAGATGACCGAGTCGAAGGTGATCGACCGCGTCGCATTGGTGTTCGGGCAGATGAACGAGCCGCCGGGCGCCCGGCTGCGCGTCGGCCTCTCCGGGCTGACGATGGCCGAGTACTTCCGTGACCAGGGCCAGGACGTGCTGCTCTTCATCGACAACATCTTCCGCTTCGTGCAGGCAGGCTCGGAGGTCTCCGCGCTGCTCGGCCGCATGCCCAGCGCGGTCGGCTACCAGCCGACGCTCGCGACGGAGATGGGGCAGCTGCAGGAGCGGATCACGTCGACGCGGACCGGATCTGTCACGTCGGTGCAGGCCATCTACGTTCCGGCGGACGACCTCACCGACCCGGCGCCGGCGAACACGTTCGCGCACCTGGATGCGTTCATCGTGCTTTCGCGATCGATCTCGGAGAAGGGGATCTACCCGGCGATCGATCCGCTCGACTCGTTCTCACGCGCCCTCCAGCCTGGAATCGTCTCTCAGGAGCACTACGAGACGGCGACGCGCGTGCAGGAGGTCCTCCAGCGCTACAAGGACCTCCAGGACATCATCGCCATTCTGGGCATGGACGAGCTCTCGGACGAGGACAAGCTCACGGTCCAGCGCGCCCGTAAGATCGAGCGGTTCTTCTCGCAGCCGATGTTCGTCGCTGAGGCCTTCACGGCCCGGCCCGGCGTCTATGTGAAGTTGGAAGACACGATCAGGGGCTTCAAGGAGATCATCGAGGGCAAGCACGACGATCTCCCCGAGCAGGCCTTCTACATGTGCGGCGCAATCGACGAGGCGCTGGCGCGTGGCCGCGAGGCGACCGAGGCGGAGCAGACGCCGGAGGCCGAGGCGAACGCCACGGAGCCCGAGCCGGCCGGCACGACCGCCTAGCCGGCATGCCCGACGGTCGCAAGACGTTCGACGTCTCGCTCGTGACACCGGAGGGCCCGGCTTTCGAGGGCGAGGTCGAGATGATCGTCGTCCCGGGCGCGGCGGGGGAGATCGGCGTGCTTGCGCGTCACGCCCCGCTCGTGGCCATGTTGAAGGCGGGCTCGACGCGAATCTATCTCAGCGAGACCGACGTGCGCGAGTTCGCCACGGGCTCGGGCTTCTTCAAGGTCGAGCAGGATCGCGCGCTCGCGCTCGTGGACGACGCGATCGATGCACGCGAGATCGATGCCGGGAGGGCGGAGCGCCAGCTGGAGGAGGCCCAGGCAGAGCTCGAGCGGGTCGAACGCGGCGAGTCGGAGGCCGATCGCTGGCAGCTCGAGCAACGCATCAGGCACGCCGAGAACCAGCTCTCGGTTGCGGGTCGCGGCTAGCCCGACAACCTCTGAGGGCGGTCTTCACCCCGATGGCAGCCTGTTGGAGCTGATCTCCTACTCGAGTCCGGCTGATAGCGTGGCGATCCCGTGCAGGCGTTCGTTCCGGGCATCTATCCGCGCTCCGAAGAGCTCGTCCAGGCGACCCGCGACCTCGATCGCGGGCGGACGACCCCGGAGGCCGTCGACGCACAGGTCGCCCGCGATCTCCAGGAGCTCGTCTCCCTGCAGCAGCGGGCGGGTCTCGATTTGCTGGCGGATGGGATGCTCGCCTGGCATGACCTCTTTCGACCGCTCGTCGATGCTGTCGACGGCCTCGAGCCCGGGGCTCTGACCCGTTTCCTCGACACCAATACCTTCTACAGAGCGCCGAGAGGAACCGGATCCGAGCCGCGCCTACGCGAGCCGCTCGCCGAGAGGTATGTCCCACCGCTGCCCGGGCCGAGGCTGGTCACGCTGCCCTCGCCGTTCGGCCTCGCCCGGGACACGGAGCTCTCGCAAGAGACGATCGCGAAGGAGGTGCTCGCCCCGAACCTGGCTGCACTCGACGCCGCGCTCGTCGTCCTCGGCGAGCCGTTCCTGGCGCGTGAGGACGCACCGGACCTCGAAGGGCTCGCATCGTCACTCGAGCGACTCGCAGGCGGGCCGCGGCTCGTGCTGCAGCTGACCTTCGGGGACGCCGGCCCGCTGCTGCCGCGCCTCGCCGACTTGCCGGTCCAGGGGATCGGTGTGGACTTCTACGCGACCCGGCTCGAGGACGTGCCGGAGGGCTTCGACAAGCTCCTGCTCGCGGGGGTCGTCGATGCACGAAGCTCGGTCGTCGAGGACCCGGACGAGCTGGCCTCCTTCGCCGGGCTCCTGGCCGAGCGCGTCGCGGGGGACGTCGCCCTGGTTCCGAACGGCGACCTCCAGTACGTCTCCGAGCGGATCGCCAGCGCGAAGGTCGTCCGGCTCGGAGCGGCGAAGAAGGCCGTCCTGGAGGCGGTGGCGTGAGTCAGGCACCGCACCTGCTCACGCACGAGATCGGGTCGCTCGCCAAGCCGCCGTGGCTCGTCAAGATCTCTGCAGGTCGGCCGCTCGACGACTCGGACATGGAGCATGCCCAGAGCTGGGGGAGCCGGCTCGGGGTGCCGGGCCACGATGCGCTGGTCGAGCTGCTGCAGCGCGAGAACGGTCGACACACGGAGGAGATCGCAGCCTGGTCGAGCCGCTACGCGGTCCGCCTGCTCGAGTCAGCAGGGCTGGACGTCGTCTATGACGGAGAGCAGCAGCGCAGCGAAATGTACGCCTGGGCGGTCGCGCACGCCAACGGCTTCGAGCCCCGCGGGACGGTTCGGAGCTTCGACAACAAGTACTACTCGAAGTCGGCGGTGACCGGTCCGGTCTCGCTGCGCGAGCCGTACCACAACACCGAGTTCGCCTTCCTGCAGTCGGTCGCGGACGCTCGGCTCAAGATTCCCGTCACGGGGGCCTACACCCTTGCGATCTGGTCGTACGACGAGCATCACGCGGCCCTTCGAGGCCGACTCGGCGGGGGGGCGAGCCGGGCGGCCGAGATCGGCGCTCGCCGCGAGCTCGCGCTCGACATCGCCCGCAGCCTGATCCGGCCGAACCTGCAGGCGCTGATCGAGTTGGGCGCAGAGTGGATCCAAATCGACGAGCCCGGGGCCTCGACCGAGGTGGACGAGCTCGAGGTGTTCGTGGAGAGCTTCAACGCGAGCGTCGAGGGGCTGGACTGCTTCTTCTCGACCCATCTCTGCTTCTCCGACTACGACCTCTTCTTCCCGGCGATCGAGGGCATGAGCGGCTGCCGCCAGTACTGCGTCGGCTTCGCCAACTACGACACGCGCGAACTCGGCACCTCCGACGAGGCTCGGCCGGGCTACCACGTGATCCGCCGGTTCCGCGACCTGCCCTACGAGCCGATGCTGGGACTCGGCGTCCTCGACATCCACACCGATTTCATCGAGCCGCCCGAGCTCGTCCGCGACCGCATCCTCTACGCCGTCGAGGTCTTCGGCGACCCCGCGCGTATCCACGTGACACCGGACTGCGGCCTGCGTACCCGCAGCTGGGAGGTCGCGTACGAGAAGCTCGTGAACATGGTCGAGGGCACCCGGCTGGCCGAGCAGACCCTCGCCGGGTGAGCGGGCTTTCCGACATCGTCGTCGGGTAACCTTCGCGTCCGGCAACCGCGCCTCGCCGAGGTGCGACGCGCGTTTTACAGAGCCTTGCGCACGACACTCAAGAGAGGATTCGGCCGGGCGACCTCGGTCGACGGTAACGGGCGCGCCGTCCTCCCACCTGCCGCAGCTACCCCGATGTCGCGGTACCGGCAGCCCCCGCCGCCGCGGCGCTCGGGGCTCCGGCTGCTGGGGCAGATCTTCTTCTGGTCGCTCGTGGCGCTGCTGATGGTCGCCGGGGCATTTGCCGGAGGGCTCTACCTCTGGGGTCACGAGAAAGTCGCCGAGCTCCGTGCCCATTCCCCCGACGTGAAGGCCGCGCAGCAGCGGCTCGACCTGCCGCCGGCGCCGAACCAGGCCGCCATCGGGCTCGTCATCGGCTACGACCATCGCGCTGGTGAGGGCGCCTCACCGTCGAGGTCGGACACGCTCATGCTGCTGCGGGCCGATCCGAAGACCAAGTCGATCTCGATGCTCTCCTTCCCGCGCGACCTCGCGGTGTCGATCCACTGCCCGGGGCACTCGGCGTTCACCTCCAAGATCAACGCCGCCTACGCGACCTGCGGTTCCAAGGGCACGCTCGAGACTGTGAAGGCGTTGACCGGACTCCCGATCAACTACCTGATCACCGTGAACTTCCGCGGCTTCAAGAAGATCGTGAACCAGCTCGACGGGGTCTGGATCGACGTCGACCGGCGTTACTTCAATGACAACCGCGGGCTCGGCCCCGGCTTCGGCTACGCGAAGATCAACCTCCAGCCGGGGTACCAGCGGCTGACGGGCGGCAGCGCGCTCGACTTCGTCCGCTTCAGACACACCGACTCGGATCTCTACCGCGTGGCGCGCCAGCAGCTGTTCGTGACGGCGATGAAGGAGCAGTTCCGGCGGAGCTTCTCGGTGTTCAAGGTGCCGAAGCTCGTCAACACGATCACGCACAACGTCGAGGTGGGCGTCGGCGGAGGCAAACAGCTTTCGGGCAAGACCGTCCTCCGCTACGCCTTCTTCATCTGGAAGCTGCCGTCAGGACATTTCTTCCAGACGCGCATCAACGGCCTCACGGGCCAGTTCGACCTCTCGACGAGCAGCTCGGACCTGGACCAGGCCGTTCGCGAGTTCGCGAATCCCGACGTCGAGGCTCCGAGGGCGGCGACCGCCGTTGCGCTCGGCCAGAAGCCCAAGACGACTGCGCCCAAGCCCGCGGAGACGACTGTCGGCACGCTGAACGGAAACAACATTCCCGGCTCGGCGGCCACGGCGCGGTATCTCCTCGGCCAGCGTGGCTATCGCACCGTCGAGCCGCCGGCCAACGCGACGGGGAATGCACCCACCTTCGGCTACAACCACACGGTCGTCTACTACGACCCGCGCCTACGGCGCTCCCAGGCGGCCGCGCGCGAAGTGGCCAAGCTGTTCGCGCCGGCGGACGTGGAACGCCTCCCCTCGACCATCCAGCCGCTCTCGAGCGGCGCGATGCTGACGGTGGTCGTGGGTGCGACGTTCCACAACGATCTCGCTCCGTCGCCGGTGCGGCACGAGATCGTCCGCCAGCCTGCGTACGTGACCTACAACCGCGGCGCCACGGAGCCCTTGCTGCGCACGGTGAAGAAAAAGGTGCCGTTCCCCCTCTACGTGCCGAACGTGCTCGAGTCCACCTCCATCCCGGATCCGGAGAAGCCCATCCGCGCCTACCGGATCGACGGCGACCACAAGGCCGTCCGCCTCACCTTCCGCACCGGAGGCCGGCAGTACTGGGGCGTCGAGGAGACCGACTGGGACGACGCGCCGGTGTTCGGCGACAGGAGCTTCGCGCACGTTCTGGGCGGCAGGCGCTTCGACTTCTACCACCAGGGCTCGCACGTGCACATGATCGTCCTGCACGAGAAGGGCGCAACCTACTGGGTCGTGAACACGTTGCTCGATTCGCTCTCGAACGAGACGATGATCGCGATCGCGAAGGGACTGCGCCCGCTCGACCAGCCCGCGGTGAAGAAGGCCAAGAAGAAGGTCAAGAAGAAGGCCGCGAAACCGGCGAGGAGCCGGTAGGACGATGGCGCGAATCGGGATCTTCGGCGCCGGTTACGTCGGCATCGTCAGTGGGGCGGGCTTCGCGGAGCTCGGCCACACGGTCGTCCTGCGCGACGTCGTACGAGAGCGGATCGACCGCCTGAAGGCCGGCGAATCGCCGATCTACGAGCCGGGGCTCGACGAGGTGCTCGAACGCAACCGCGGACGGATGACGTTTACGACGGAGGCCGGGGCCGCCGCCGCTTCCGACTTTCTCTTTGTGTGCGTGGGCACGCCCCCGACCTACTCCGGCGACGCCGACCTGTCGGCCTGCTGGACGGTGATCGAGGAGATTCCACCCGAGACGAGTGCGGTCCTCGTGATGAAGAGCACGGTTCCGGTCGGCACCGGCGAGAAGGTGCGGGCCGCGCTCGATGCGCGGGGCCTCACCGGGGTGGGCTACGTGTCGTGCCCCGAGTTCCTCGCGGAGGGGACGGCCGTTCGGGACTTTCTCGGCCCGGACCGGATAGTGATCGGCGCCTTCGAGGAGGCGGACGGCGAAGCCGTTGAAAGACTGCACGCCGGGCTGGACGCGCCGGTCGTGCGGACCGACGTCCCCTCGGCGGAGATGATCAAGCTGGCTGCGAACGCCTTCCTGGGCACACGGATCAGCTTCATCAACGAGATCGCGAACGTCTGCGAGCTCGTGGGGGCGGACGTGGGACAGGTGGCGCGCGGCATGGGCCTCGACAGGAGGATCGGAGAGCACTACCTGCGCCCCGGAATCGGATTCGGCGGGAGTTGTTTCCCCAAAGACATCTCGTTCCTGAAGCTGCTCGCCGGGAACTCCGGCTACCACTTCCAGCTCCTCAACGCGGTCATCGAGGTCAACGAGCTCCAGAAGCGCCGTGTCGTCACCAAGCTGCAGAAGCACCTGGGGTCGCTGCGAGGCAAGCGTGTCTGTCTGCTGGGACTCGCCTTCAAGCCGAATACCGACGACCTGCGGGAGGCCCCGAGCATCGTCCTCGCCTCACGGCTGCTCGCGGAGGGAGCCGAGGTATCCGCCTGGGACCCGGTCGCGGATGCCAGCGGGCTGCTCAAGGGAGTCCGGCTCGCCGCTTCTCCGCTGGAGGCCCTGGCCGGCGCCGACGCGGCCGTGGTCGTCACTGAATGGCCCCAGCTCCTCGACCTTCCCTGGTCGGAGGCGGCAGCGGTCATGCGAAGCCCCCTCGTGATCGACGGACGAAACCTGTTGAACCCTGACGAGCTGAAGGCGCTCGGTTTCACCTACGAGGGTGTCGGGCGTCTGGAGTCTCCGTTCTCCGGCCTGCCTGAGACCCCGGAGCCCGAGCCGGAGCTCGAGCAGAAGTAACGTTCGGTCAGTGGAGGCCATCATCCTGGCTGGCGGTAAGGCCGAGCGGCTGGGCGACGTCGCTGCCGGGCGGCCCAAGGCGCTCATGCCGGTTGCCGGCAAACCCCTGGTCGCCTACCAGGTCGCCCTGCTCGCCAGGGCCGGCGTCCGGCGGGTGATCGTCAGCTGCGCGTCCGGCCAGGGAGCGCTCTTCGCCCGCGAGCTGGAGGGCCTCGGCCCCGAGATCGCGCTCGTCGAGGAACCCGAGCCGCTGGGGCGGGGTGGAGGTCTCCGTTTCGCCGCCGCCGGACGCATGGAGCCGGGAGACGTGTACGCCCTGAACGGCGACGAGCTTCTCAACGCCGACCTGCCTCGACTGCTCGAGCGGCACCGCACGAGCGGGGCGGCCGCGACCATCACGGTCACCCGCCCACCGTCCCCGTTCGGCGTAGTGGAGCTTGGCGACGGAGATCTCGTCTCCGGCTTCAACGAGGCCGCGCGCCTCCCGTGTTGGGTGAGCTGCGGCCTGTACGTGCTGGGCGAAGAGGCACTCGACCGCTTCCCCGAGCGAGGCGACCACGAGACGAGCACGTTCCCCGAGCTGTCCGCGGAAGGTCGCCTGGCCGCGTTTCGGCACGATGGCGTCTGGCTGACGGTCAACACGCCGAAGGATCTCCGCAAGGCCGAGCAGTACGTGACGGCCCACCCGGAATGGCTCGCGTGACCGTGGCCGACGGATTCGGCTTCGAGCCGCGCCGCGTCGAGAAGCCCTGGGGGTGGGAGTTGATCTGGGCGCTCACTGACGACTACTGCGGCAAGCTGCTGTTCGTCCGGGCGGACCATTCGCTCTCGCTCCAGTACCACGAGGTCAAGGACGAGTCCTGGTACGTGCAGGAAGGCCGCGCGGAGTTGCTGCTCGGCGAGCGGGGAAAGGACGCGACCCTTCGTGAGATCCGGCCGGGGGATGCGTTTCACTTCAATCCCGGCACCGTGCACCGGGTGCGGGCCCTCGAGGACACGACCATCCTCGAGGTCTCGACACCTCAGCTCGAGGACGTCGTTCGCATCGAGGACGACTACGGTCGGGCCGGATAGACTCAGCTGATGGCGACGACGAAGCGCTTCGACGTCAAGGATCTCGCGCTCGCGCCGGAAGGCGTGCGCCGCATCGAGTGGGCCGACCGGCACATGCCCGTGCTGGCCGCCATCCGCGAGCGGTTCGAGCGGGAGAAGCCACTGTCCGGGTACCGCGTCTCGGCCTGCCTCCACGTGACCACCGAGACCGCGAACCTGATGCGCACGCTCAAGGCCGGCGGCGCCGACATCGTCCTCTGCGCCTCCAATCCGCTCTCGACCCAGGACGACGTCGCCGCCGCGCTCGTCGAGAAGTACGACGTCTCCGTCTTCGCCATCAAGGGTGAGGACAACGACACCTACTACGCCCACATCGACGCGGCCGTCGACCACAAGCCGCAGCTGACGATGGACGACGGCGCCGACGTGATCGGGGTTCTGCACTCCGCGCGGCGAGAGCAGCTCGGGGACATCATCGCCGGTACCGAGGAGACGACGACCGGCGTCATCCGCCTCAAGGCGCTCGAGGCCGACGGCAAGCTCGGTTTTCCAATCATCGCCGTCAACGAGGCGAAGACGAAGCATCTCTTCGACAATCGCTACGGCACCGGGCAGTCGACGATCGACGGGATCGTGCGGGCCACGAACATCCTGCTGGCAGGCAAGAGGTTCGTCGTCGCCGGCTACGGCTGGGTCGGGCGTGGCGTTGCTATGCGGGCCAAGGGGATGGGTGCGCATGTGATCGTCACCGAGGTCGACCCGATGCGCGCGCTCGAGGCCGTCATGGACGGCTTCGAGGTGCTGCCCATGCCGAAGGCTGCCGAGGTCGGTGACATCTTCTGCACGGCGACCGGCGATAAGCACGTGATCGCCCGAGAGCACCTCGAGCGCATGAAGGACGGCGCCATCCTCGCCAACACCGGCCACTTCAACGTGGAGATCGAGATCCCCGCGTTGCGATCGCTCGCGATCGGGACTCGCGAGGCGCGGCAGTTCGTCGAGGAGTTCGAGCTCGAGGACGGGCGGCGTCTGTATCTCATAGCCGACGGCCGGCTCGTCAACCTGTCGGCCGCGGAGGGTCACCCGGCGGCCGTGATGGACATGTCCTTCGCCAACCAGGCTCTGTCCGCCGAGTACGCGGTGGAGAACGCGGCCAGGCTCGAGCGCCAGGTCTATCCCGTGCCGGACGAGATCGACCGTGAGATCGCGCGCCTCAAGCTCGAGACGATGGGCATCACCATCGACCAGCTGACCGAGGAGCAGGCCCGGTACCTGGCCTCGTGGGACGAGGGTACCTAGGACTCCTAGCGGCGTCAGCAGGCGGAAAACGACGAGTCACAGTGACTGTCACAGTGACTGTCACCGAGACGTGTCCGTTCTAGGCCAGCCGACGAGGTAGACGGCCCCCGCCTGCGCGGCGTCAGCCGCGGGTGAAGATCACCGGGTAGCGGACCGGGTTCGTCCCTGGATCGTCGATGTCGATCGTCACGGTCGTCTTGGCTCCGAGCTGCAGCCGACCGAGGTTGCCGAAGAACACGGTCGGCGGGTGCAGCGGCCAGGGGGTGATCCGGTCGATCGTCTTCGTCTTCACGATCGGCCACGGGGCCTGCTGGATCGTGAGCGTCACCTTGACGTGCCGCTTGGTCACGTGTCCTTCGTTGTTGACGCTTACTGCAAAGCGGAGGTTCGGAGTTGCGACGACTCTGGTCAGCTCGTAGCGACCGAGTTCCTGGTCGCCGGGCTCGCCGACCACGTCGTAGATGAGGAGTGGACTGCTCCATGGCCTCTCGAGAATGGTGGTGCGGGTCGGGCGGAGCTTTCCGTTCGCGTACGTCCAGGTTGTCCTCGCCTGTCCCGACGCGCAGCACGTGCCGTCGTGAGGGCCGTACCACGCCTCGGAGACGATGACCTTTTGGCGCTTGATCGCAACTACATGGCTGAGGGGGACGTGCGTCATGGCGGGATCGAGCGGCTGCTGCGGAGTCACGATGCCGACCACTCGCAGCGACTTCTCCAAGGTCTTGAAGATCACGTCCGAGAACGCGAGCTGGCCAGCGGCGGTCCGCCGCCATTGGCGCAGACGACGTTGAGCGCGGCTTCATCTCGTCCATCGCCGTCGAGGTCACCAAAGGTCGGTCTCGACCAGGAGGAGACGACGACGGGGTTCCACCAGAGCAGGTTCACGTCTGCGTGAATGAACGCCTCGGGGCCATGGCGGGGTCGGATCGGCCGGCTCGAGCCACACACGCCGCCCGGCAGTGCCACCGTGCGCCAGTCGATCGTGTGCAGATCCGGCGACGGGACCCGCTGCGTGTACTCAGTCTGCCCACGGACCCGCGGCCGCGGGTAGCCGAGCACCCGCCACGGGTCGGGACAGAGCAGCGTCCTCATTCCCCGCGGAGTGGCTGTACTGCAGGCGTTCGGAAACGTCGTCCCCGGTCCGGCAACGACCCAGGCGCCCACGTTCTTCGCCGCCCACTCGTCGTGGTCGATCCGCGTGAACACCATGACGGCTGCAGGGCCCCGTTGCCGGCCGAGGGCGTCCCGAAGCTCGATGACCGCGCTCGAAAAGCGCGGGTCCGAACGCGAGACCAGGATGCGGACGACCTTTGGACGAAGACGCGGACGGCGGGGGCGGAAGTGGTGGGTGACGTAGCGATAGAGAGGCTCGGACTCGTACGTCCACGTGTCTGTGACGGCGAACACGATTCTGGCTCTTTCGCCCGGCGTCGGCGGCCGCGCAGCATCTTGCTCGGGCTTCGCCGATTGCCGCGTCCCGCCGCAGCCGGCTACCAACAACCCGACCGCTACCAGACACACATCGATGAATCTGCCTCGCACGGGCTCGAACCGTAGCCGCGCCTCCAACCGGCTGAAAGAAGACACCTGCCCCTAGACTGGCGCGCATGCTCGAGCCTGAGCGGATCATCCGGCTCGAGGACGACCGCGTCGTTGTCCTCGACCAGCGGCGACTGCCCGACGAGGAGGTCGAGCTCGAATGTCGCTCGGCCGCCGACGTGGCCGCCGCAATCCGGGACCTGGCTGTGCGCGGTGCCCCGGCGATCGGCGTCGCGGCCGCCTACGGCTACGCGCTCGCTGTGCGGAACGGCGAGGACCTCGAGGAGGCAGCCCGCGTCCTGCTCGAGTCGAGACCAACGGCCGTCAACCTGGCGTGGGCGCTCGACCGCATGCAGTCCGACCCGACCCCGGAAGCTGCGCGTCGCATCCACGCCGAGGAGGTCGAGCGCTGCCGCCGGATGGCTGCACATGCCGCCGGCCTCGTCTCGCCAAGCGCGCGAATCCTCACGCACTGCAACACCGGCGGCCTGGCGACGGGAGGCTACGGCACCGCGCTCGGGGCCGTCCGCGCCGCCCACGAGCAAGGCCTGGTCGAGCATGTCTGGGTGGGTGAGACCCGGCCTCTCCTTCAAGGGACGCGCCTTACGGCCTGGGAGCTCGAGCGGCTGGGCGTCCCCTTTGCCGTAATCGCCGATTCCGGAGCCGCCTCGCTGATGGCCCAGGGGGACGTCGACTGCGTGCTCACAGGGGCGGACCGGATTGCAGCGAACGGCGACACGGCGAACAAGATCGGGACGTACGCGCTCGCCGTACTCGCCTCCTACCACGGGATCCCGCTCTACGTGGTCGCTCCGACCTCGACCGTCGACCCGGACACCCCGAGCGGTGCGGAGATCCCGATCGAGGAGCGCCCACAGAGAGAGGTCTCGGAGCGCTTCCCCGCACGAAATCCCGCCTTCGACGTTACGCCCGCCGCGCTGATCCCGGCGATCGTGACCGAGGAGGGAGTGCACCGGCCGCCCTACGCCGAGTCGCTTCCGCTGGCGACCGCGCGCGCATGAAGCTGCTCGTTCTCGCGGCGGGGTACGCGACGCGGCTCTACCCGCTCACCCTGGACACGCCGAAGCCGCTGCTCGAGGTGGGGGGTAAGCCCATGGTGGAGAACGTCCTCGATGCCGTGCTGCCGATTGGCGTGGACGAGATCTACCTGGTCACGAACTCGAGGTTCGCCGGCCGCTTTCACGACTGGGCAGGCGAATACGAACGGGAGGTGCGGGTGATCGACGACGGGACGACCGACGACGCCACGAAGCGCGGCGCGATCGGCGACATCGCGCTCGTCCTCGACCGCGAGCGGATCGACGACGACCTGGCCGTGGTGGCCGGGGACAATCTCTTCGGCGAGCGGCTCATGGGCTTCCCGCCCCGCCGCGACGCGCCGGTCCTCGCCGTGTACGACGTGGGCGATCTGGAGGCGATCAAGCAGTACAACGCGATCGAGATCGACGGCGACGGCCGCATCACCTTCTTCGAGGAGAAGCCGGCAGAGCCGCGCTCGACCCTGACCGGCATCGCGCTCTACTTCTATCCGCGGGACGCGCTGCCTATGATTCGCCGCTACGTGGAGGAGGGCCTGAACCCTGACCAGCCCGGACGCCTCGTCCAGTGGCTGTACCCGCAGTTGCCCGTCTACACCTGGGGCGTACCTGGACTCTGGTTCGACATCGGCTCGAAGGAGCAGCTCGCCGAGGCCGACCGGATCTTCTCGGCACGAAGCTGACACAGCTATGAGCCGACCGGCGCGCCTAGCTTCCGGGCGTGCTCGATCTGCTCCTTCCGCGGCGCTGCGTCATCTGCCGCCTTCCAGGCGATCAGCTGTGCGGCGCCTGCCGCTCGGCCTTGCCGCGCCTCGTCCCGCCGCTCTGCGACCGCTGCGGCGCGCCTACGGTCTGGCCTGTCTCGCGGTGCGCCGAGTGCGCCGGCCGCCGAATCTCGTTCGCTTCTGCACGCGCGGCGGTGGCCTATGACGACGCCGTCAAGAGACTCGTCTCGGGCTGGAAGGAGCGAGGCCTGCGCCGGCTCGCGGGATCGGCAGCCGACCTCGTGGTCGAGCTGCTTCCGCGGCCGGATGCGGACGCCCTCGCCTTCGTGCCCCCCGACGGCGACCGCCGCCTCGAGCGAGGCCACCATCCGGCCGAGATGCTCGCGCGGGAGCTCTCGCGGCGCTGGGAGATCCCGGTCGAAGCCCTCCTCGAGCGCACGAGGGCCCTGCGCCGGCAGCGCGGACTGTCCCTGGCCGAGCGGCGCCGCAACGTCCGCGGTGCCTTCGTCGCCCATCGCGCACAGACGGTGTGCCTCGTCGACGACGTCTACACGAGCGGGGCGACTGCCAACGCAGCCGCAGCCGCGCTACGGAAGGCCGGCGCGCGTCAGGTTCGGGTCGTCACCTTCGCACGCGCCGTCCGCTAAATTCAGGGCGCTGGCAACCGGGGAGGCCCGATGCGACTTCAGGTCAAGGGGAAGAACGTCGAGGTCACTGAGGCGATCCAGGAGTACGCGGAGCGCAAGCTCGGCAAGCTCGCAAGACAGCTCGCCGACCCGACGCGGGTCGAGCTCGAGTTGACCATCGAGCGCAATCCTTCGATCGCAGCGAACCACGTGGCAGAGGCGACGGTCTGGACGAAAGGGCCGGTGCTCCGCGCGCGCGAGGCCTCGAGCGACATGAAGGCCTCGATCGACCTGCTCACGGACAAGCTGGAGCGCCAGGTCAAGCGGTACCGGCAGAAGCGCCGCCACGAGCACGAGCGCCATGCGAACAACGCGAGTCCCGCCGCCTTGCCCGAGGAGGCCCCCATGATCGTCAAGACGAAGCAGTTCACACTCACCCCGCTCACGCCGGAGGACGCAGTCCTTCAACTGGAGCTGGTCGGCCACGACTTCTACGTCTTCCGGAACGCGGACTCGGGCGAGATCAACGTCGTCTACCGTCGCGCCGACGGCGGCTACGGGCTCATCGAGCCCGCGTAGTGGGCCTCTTCCGCCGCCGCGAGCCCCTGCACGAGAGGCTCGCCCGCGAAGGCGGCCTCACGCAGGCGGAGCAACCGCCGCACGACACCACGCCCCGCTGGGGGACGGCGGGAATCCACGGCGTGCCTCGGGCTCGTCAGTGGGACGCGACGGCCATCGTCGAGGCCGCCGAGCTCCCGGGGAATGAGGCCGCCTTCGTCGCCCTCCCCGAGGGGACGCTGCTCGTCGAGGGCGAGGCGGACGTCGAGCCGCTCGCCGACGCCCTCGAGAGCCAGATCGACGCGCCCTACCGTGCCATCGCGGTGCGGCGGGACAAGCGCTTCTGGGGCGTCGCGGCGCGCCGGATCGAGGTCGTGCAGCTTCCCGGCGTCTCCGGCGACGAGCTCGAGCTCTCCGTAAACGAGGGAGAGCGGGCGCTGCGGGTGGACGGAATGCCCTCGTTCAGTAGCCTGCCCGCCCTCGAGCGCCTCGCCGAGCAACGCGGTCTCGTTGCGTACGTCCTGCGGGCGCAGCGCCTCGACGACGATCTCTGGGAGATCCAGCTCGCTCCGCTCTAAGAGTCGGCGCTCTCTAGGTCTGGACGGCGCCGCGGGTCCCGGCCCGGTCGGGCGCGGGACCCGCCGCCGCGAGCCGCTACCCTAGGTTCGTGGCACAGAATCTCGGCACATTCGAGAAGGTCCTTCGCTTCGGCGAAGGCCGCCGGCTGAAGCGGCTCGCCGCTCAGGCCGACTACATCGGCACGCTCGAGCCCGAGTTCGAGCGGCTCTCAGACGAGGAGCTCCGCGGCAAGACCGCGGAGTTCAGGCAGCGCATCGAACGAGGCGAGTCGCTCGAAGACCTGCTCTTCGAGGCCTACGCGGGGGTCCGCGAAGCGGCGAAGCGCGGCCTTGGCCAGCGACACTTCGACGTCCAGGTCATGGGCGCGATCGCCCTGCACGAGGGCGACATCGCCGAGATGAAGACCGGTGAGGGCAAGACCCTCGTCGCAACGATGCCGCTCTACCTGAACGCGCTCGCCGGGAACAACGTCCACCTCGTCACGGTCAACGACTACCTGGCCAAGCGCGACGCGGAGTGGATGGGACCGGTGTACGAGAAGCTCGGCGTCACGGTTGGGCACATCGAGAACATGATGCCCTTCGCCGAGCGCACGGCCGCCTACCACTGCGATGTCACCTACGGGACGAACTCCGAGTTCGGCTTCGACTACCTGCGCGACAACATGGCCGTCTCCCTCGACGGTGTCGTCCAGCGCGGTCACGCCTACGCGATCGTGGACGAGGTGGACTCGATCCTGATCGACGAGGCGCGGACGCCGCTCATCATCTCCGGCGAGCCCGAGACCGCGGCCAAGACGTACTACGACTTCGCCCGCATCGTCCGGGGGCTCGAGGGAGTTCCGTACAAGCCGACCTCCAAGATCGAGAAGCGCGAGGAGCCGGACGCGGACTTCACCTACGACGAGAAGTTCAAGACCGTCTCGCCGCTTCCCCGGGGAATCGAGCAGGTCGAGCGCGCGCTCCGCATCGACAACCTCTACGCGCCGCAGCACGTCCAGCTCGTCAACCACCTGATCCAGGCGCTCAAGGCCGAGTCCCTCTTCAAGCGCGACGTCGACTACGTTGTCCAGGACGGCGAGGTCAAGATCGTCGACGAGTTCACCGGCCGGATCATGGAAGGCCGCCGGTGGTCGGAGGGCCTGCACCAGGCGGTCGAGGCGAAAGAGGGCGTGCAGATTCAGGAGGAGCACGTTACCCTGGCGACGATCACGCTCCAGAACTACTTCCGGCTCTACGAGAAGCTCGCCGGCATGACCGGCACAGCCAAGACGGAGGAGAAGGAGTTCGTCGAGATCTACGACCTCTCCGTCGTCGAGATCCCGACGAACGAGCCGGTGGCCCGGGATGACGAGAACGACCTCATCTTCCGGACGGTGGAGGCGAAGTTCGGCGCAGTCGTCGACGACATCGTCGAGCGGCACGAGCAGGGCCAGCCAGTACTGGTCGGCACTATCGCCGTCGAGACATCGGAGTACCTGGCCGAGCTGCTCACGCGCCGGGGCGTCCCGCACAACGTCCTGAATGCGAAGGAGCACGAGCGCGAGGGCGAGATCATCAAGGGAGCAGGCCAGCCGGGCGCGGTCACGATCGCGACCAACATGGCCGGCCGCGGCGTCGACATCAAGCTCGGCGAGGGCGTCGTCGACAGGGGCGGCCTGTACGTCCTCGGCACGGAGCGCCACGAGGCGCGTCGCATCGACAACCAGCTGCGTGGGCGCTCGGGCCGCCAGGGCGATCCCGGCGAGTCGCGCTTCTACCTCTCCGGCCAGGACGACCTCGTGCGCCTGTTCGCGGGAGACCGGATCCAGAACATCATGGCCCGCTTCAAGATTCCGGACGACCAGCCGATGGAGGCCGGGATCCTCTCCAAGCAGATCGAGAACGCGCAGAAGAAGGTCGAGGAGCAGAACTTCGTCATGCGCAAGAACGTCCTCAAGTACGACGACGTCATGAACGTCCAGCGCCAGGTCATCTACGAGCAGCGCCGCCGCGTGCTCGAGGGCGATGACCTCTCCGACGAGGTGCGCGGCTGGATCGAGGAGGTCGTCGGCTCGACGATCGACCAGTTCGCGAGCGAGGACGGCGAAGGCTGGGACCTCGATGCACTCTGCGATGCGATGAGCGCGCTCTACGGCAGCGAGATCACCGCGGCGGAGCTGCGTGAGGACTACGGCAACTCGCTCAGCAGGGAGACGCTCGTCGAGGACTTCTCCGAGGACGCCGAGGAGGCCTACACGGAGAAGGAGGGCGAGCTGGGCGCCGAGCTGATGCGCGAGCTCGAGCGCTTCGTGATCCTCCAGGTCGTCGACGTCCGCTGGCGCGAGCACCTCGAGAACATGGACTACCTCCGCGAGGGCGTGCACCTGCGGGCGATGGCGCAGAAGGACCCGCTCGTCGAGTACCGCGGCGAGGGGCACCAGATGTTCGAGGAGCTGAGCCGGACGATCCGTGAGGAGGTCGTCTTCACGCTCTTCCACGCCGAGCTCGCGCCCGAAGACGCGCAGGAGCTTCAGACCTACCAGGAGGCCCAGGCGGTCGGCGACGGCGGCCTGTCCTACGAGCACCAGTCGCTGGCCGGCGCGGAAGCCATGGCTGCAGCCGGGGCCGGCGGGGAAACGGCGGTGGCGACGATGATGCCCGTGACCGAGCAGCGCGTCGTCTCCGACAAGGAGAGGATCGGCCGCAACGACCCATGCTGGTGCGGCTCCGGTAAGAAGTTCAAGAAATGCCACGGCGCCTGACGCGTCTGGGCGCGCACCGCTTCCGGGCGGCGAAGCCACCCTTCGCGGCGCGCTGACCCCGCCGGCGGCAGCCGCCCGCGCGCTCGCCGCTCGGCCGTACTGATCTGTACTGTCCTTCGCGGCTCGCGCTTGCCGTCTTTGCCAGCGACGCCCCAGACGCGCCAGGACCTGAGCCGGCTCGTCGGCGGGGCTTTCGGCCGGGCGAAGCCCGGCTCCGCCCCTACCTGACGCCGAGCGACCTCAGGAACCTGACGCTCTCGCGGCGCGCCGGAGTCGTTAGGTCAGCGCGAGAGGCGCTAGCCCGATTCAGCAGTCGGGGTGGTACTGGCCGGCGCCCGGAGGAGGGCCGGCAGCAGCAGCCCGATGAAGAGCGCGAACGCGACGGGTACGGCAAAGACCAGCTCGGCCGTTCGGCCGACGCCGAAGATCGACTGGGCGAGATCGGTTCCATGGACGACGTGCGCAACCCAGGCGGTCGGGGCCTTGGCGGGGTCGAGGATCGGCTCGCCGACGGTTGCGACGATCATCCAGAACGCCGAGACGGCCGCCCCTGCGATCGTGATCAGCGGCCAGGCGCGGAGCGCCGCGGCGAGCGGCAGGGCGAGCAGGGGTAGAAGGGGAGTGAGGAAGCGCGGGCCGGGCGCTGCGCCTCCCATCGGCAGGTAGTAGGACGCGTTGAAGACGAACATCGCGAGGGTCGTGCCTCCGACCAGCACCGCCTCGGGCCGGTATCCGCGCCGGGCAAGCGGGACCAGGCCTGCGAGCGCGATCACGGTGATCGGGGTGATGGCGAAGAATCCGCGCTCCGACACGAGGATCTCGCGGAGCGTGTCGAGGCGCGGGTGCGTGACCCCGAAGAACCCCGATGCATTCGCCCCGATCACTGCATGGCCCGACCTGCCGAGCTCCTTCACGGCGTGGGAGTAGCCGTTCTCGAACGGCGAGCCGAACGCCCACCAGTTGTAGGCGGCCAGGGGGAGGATGCCGACCACGAGGCCGGCGCCGTACAGCGCCGCCCGGCGGAGGCGAGGCCCCATCAGGACCGCATAAACGCCGAGACAGACCGCGACGACCGCGAGCGTCACCTCCATGAACACGGCCAGGCCCGCGAGCAGTCCGGCGAGCGCGATGGTCAGGTCGTTCCGCCGCGATCTCGCGCGGAGGAGGAGCGTGAACGCCGCGAAGCCGAGCATCGCCGAGGGAACGTGGGAGAAGTACACCGTCGCGAGCGGCAGGAGCATCGTGCCGAGGCCGAGCATGAGGGCGACCGCCAACCCTGCGCCCGGGACGACCCAGTTCACCGCGGTGCGCACAAGTAGCAGCAGGACGAAGAAGCAGGCGATCACCACCAGGTTGACCTGCCAGATCGCGCGCTCCTGGATGCCTTTCGCGCCCGGTGGGCCCAGCGATGTCGGGCTCGTTGCCGGGATGCTTCCAGCCGCGTCGAAGGCGAGGTACACGGGGAGGCTGAGGAACGCCAGCCCGGGCGATTTGGCCGCGAAGTAGTGGCCGTCGTGATAGGCGATGTCGCCGCTCTGATTCAGATGGTCGTCGATGCGCGGTGTCCCGTCTGCGAGGGACTGCACGAGCGCGTAGTGCGCTCCGGCGTTCCACCCGGTCAGCGGGTGCTGCGTGGCAGCTGCGATCGCCACGAGCGCGAGCGCGGCGATCTCCAGCGCACGCGTCATCCGGCGAGTCTACGAGCTTCCCTTGCATCGAACGCCGCTACCATCGCTGCATGGCCGATGCCGCCGAGCTCGAGCAGCAGCTGAAGGAGATCGAGACCCAGCTCGACTGGGTCCGTGATTACCTTTGACCCCGACCGACTGACGGCCCAGGTGGCCGAGCTGGAGGGCGAGCTCGGGAAGCCGGGTTTCTGGGACGACCAGCAGCGGGCGGCGCGGATCTCCACCGAGCACTCGAGGCTGACGAAGCGCCTCGAGCGCTACGAGCGCCTGCGCCGGGAGTTCGAGGACGCCCGCGAGCTGCTCTCCATGGACGGCGATATGGCCGCGGAGATCGCCGACGCGTTGGAGCCTCTCAAGCGGGAGCTCGAGAGGCTCGAAGAGGATGCCCTCTTCACCGGCGAGTACGACACGGGTGACGCGGTCGTGACCATCCACGCCGGCACGGGAGGAACGGACGCGCAGGACTGGGCCGAGATCCTGCTGCGCATGTACCTGCGCTGGGCCTCCGACCGCGGCTTCCAGACCGACCTCCTGGAGGCGAGCCCCGGCGAGGAGGCGGGCCTCAAGTCGGCAACCTTCACCGTCAAGGGCGAGAACGCCTACGGGATCCTGAAGGCGGAGCGTGGAGTGCACCGCCTCGTCCGCCTTTCGCCCTTCGACCAGGCGCACCGCCGGCACACGTCGTTCGCGCAGGTGATCGTCAGTCCCTTGCTGGACGAGAGCGCCGACGTGGAGATCGACGAGGCGGACCTCCGGATCGACACGTACCGGGCCTCAGGAGCCGGAGGCCAGCACGTGAACAAGACCGATTCGGCCGTGCGGATCACCCACGTGCCTACCGGAATCGTCGTCCAGTGCCAGAACGAGCGCTCCCAGACCTCGAACAAGCAGACGGCATTGCGAATCCTGAAGTCGCGCCTCGCCGAGCTCGAGCAGGAGCGACGCGAGGCGGAGCTCGCCCGCGAGCGGGGCGAGGCGCAGGAAATCGGCTTCGGCAGTCAGATCCGCAGCTATGTTCTCCATCCCTACCAGCTGGTCAAGGACCACCGCACCGAGCACGAGGTCGGGAACGCCCAGGGCGTCCTCGACGGTGATCTGGACGGCTTCATCCACGCGTACCTGCTCGCCCGAGCGGCCGGCCGGGCCTAGTAGGCCTTCTGGGGGTTCGGCTAGACTGGGGCTCCTCCATGACCGGTGCTTTGCAAGGCCGGACCTTGCCCACCGTGCAAGACGTCGACCTCAAGACAGAGACCACCCCCCTCGTCGACGGGCGGCCGCTGAGCCTCCCGCAGGAGTCCCTCGCGGGCGCGATGGTCGTCCTGGACGGGGTGACCAAGATCTACGAGCCCGACGTGGTCGCGCTCCGCGACGTCTCGTTCGTGATCGAGAAGGGCGAGTTCGTCTTCGTCGTCGGTGCCTCGGGCTCGGGGAAGTCGACCATCATCCGTCTACTGATCAAGGAGCTCGAGCCGACGCGTGGTCGCATCATCGTGGGCGGCCGCGATCTGGGCCGGCTCAAGCGCTCGAAGGTGCCGATGCTCAGGCGCAACGTCGCCTGCGTCTTCCAGGACTTCAAGCTGCTGCCGAACCGCACGGCGTACGAGAACGTGGCGTACGCGCTGAAGGTGCAGGGGGAACACCGCGACAGCATCCGCAAGAAGGCGCCGGAGGTGCTCACGCTCGTCGGGCTCGGCTCGAAGATGAACTCCTATCCGGAGGAGCTCTCGGGCGGTGAGCAGCAGCGGGTCTCGATCGCGCGCGCCGTGGTCAACCACCCGCCGCTCCTCGTCTGCGACGAGCCAACGGGCAACCTCGACCCCGATACCTCCGTCGGGATCATGCAGCTCCTCTACCGCATCAACCGCTCCGGAACGACGATCCTGATGGTCACACACGACCGCGAGATGGTCGACAAGATGCGCAAGCGGGTCATTGCGCTCGACGAGGGCAAGCTGTCCCGCGACGAGCGGCGCGGCGGGTACGAGTGAGAGTCGGCCTGGTCGCATCCGAGGCGGTTCGCTCGCTGCGGGCGAGCATGTCCACCACCGTGGCCGCGACGCTGACGGTGCTGATCGGAATGTTCGTGCTCGGACTGACCATCGCGCTGGGGACCTGGGTGCTTTCCTGGTCCGACCACGTGAAGAAGCAGCTGCTCGTGAAGGTCTACTTCACGAGCACCGCGACTCCGAAGCAGGAAGCCTCCGTCGGGAACTTCATTCGCACCGACGACCGCGTCGTCAAGTACACCTTCGTCTCCTCCGAGCGGGCCCTGGTGGTCATGCGCAAGAAGTTCCCGGACCTGGTCAGGAACCTCTCCTACAACCCGCTGCCCGACTCGTTCGAGGTCATCCCCAAGAAGGCCGAGTACAACGCCCAGATCAAGCGGGAGATCCTCCACTCGGGGCCGAAGGGGACCGTGCCGCCTGGGATCGAGAAGGTGAAGGACGGCGGCGAGACGTCGCGGCGTGTCCTGCGCGTGGGCTCGATCGTCGAGCTCGTCTTCCTGATCGGGGTGATCGTGCTGCTGATCGCCTCCACGCTCCTGATCGCGAACACGATCCGACTCTCGATCTTCGCCCGCAGGCGCGAGATCGAGGTGATGAAGCTGGTCGGTGCGACCAACTGGTTCGTGCGCGGGCCGTTCATGCTGGAAGGGCTGATCTGCGGGCTCCTCGGCTCGATCACGGCCGTCTTCCTGTTGCTCGTCGGCAAGGAGGTCCTGCTGCCGGCGATTCTCGGCCACATCCAGGATTCGAAGGACGTGCACGCGCTCGCCTTCGAGCTCCAGGCGCTGTCCATCATCGGCGCCGGCCTGCTGCTGGGCGCCGCCGGCTCGGGGCTGACGCTCCACAGGTTCTTGCGAGTCTGAACCAGCGCGTCGTCGTCGAGATCGCAAAGCGGGGGCGCCTCGTGGTGGGCGAGCCCTTCTTCGCACCCGGCGTGCCCATCGTCATCGACCGCAAGGGCCTGGGCTACGCCGGACCGGGCGATCTCGCGGTCGTCTCGACGGCGAGTCGGCGCCCGCGCCTCGAACGCGTCCTCGGGCGGGCGGAATCCGTCGAGACGGTGCTCGACGGCCTGCTCGTCGAGCGCGGCGAGCGCGGGGCCGTCGAGCCCTACTCGCCGCCGCCGCTCGACGTCGAAGGCCGGGTGGATCTTCGCAAACTGCTCGCCTTCACCATCGACCCCGAGACGGCTAGGGACTTCGACGACGCGATCTCGGTGCGGCGGGAGCCCGGAGGCGGCCTGCGGGCCTGGGTGCACATCGCGGACGTCTCGTACTTCGTCCCGGCCGGATCGCCCCTCGACCGCGGCGCCGCGGCTCGAGGATTCTCTGTCTACGTCCCAGGACGGGTCGCGCCGATGCTGCCGCACGAGTTGGCCGACGACCTGTGCAGCCTGCGCCCTCACGAGGACCGGCTCTGCCTGACCGTGGAGATCCCCTTTGGGGAGAGCCTGGAGCCCGGAGAGCCTCGTTTCTACCGCTCGGTCATCCGCAGCCGTGAGCGGCTCACCTACGACCAGGCGGAGGCGATCCTCGCCGGCCGGGAGCCTGCCGACGCCGAGGTCGCAGAGGCGCTCGGGCTCGCCGAGCGCCTCGCCCTCGAGCTCAGGAAGCGTCGCTTCGCCCGTGGTGCGCTTCGGATCGAGACCGCCGAGATCGCCTTCGCGTTCGACGGCCGGGGAGGCGTCGAGCGCGCGTGGCTCGAGGCGGAGCCACACGCCCACCCCCTCGTCGAGGAGCTGATGATCCTGGCCAACGAGGCCGTGGCGGGCCTCCTCGCCGGCCGTAGGCGCGAGGCGCTCTACCGCGTCCACGAGCGGCCCGATCCCCAGGCGGTCGGACTCCTCCTGGCAAAGCTCGCCGACCTCGAGGTGCCGACGCCGCCTGCTCCGGACGCCGACAGGCTCGCGCCCGGAGAGGCGGCCGCGCTGGCCGCTCAGGTCTCGGAGCGAGTCGCCGAGTACGTCCGGCATTCCGGACGCGGGGTGGCGGCGTTTCCGGCCCTCGTCCTGCGTGCGCTCAAGCAGGCGCGCTACGACAGGCGGAACCTGGGCCACTCGGGCCTCGCCAGCCCTGCGTACTGTCACTTCACTTCTCCGATCCGCCGCTTTCCCGACCTCGTCGTGCATCGCGCCCTGCTGCGGGAGCTCGGCCTGGCCGACGAGCCGCTGCCCGAGGACCTGCCCGAGGCGGCGGAGCACGTCTCGGCCCGCGAGCGCGAGGCGGCCCAGGTCGAGTACGCGGCCGACGAGATCTGCCTCGCGTGGCTGCTGGAGGCACGGCTGTTCGAGCTGGGTTGGGAGCACGTCTTCGAGGGCGAGATCGTCGGCCTGATCGGATCGGGGCTCTTCGCCCGCTTCGGCGAGGTCTTCGAGGGCTTCCTGCCCGCGCGCCGCCTGCCCGGTGACTACTTCGAGCTGACGCCGCTCGGCACGGCGCTGCGCGGCAGGCGGGGTGGCCGCACCTTCCGCCTCGGCGACCCCATCGAGGTGCGCGTCGAGGAGATCCGGCGCGCGGAAGGGAAGGTCGAGCTGTCGCTCGCCGTTGGGCGGGAGGACTGAGCCTTTCGAGTTAGCCGGGAAGCCAGGCCTGGAATTGCTTTCGCAGCTCGTTCTGCCGCGGCGTATAACTCCCTCATGTCCGTGACCGCCGGAGAGCGGCGGATCGTCGCGGTTCTCGTCGCTGACGTCGCAGGCTCGACGTCTATCGCCGAGAAGCTTGGCCCCGAGCGGTCGAAGTTCCTCTTCGACGACATCGTGCAGCTCATGCGCGAGGAGATCGAGCGCTTTGACGGTACCGTCGCTCAGCTGACCGGGGACGGGGTGCTAGCGCTCTTCGGGGCCCCAATGGCGCACGAGGACGACTCCGAGCGGGCGGTACGGGCGGCGCTGGCGCTCCGCGAGTCGCTCGCCCGCTACGGGGCCGAGGTCGCTCCCGCCTACGGGATCGAGCTTGCGGCCCGCGTGGCGGTCAACACCGGCCCGGTCGTCGTTCCCGGGCGCGACGCGCCGCCTGACGTCCTTTACAACGCGCTTGGCGACACGGTCAACGTGGCGGCGCGCCTGCAGGCGCTTGGCGACCTCGTGGTCGGGTCGGTGACGGCGCGTCAAATCCAGGCCTCGTTCGAGCTCGAGGAGCTTGGGAGCGTCGAGCTGAAGGGCAAGAGCAGCCCGGTCAGCGCCTTCCGCGTCGTGGGCGTCCGGGAAGGACCTCCGGGACGCCCGGAGACGCCGCTGGTCGGGCGCGAGGAGGAGCTCGCGGTGTTGGGTGAGGCCCTCGAGGGGCTCCTCGAGGGAACGGGGCGCGATCGTCTCCATCACCGGCGAGCCGGGCATCGGCAAGTCACGTCTCCTCGCGGAGGTCCAGGGGCGCTTCGCCGGGCGGGTGCGCTTTCTGGCTGGTCATGCCGTCTCCTACGCCGAGACCATCCCATACTGGCCTGTGCGCGAGCTGCTCCGCGGCTGGCTCGGTCTCGGTGTCTCGGAATCCGAGGCGCGCGTGCGTCTGGAGCTACGGGCGGAACTCGCCAGCGTGCTCGGCCACGAAGCTGACGAGGCGTATCCCTTCCTCGCCGGCCTGCTCGGTCTGGCGCTCGAGTCGGACCAGGAACAGCGAATGCGCGACTTCGCGAGCGACGCCGTCCAGCGCCAGACGATCGACTGGCTCTACGAACTGGTCTCCGCCCTCGCACGAAAGCGCCCGCTGTGCCTGGTGCTGGAGGATCTCCACTGGTCGGACGAGGCCACGCTCTCGCTGCTCGACGAGCTGCTTCCCGCGGTTGAGCAGGGTGCGGTCGCCTTTGTGCTCGTTCATCGCAGCGATCCCGACCATCCCGCCTGGCACGTCGTCGACCGGGCCCGCAGGCGCTTCCGGCGCATGTTCGTCGACGTTGGACTGGAGCCGCTTACGGACGCGGACGCGCGCAAGCTGGCAGAAGCGGACGCCGGAGGTCAGCTTCCCGAGGAGCTCGCTCAGCTCCTCGCCGAGCGGGCAGGCGGCAACCCGTACTTCGTCGGGGAGGCGATTCGAGATCTGTACGAGCGCGGCGCGCTCACCCTCGATGACGGCCGGGTCGTGCTCGCCGGGGGAGCCTCGATCCCGGCCGCAGTACAGGAAGCCCTCCAAGCGCGGCTCGACCGGCTCGACGCCGAGGCGCGGGAGCTGCTCACAACCGCGGCTGTGACCGGCGTTCCTTCGGCCTGCCACTGCTCGAGCGGCTCCTTCCCCGGGCTCGGCTGCTATCGACCCTCTCAGAGCTGCAATGGCTCCAGCTGATAGTCGAGGAGCGCAGCGGAGCCGCGCCCGAGTATCGCTTCCGCCACGGGCTCGTGCAGGAGGTCGCCTACGGCACGCTCGTCGAAGCTCGCCGGCGTGAGCTCCACCTGCGCGTGGGAGAGACGCTCGTGGAGCTCCACCGCGGCTCTCCCGGCGAGGTGTACGGACTGCTCGCCCGCCACTTTGCCGAGGCGGACGAGCCGGAGCGCGCGGTCGAGTACCTGCTGAAAGCGGGTGACGCGGCCCGTGCCGTCTACGCAGAACAGGAGGCGATCGAGCTCTATCGCCGTGCACTTGGCTTCATGGATCGCACCGGCGACGAGGCTTCTGGCCGCGAGACGCTGTTGAAGATCGCACTCGCTCACCACCTTGCCTTCGACTACCGCGCCGCCAACGAGGCCTTCACGGAGGCGTTCGCTCGGCCGGTTCCCGCGCCCGCGCGGCTGGAGCCGAGCGAGCCGATCGCCTGGGCGCTGGCGGCGGCCGGCTACAGAGCGGTGGCACCGGGGCACGTCAACTCTCCGCAGGGGTGGGAGGTCGCGCGCAATCTCTTCCGCGGGCTCGTCGCACTCGGACCCGACCTCGAGATCGAGCCCGATCTCGCCGAGCGCTTCACGGTCTCGGACAACGGGCGCTCGTACCGCTTCACGCTACGCGGGGATGCTCTCTGGAGCGATGGGGCGCGCGTCACGGCGGACGACTTCGCGTTCACCTACGCGCGGATGGCAGAGGACGACGTGGACACCGCGTTTTGGCTCGACGGGGTGAGCGCAAGTGCCGTCGACGTGCGCACGCTCGAGCTCCGGCTTCGGCAGCCGCGAAACCACTTCCTCTACCTTCTCGCCCAGCCGCCGCTCTTCGCTTGGCCGCGACACGTCTACGAGCGGGAGGGACGAGACTGGCACCGTGCCGTTCCGCTCGTCGGGAACGGCCCCTTCGTCCTCACGAGCCGTGACGAGCACGGTGACGTCATCGTGGTCGCCCCGCAGTGGAGCGGGGCACGCGGAAACGTCGGCGAGGTGACGCTCGTGCTCCAAGTCTCGCCGGCGGTCGCCGCCGACCGGTGGCGACGGGGCGAGTGGGACGTCCTCGACGAGATACTCGCTCTGCCCACCGCCGCCGACCACGAGACTGTCGTGGAGCGGTCAACCGGGACGTGGACGCACTATCTCGGCTTCCACGCAGGACGCGCGCCGTTCGACGACGCCCGTGTCCGCCGTGCCCTCGCGCACGCGATCGACCGGCACGGGCCGGCCGAGCCTCTGAAAGGGACCGCGGCCGCTACGGGCGGCTTGCTTTCGCCCACGATGCCGGGGCACTCGCACCGCGGCGCTCCTGCGTTCGACCCGGATCGTGTTCGCGCCCTGCTGGGCGAGGCGGGTTACGCCGACGGACGTGCCCTCGGCGAGATCGTGCTGGCGTATCTCGATCTGTGGGAGGATGCTGCGTCCGATGTGGCCGCCCAGCTCGCGGCGGTCGGCGTTCGGATTCGACTTCTCCCCGCCGCCACTGACCCCGATCTGGAGGCTGCGATCGAAGAGGGCGCCCACGCGTTCCTCTGGGGTTGGTCCGCCGACTATCCCGATCCGGGCGGTGGCATCCTCGAGCCGATCCTCCGCGTTGTCCCGTGGCTCTATCGCGACGAACAGCTCGAGGAGTTGCTGGCCCGAGCGGCCTCACTTCGCAACCAGGACGAGCGGCTCCGCGCGTATCGGGACTTCGAGCGGATCTGGATCGGAGAGCAAGGGGCCGTCGTGCCGCTCGCGTATGCCGACCGGCTGCTGTGGCGGCGACCCTGGGTGACGGGGATGTGGGCGAACGCGATCGCGACCTCGACCTTTGCCGAGGCCGTCGTCAGACGGCCGGATCCCGCCGGCATGCGCATCGAGCGACCGCCCGAGGAGTGGCTGCTGAAGGCCTACGACGACGGAGTTCTCGTGGATCTCATCTTCGCGCCCTCCGGCGTGTCCGTCGACGAGGAGCTCCTGCGGCGGGCGGAGGAGCTGCAGGTTCACGCCATGACGATGCCAGTCGCGTCGGTAGAGGATGTCCTGATCTCGCTGCTTCACGCGCTCAACGAGCAGAGCCTCGATCTCACAGGTCCGCTCGAGACGGCCAGGGCGCTGCGCGAGCAGATCGACTGGGATGACGTATGGAGGAGAACCGACGGCTCTCCTTTCGCAGCTGCATTCCGCGCGCTCGTCGAAGGGCTCGGGATCGCGTAGATCGTGATATGAAAGAGCGGTGAGCGCCGAAGAACGGCTCGCCCGGCTGCGACAGGTCCCGATCTTCGCCGGGCTCGACGACGGTGTCCTAGCGCGGATTCTTGGCGTATCCGTGGAGCTCGAATGCCCCGCGGGACAGGTGCTGGCCCGAGCCAACGATCCCGGCGCGGGCATGTTCGTGCTCGAGGAGGGCACCGTGGTGGTCGAGGCGCCGGGGCGGACGATCGAGCTGGGGCCGGGGGAGTTCTTCGGAGAGCTGAGCCTGCTCGTCCCGGAGTCGACCCGCGTCGCGCGTGTGCGCGCCAAGACGCAGGTGCGCTGCATCGCCGTGAACAGGCTCGACTTCGAGGAGCTGCTCGAGGACGAGCCCCGCGTCGCGCTCGCGATGCTCCCCGTGGTCGCGCGCCGGCTCTGGCACGTCATGCACGCCGAGTAGGCGCGGAGTCTCGACCTAGACTTTCGCCCATGGCCAGGGCCAGGGGCGAGAAGCTGATCGCGGACAACCGCAAGGCTCGGCACGAGTACCACCTGCTGGAACGGGTCGAGGCCGGCCTGGTCCTGACCGGCACCGAGGTGAAATCGCTCCGCGAAGGGCGTGCGAGCCTGGCCCGCGCCTACGCCGAGGTGCGCGGCGGCGAGGGTTGGCTCGTGGGCGCGCACATCGCCGCCTACGACAGCGCTGGCTACGCGGGCCACGATCCCGACCGTGACCGCAAGCTGCTCCTGCACCGGCGCGAGCTCGACTCGCTCGGCAGCAAGGTACGGGAACGCGGTCTGACGCTCGTCCCGACCAGGCTCTACTTCAGGGACGGCCGGGCGAAGGTGGAGCTCGCGCTCGCCCGCGGCAAGGAGCAGCGCGACAAGCGCCGCGACATCGCCAAGCGGGACGCCGAGCGGCAGATGGAACGCGCTCTGAAGGCCCGCAGGCGGTGAGCGAGGAGCCGCTGCACGAGGGGGACCGGCTCGGCGCCGCTCCCCCGGTACCGGAGGGCGGACCGCGGCAACTGGTCCGGCTCGCAGCCATCGACATCGGCCCGCTTCGGCGCCACCGCGACTACCGGCTGTTGTGGATCGGGCGCGCAGTCTCGCTCTTCGGCTCCGAGATCACCTACGTCGCCATTCCGTACCAGGTCTACCGCCTGACAGGCTCGGTGGCCGTGGTCGGGTTGATCTCGCTGGTCGAGCTCGTGCCGCTGCTGACGTCTGCCGTTCTCGGAGGTGCGTTCGCGGACGCCGTCGACCGGCGGCGCATGCTGTTGCTGACGGAGCTCGGTCTCGCCGCCTCGTCCGGTGTCCTCGTTTTCAACGCCCTCCTGCCGAGCCCGCAGCTCTGGGTGCTCTTCGTCGTGGCGGCTCTCTCCGCCTCGCTGACCGGCTTCCAGCGGCCGTCGCTCGATGCGCTCACGCCGCGGCTCGTCGAGCGGGACGAGCTGATGGCCGTCGGCGC
>WNGA01005693.1_pt1 | contig 29600 bp, 24 predicted proteins | sample 5400061 | NCBI WGS metagenome assembly WNGA01 (sample SAMN13153366, study PRJNA577476) | soil metagenome | isolation source: 100 cm soil or saprolite under grassland replicate 2 | place: USA:California | collected 2016-06-15
AGGAGGCGTTTCCTGAATTCTTCCGAATCGGCGGCGCCGGTCATGCGGCAGGCCTCGGTCACGTTCGGCCAGGCGTAGAACGCGCCGCCCGGCGTCCTGCAGGAGACGCCCGGCACTCGGTCGAGCAGCCCCACGATCAGGTCGCGCCGCTCAAGGAACGACCGGCGCATTTTCTCGGCCTCGTCCTGCGGCCCGTTCACCGCCTCGACCGCGGCCCACTGACTCACGTGCGAGGCGCAGGAATCGGTGTTGGTCACCCAGCGCACGAACTGCGGCGCGAGGACCGGGTTGGAGGCGAAGCCGATGCGCCAGCCCGTCATCGCCCAGGTCTTCGAAGCGCCGTCGGAGATGATGGTGCGTTCGTACATCCCGGGGAGCGAAGCGATCGAGCAGAATTCGCCTTCGTAACAGAGCCGCGAGTAGATCTCATCGGCGTAGATCCAGACTTCCGGATGCCGCCTCAGTATGGCCGCGATGGCCTCGAGGTCCTTTCTAGTCAGGATCCCGCCGGTCGGATTCTGCGGCGAGTTGAGGACCACGAGCTTTGTTTTTTTCGTGAGCTTCGACTCGAGCTCGGCCGGATCGAAAGCGAAGTTGCGCGCCTCGCGCAGATGCAGCGGCACGGGCACCGCGCCGTTTGCGACGATCTGCGACTCGTAAATCGGAAACCCGGGATTCGGATAGATCACCTCGTCGCCGACGCCGTAGTCGGTCGTCGAAAGAATCGTATAAGCGATAAAGGGCTTGGCCCCGCCGCCGATCACGACATCCTCCGGGCGGATGGTCAGCCCGCGCATCTCGCCCATATAGCGCGCCGCCGCCTCGCGCAGCTCGACGATTCCCGCCGAGGGCGTGTAGCCGTGCCGGCCTTCGCGCACCGCCCGCACGGCCGCATCCTGGACGTTTACGGGCGTGTGGAAATCCGGCTGCCCGATGCAAAACGAGATGATGTCCTTGCCCTGGCGGACGAGCTCGTTCACCTCCGCGAGGACGACGAAAGCGTTCTCGGTGCCGAGGTTCTCGGTGCGGCGGCTGATGCGCGGCATGGGCGGACGGTCAGGCGGATGCTTAGGGACGCCATTTTAGCCTATGCGACGCTGCCTTCGTGCCCTATCATTGCGCCGTATACGGAGACTCGGATGCTGATCAACTGCGCGGCATATCAGGACGGCAAGAAGCTCGGCGACATCGCGCCCGAGGACATCAGCAAGTACGTCAGCCGCCCCGAGTGCTTCGTGTGGGTCGCGATGAAGGACCCCGGGCCGGGCGAGCTCGCCGCCATGCAGCACGAGTTCGATCTGCACGAGCTCGCCGTCGAGGACGCGCGTCACGGCCACCAGCGCCCCAAGATCGACGAATACGGAGACTCGCTGTTCGCGGTGCTGCACAACATCGAGGTCGTGAGCGGCGAGCTCAAGGTCGGCGAGGTCGATCTTTTCGTCGGCAGGAATTTCGTGCTGTCCGTGCGCAATCAGGCCGAACCGGGCTTCGCCGCGGTGCGCGCGCGTTGCGAGCGCGAGCCCGAGCTGCTCAAGCACGGGGCGGGATTCGTGTTCTACGCGCTGATCGACGCAGTCGTCGACCGCTATTTTCCGGCCCTCGACGCTGTCGAAGCCGAGTTCGAGAAGTTCGAGGGGCAGATCTTCTCCGGCAAGTCGCTGCGCGCCAACATCGAGGGGCTTTACTACGTGAGGCAGAAGCTCACCACGCTGCAGCACGCGGTGCTGCCGCTGCTCGAGGCGGTCGGCAAGCTGTACGGCGGCCGCGTCCCGCAAGTGTGCTCGGGGCTACAGGCTTACTACCGGGACGTCTACGACCACCTGGTTCGGATCAACCAGAACATCAACAGCCAGCGCGACACCGTGACCACCGCGATCCAGGTGAATGTGGCCATGATCACCTTCGGCGAGACCGAGGTCACCAAGCGCCTCGCGGCCTGGGGCGCGCTCATCGCGGTGCCGACCTTCATCGCCAGCGTCTACGGCATGAACTTCGAGCAGATGCCGGAATTGAAATGGGCGTTCGGCTATCCCATCGCGCTCGGGGCGATGACCGCGATCGACCTCTATCTCTGGGTCCGCTTCCGCAAGACGGGCTGGCTTTAGAAAAACCGGGGACAGACCACGGTTTTCAGTTCAAAACAGCAGTAAAACCGTGGTCTGTCCCCGGTTTCTCGCGGCGTAGAGCGCCCGAAAAGTCTTCCCGGACTTCGGCGCGGGGAAAAACCGGCCGCGGGTCCACTCCCGCCCGAAGGGCAGCGCGACTATCATCCCGTTGCGGCCGCCGAGGATGCGCAGGAAGCGCACGGCGATCGCCGTCGCGAGCGCGTACAGGCGCGGACGCCGCGCCGTCCATGACCACAGCCCGATGGCCGCCCTCTCGGACCGGGGGCGCAAGCCGCGATCGACCTGTTTTTCGCGAAGCCGGCGCAGCAGCTCGGGCAGCGGGATTTTGACAGGACACGCGACCGAGCACGCGCCGCAGAGCGTCGCCGCGTGGGGAAGATCGAGCGCGTTCGCAAGGCCCACGTAACTGGGCGTGAGCACCGAGCCCATCGGGCCCGGGTAGACCCAGCCGTAGCTGTGTCCCCCGACCGCCCTGTACACCGGGCAGTGGTTCATGCAGGCCCCGCAGCGGATGCAGCGCAGCATCTCCTGCATGTCGCCGCCCACGAGATTGGTGCGGCCGGCGTCCACCAGGATGAAGACCATGTGCTCGGGCCCGTCGCGATCCTGCCGAGCGCGCGGACCGGTGAACAGGCTCACGTAGTTGGAGATCGGCTGGCCGGTCGCCGAGCGGGTCAGGAGCCTGAGCAGGGTCGAGAAATCCTCCAGGGTCGGGAGCACCTTCTCGATGCCGGTGATGCACACGTGCACGCGCGGCAGCGTCGTCACCATGCGGCCGTTGCCTTCGTTCGTGACGATCACGCCCGATCCGGTTTCGGCGATCAGAAAGTTGCCGCCCGAGATGCCGAGATCGGCCGAGAGGAAATGCTCCCGCAAGACCTCGCGCGCTTCGCGGGTCATGCGCGGGATGTCGTCCTTGCGCGGCGCGTGGTGATGAGCCTCGAACAGGCCCGCGACCTCCTCTTTGCTCTTGTGAAGCGCCGGCGCGATGATGTGCGAGGGCGGCTCCCCGGCGAGCTGCAGGATGTATTCTCCGAGGTCGGTCTCGACGGGCCTGATCCCGTTCGCTGCTAGCGCCTCGTTCAAGCCGGCCTCCTCCGAGAGCATCGACTTCGACTTGATCGCTTTCCTTACGCCGTGCCGACGGCAGATCTCGATGAGCAGCTCGCACGCTTCGGCACCGGTCTCGGCAAAGAGCACCGTCGCGCCGCGCCGCACGGCTTCCGCCTCGAAACTCCCGATCCAGGCATCCAGGCTCTCGAGCGAACGGTCGCGGATCGCCGCGCCCTCTCCGCGCAGCGCCTCGAAGAGCTCCGCGCCGAACTCGGCCACCGCCCTGGCGCGAAGCGCTGTGAACCCCGTGGACTGGAATTTGCGCAGGTTCGCCTGCAAGGTCGCGTCGGCGAGCGCCGCGTGCGAGCGCGCCTTGAAGTGCATCGACTGGATCTGCATGGGCGCTAGCCCTCGGTCGTCCCGGCGAGCACTTCGGCGACGTGCAGCACCTGCGTGTTCGCGTCGCCGCGCCGGCGCAGCCGCCCTTCGATGTTCAGCATGCAGCCCAGGTCGCCGAGCACGACCGCCTGCGCGCCGCTCGCCGCGATGTTCGCGCATTTTTTCTCCGCCATCGCCGAGGAGATCTCGCCGTACTTGATGGAAAAGGTGCCGCCGAAGCCGCAGCAGGTTTCGCACTCTTCCATCTCGACGAGCTTGAGTCCCGCCACTTTCGCGAGGAGTTGCCGCGGCTGTGCCTTCACGCCGATCTCTCTCAAGCCCGAGCACGAATCGTGATAGGTCACGGTGCCCTTGAAGCTCGCGGAAACCGCGGGGCGCTTCGCCATCTTGGTCAGGAATTCCGTGAGCTCGTAGGTGCGCGCGACTAGCCTCTGGGCCTTCGCGAGCATCGCGGGCTGGTTTGCGAAGACTTCGGGAAAATGCGCACGGATCATCCCGGCGCACGAACCCGAAGGCACGACCACGTAGCGGCATTCCTCGAACTGTGCGATCAGCATTTCGGCGAGCGCGCGCGTCGCTTCCCGGTCGCCGGAGTTCCAGCCGGGCTGCCCGCAGCAGGTCTGCAGCGCCGGTACCGTCACCTCGTATCCGGCGCCCTCCAGGAGCTTGAGCGCCGCAAATCCGATCGAGGGCCGCATCAGATCGACCAGACAGGTGACAAACAGGCCGACTCGCATGGAGAGATTCCGGAAACGGGAGTACCGGTGGCGTCGAATCATAGCACGCGGGATTGCACGTTCCGCATCGCGCGTTCCATATCGTGGTATAAAATTGCGATGCTTTGACGGTCGTTCCGCATCTCGAACACCGGAGACCAACATGATCATCGACTTCGATTCCCATCTGCGCGAAGGCTATTTCATGGATGAGGTCTACAAGCTCGAGGGCTCCTATGAGCGCTTCAGACCGGTCAAGTTGACCGAGGGGCGCACGCACGGCACGAAATTTCTGCATTCGCTCGACCCCATCGGCCCGCAAGGCCACGCCGCGCACCGGCATCCCTACATCTACGACCCGAAGACCAATTGGCGCGGCGGCGACGTCGCGGCGCGGCAAGTGGGCGGCTACGACATGGCGCACCGTCGCGTGGACATCGGCAAGGAAGGCATTGACAAGCAGCTGATATTCCCGACGCAGATCACCGTCGCGACCTCGAACATCGGCGGGTTGGGACGCGAGTGCGCGCGCTTGTTCAACGATTGGGTCGCGAAGCTCGTGAGAGGTCACGAGGAGGTGTTTCTGCCGGTGGCGATGGCGCCGGCGGGCTGTCCCGAAGCCATGGCGGATGAGTTGCACCGCTGCGTGAAGGAGCTCGGCTTCAGGACTTCGCACCTCGTGCCTTATTGCGGAACGCGCAATCTGGACGACCCGAGCTTCTACCCTTACTACCAGGCGGCGGAGGAGCTCGGCATTCCGCTGCTGTGCCATCCTAACAGTAACGGCGAACTGGTCGACCGGTTCGACAATTTCTACAAGACGCACGTGCTCGGGCGCCCGACCAATTGCAGCGCCGCGCTGGTGGCGCTCGTGCTCGGAGGCGTGTTCGAGAAGTTCCCCAAGCTCGAGGTCGTGTTCTTCGAGTGCAGCGCCGAGTGGATCCTTTACTGGATGCACCGCATGGACGACGACTGGGAATGGGCGAAGGACTTCCCGCAGATTTCGGGCATGCTCAAGATGGCGCCCTCGGAGTACATACGCCGCAACTGCTACGTGACCTGCGAGGCCGACGAGGCGGACCTAAAGCGGCCGATCGCCGAGCTGGGCGAGGACCGCATACTCATGGCGAGCGACTATCCGCACTTCGACTCGGAGTACCCGAACACCGTCTCGAGCATCCGCGCGCGCAAAGACCTCACCGAGCGTCAGAAGAGCAAGATCCTCGGGGAGAACGCAGCGCGCCTGCTCAATCTCTAGCGGCCGCATGCGCGGGTTTCTGCTTCTCTTCGGCCTCGCCGCCGCGGGCGCGAGCCTCGCGGTCGAGCCCACGCCGGGCGTCTCCGCCGTCGCCTCCTACTCGGGTCCGGATCGCACCGAGCGCCTCGTCGCCGCCGCGAAGAAGGAAGGCGAGCTGATGCTGTACTCGTCCCTCACGCAGGACGACCAGCTCAAGCTCGTCGCGGACTTCAAGCGCCGCTACGGGGTCACCGTGAAGTTCTGGCGCGGCAGCCAGGCGCATATCCTGCAGCGCGTGCTCAGCGAAACGCGCGGCGCCCGCTTCGAGTTCGACGTGCTCGAGACCAACGCCCCGCAGATCGAGGCGCTCGCGCGGGAAAAGCTGCTGCAGAAAATGAACTCGCCCTACATCGAGCAGGAATTGCTGCCCGAGGTCATGCCGGCGCACGGCGAGTGGGCGCCCGACCGGCTCAATCTGCTGGTGTACGCCTACAACACCCACTTGGTGAAGCCCGCGGACGTGCCGAAGTCCTGGCAGGATCTGCTCGACCCGAAATGGAAGCGCCGCATCGGCATGGAGTCGACCAACGTGGAGTGGTTCGCGGCCCTGGTTGAATCGATGGGAGAGAAACCCGGCCTCGATCTATTTCGGCGCATGGGCGACAACGGCGTCGCGGTGCGCACCGGCCACAATCACAGCGCCGTCCTGGTCGCAGCCGGAGAAATTCCCCTGATGCTGGGGATCTACAGCCACGACGCCGAGCGCATGAAGGCCAAGTCCGCGCCTGTCGACTGGTTCGTCCTTCCGCCCGCCGTCGTGCTGCCCTCCGCGGTCGCGGTCTCGCGCCGTGCGCCTCACCCCAACGCCGCAGCGCTTTTCTACGACTACATGCTCACCGAGGGCCAGCGCTTCTACACGGAAGTGCACCGCGTGCCCGCGAACAAGAACTACGACACGCCGGTGCGGCGCCTGGTGCGCGAGCGCCAGGCCGTCAAGGTCGTGAATGCGCAGGAAGCCATCGACGACTACGAAAAGTGGCACGACCTCTACAAGCGCCTCATCGTCGACCGGTCGCAGCACTGACCCCTCGCGGCGCATGAAGAGTAGCGGGTCGGTTCGCCTCCATCTTTACGCGGCGGCGTTCGCCGCGCTCTCGGCGCTGGGGTGTGCGGCCCAAACCGTAATCCATGAAAAGGCCTCGCCTTACAACACCATCATCGTCACCGAGGACCACAAGGGCATGCGCACGCTGCTCTTCGAAAGGGGCGGAGGGCGGCAAAGCGTCGTGAAACCGGGAGATCCGGATCATCTGGAGCTGCCCTATGCGCGGGTCGCGCTTGCCGGATTGGCGCTCTGTGAAGAACCGCGCCGTATCCTCGTCGTCGGTCTCGGCGGAGGGACTTTGCCGATGTTCCTGCGCACGCACTACCCCGCGGCAACGATCGACGTGGCGGAGATCGACCCCGACGTCGTGGACGTTGCGAAGAAATTCTTCGGGTTTGTCGAGGACGAGCGCATGCGCGCCCACGTCGGCGACGGGCGGCAATTCATCGAGAGGGCCCCGCAAGCCGACTACGACATCATTTTTCTCGACGCCTTCGGCGCCCGCGACGTTCCGAAACACCTGACGACGCGGGAATTCCTGCAAATCACGCGCCGGGCGCTCAAGGCGAACGGCGTGGTGGTCAGCAACGTATGGCGCCCCGCTTCCAACCCGCTCTACGACTCGATGGTCCGGACCCACCAGGAAGCGTTCGAGGAGCTGTTCATTCTGGATGTCCCGGGCGATGTCAACAACATCCTGCTCGCCTTACCCCGCCAGGAACGAGTCAGCCAAAGCGAGCTCGCGCTGCGCGCAAGGAAAATATCGATGGCGAAGCAATTCCGTTTTGATCTGGGGGAACTGGTCGAGCGCGGGTTCCTTCACGCGCGCGAGAAGAACCCGCGGGCAAGCGTGCTGGGGGACGCAGGCCTCCGGTAGGCGACGACTGCCTAGGACGCGACCATCCCGTGGACGCTGAACAGCTGCTCCGGATCGGTCCAGACTTTTTCGGGCGTGAACCCCGCCCGCTTGCCCAGTTCCTGGAACTCGGCGATCGAGTACTTGCAGGAGATCTCGGTATGGATGGTTTCGCCGGGCGCGAAATCAAACCGCCGGCCGGCGACGTGCACGAACTGCGAGTACAGGCTCTCCAGGTGCATCTCGACGCGGCCCATGATCGGTTCGTAGAAGGCCCTGTGACGAAACCGTTTCACCTGGAAATCCGCCGCAAGCTCGCGATTGATCCGGTGCAACAGGTTGAGGTTGAACTGCGCTGTCACGCCCCTGGGATCGGCGTAGGCAGCATCGAGAGTGGCCTTGTCTTTCTTGAGGTCCACGCCGACCAGCAGGATCCCGCCTGCCCCCGCCATCTTGCGCGCCTGCTTCAGAAAGACGAGCGCCTCGGCGGGAGTGAAGTTGCCGATGGTGGAGCCGGGAAAAAACACCGCTTTCCTGCGGATCGGTACGCCCGCAAACTCGGGCAACACGAGGGGCCGCGTATGGTCGGCGCAGATGCCGACGATATTGAGGAAGGGAAAGCGGCGCGCAAGCTCGTTTGACGAAGCACGCAGCGTACCGATCGCGATGTCGATCGGAACGTACAACTGCGTCTGCAGCGCGTGGATCAGGATGCGCGTCTTGGCTTGCGCGCCGCTGCCGAATTCGATCAGCTGGGCCTCGGGCCCGACGAATTGCGCGATTTCCGCGATGTTGCCGCGGAGGATCGCCATCTCGGTGCGCGTCAGGTAGTACTCGGGCAGCTCGCAGATCGCCTCGAACAGGCGGCAGCCCTGCTCATCGTAGAAATACTTCGGGGGAATGCTCTTTTGCGGGAGCGCGAGGCCGGCGAGCACGTCCTCGAGGAGCCTCTCCCCGCCGGGAAAGAAGCTGTAGAAGCGGACCACCCCGGGCGCCGAAGGCTGGGGGGAGGGTTCCGGGTTCATGCCGAGGGCCGGGGTCTAGCCCGACCAGTCGTTTCGTGCGTGGACCGATACGAAATCGCCCTGCAGCAACAAGCCCGCGGAGGTCTGGTGCGCGTTGGAGCGGCCGGAGGCGAATTCCAGCCATTGACGTATGCGGGTCGCGTCGCCGACACGAGTGTATTTGCCCCAGGAGTCGAGCAGCACGATGATAATCGAACGCCCGGCCAGCGTCACCTGCATGACCAGACACCGTCCGGCTTCGGCGATGTATCCGGTCTTCGACAAGCCGATATCCCAGCGGGAGCTACGGGTAAGATTGTTGGTGTTGCCGAAGCGCATCGTGCGGCGCCCGATTTTGACCTGGTACGCAGTCGAAGTCGTATAGTCGCGGATCTTGGGGTAGGCGTGCGCGGCCTGCACGAGCTTCGCCAGGTCCTGCGCAGTCGACACGTTGCGGCCGGAAAGCCCCGTGCCGTCCTCGAAGCGCGTGCCCGACATCCCGAGCAACCGGGATTTGAGGTTCATCGCCAGCACGCACGCGTCTTTCCCGCCCGGGTAGGAGCTTGCGATCGCGGAGGCGGCGCGGTTTTCCGAAGCCATGAGGGCGAGGTGCAGCAGCTCGTCTCGCGTGAGCGTGGTGCCGACCCGCAGGCGGGATTGCGAGCCGCGCAGCCTGTCGACGTCCGCCTTGGTGATCGTCACCGGCTCGTCGGGGTCGAGCTCGGCGTCGAGCGTGACGATCGCGGTCATCAGCTTGGTGAGCGAGGCGATCGGCAGCGTCGATTCCATGTTCTTGCCGAGGAGAATTTCGCCGGATTGCTGGTCGACGACCAGCGCGGCCTGCGATTTCAGCGCCGGCTGGCGCAGCTCGCGCCCGAACACCGGCGCCGAGAAAACTACCAGTGCGAGCAGCGACATCGCGATGAACCGCACCTTCCCTCCCATTTCTCGTTGGGCCAGCCAGTTTAGCGTTGGTACGGGTAATTTGCAACGAAAATAACAAGATACAGGAAATACTTCACGCGGCCTCGCGAAACCGGCACCAGGCTTGGATCCCTGCCGGCCCGGTCCTTCCTCAGACCGCCACCGCGTGCTCGGCCTCCTCTTGCAGCTGCAGCGACCACATCTGGGCGTAAGCGCCATCTTGCTCGAGCAATTCCCTGTGCGTGCCGCGCTCAACGATACGGCCCTGATCCAGCACGATAATCTGGTCCGCGTCCATGACCGTGGAAAGGCGGTGAGCGATCACCAGGGTGGTGCGGCCCCGGGCGATGCGGTCGAGCTCGGCCTGGATGCCTTGCTCGGTTTCCGAATCGAGCGCGGAGGTGGCCTCGTCGAAGATGAGAATGCTCGGGTTTTTCAGGATGGCGCGGGCGATCGCGACCCGCTGCTTCTCGCCGCCCGAGAGCTTCAAGCCTCGTTCGCCGACGCGGGACTCGTACCGGTCGGGAAGGCTCTCGATGAATTCGTGGATGTGCGCCGCCTTCGCCGCCTCGATGACCTCCTCGGGCGATGCGCTCGGCCGCCCGTAGTGAATGTTGTAGAGGATGGTGTCGTTGAAGAGCACCGTGTCCTGGGGCACGATGCCGATCGCGGCGCGCAGGGACGACTGCGTCACGCCGCGGATGTCGGCGGCGTTGATGGTGATGCGGCCCGCGTTCACATCGTAGAAGCGGAACAACAGTCGTGCCAGAGTGGACTTTCCAGAGCCGCTCGCGCCCACCACGGCGATCTTGCTTCCGGCCGGGATCTCGAAGGACACGTCGAACAGGATCTGGCGCCGCGGCTCGTAGGAGAAATCGACGTGCTCGAAACGCACGGTCGCGCTTCCCGCGCTTTCTCCAAGAGGCAGCGGCGCTGCATCCGGCCGGTCCTGTATCTCCCGGTCCTGCGTAAGCAGGCGGAACATGCGGTCCATGTCGGCGAGCGCCTGCTTGATCTCGCGGTACACCATGCCCAGAAAATTGAGCGGGATGTAGAGCTGGATCAAAAGGCCGTTGACGAGCACCAGGTCGCCGAGCGTCAGGGTCTTCGCCACCACTCCTTGAGCGGCGAGGATCATGAGCAGGGTCACCGCGACGGCGATGATGCAGCTCTGCCCGATGTTGAGGAGCCCGAGCGAGGCCTCGTTCTTCACCGCCGCCGACTCGTACTTCTGCAGGTTCTCGTCGTACCGGCGCGCCTCGTACTCCTCGTTGTTGAAGTATTTCACCGTTTCGTAGTTGAGCAGGCTGTCGATCGCGCGCGTGTTGGCCTTCGAATCCAGCTCGTTCGCCTGGCGCCGGATTTCCATGCGCCACTCGGTGATCGACACGCTGAAAGCGATGTAGAGGACCACCGCGACAAAGGTGACCGCCGCGAAGCGCCAGTCGAACTTGGTGAGAAGGATGACTGCCACCAGGCTGAACTCGAGGATCACCGGGACGATCGAGAACAGCATGTAGGTCAACAACGTCGAGATCCCGCGCGTGCCGCGCTCGATGTCGCGCGACACGCCGCCGGTATGACGCTCCAGATGAAAACGCAGGGACAGGCTGTGCATATGGCGGAATACGGTGAGCGCGACGCGGCGGATGGCGCGCTGGGTCACGCGCACGAACACGACGTCCCGGAGCTCCGCGAACAGCGTCGTCGAAAACCTGAGGATTCCATAAGCGGCGAGCAGCGCGAGCGGCAGCACGAGCACCGCGGTCTGCGCGTCCAGCGAATCGACCACTTCCTTCAGGATAAGCGGCACGCCGACGTTGGCGAGCTTGGCGGTGGTCAGAAACGCGAGCGCGATCGCCACGCGGACGCGGAATTCCCACAGGTAGGGGAACAGCATCCCGATCGCGCGCCATTCGCTGCGCCGTTTCGGCGCGGCGGAATCCTTCAACGGAGCGGGCAAGGCAAAACTGCGGTGATCGTGGGCCATGGAGGAGCGTCATGTTACATGGAGGTGGGCATCCGCGGATCAAGTGCTGCCGCGAGGTGCCGGAGCGGCGTATCATGCCGTATTGCGTTAAATCCCTAGAGAACCTTTCCGGAGGCCCATGCCGCTCGCTGTCTGGATCGTCGCAGTCGTTGCCGTTTCTTTTGCGCTTGCCTATCTGAACTCCTCGGGATGGATCTGGATTGCCGCGGGCGCGGTCCTGTTGCTCGCCGGTCTGGCCGGGGGAGCGTTCACACCGGATGCTTTTCTCATTCTCGCGGCGATACTCGCCGTCTGTAGCCTCGTGCTCGGCGTTTCACCGCTGCGCCGGCTCCTGGTTTCGCGCTCCCTTCTCGCCTGGTACCGCGGCCAGCTTCCGGCCATGTCCCAGACCGAGCAGGAGGCGATCGACGCCGGCACGGTGACCGAGCAGCTGTGCGCGATGGTGAACGACTGGGAGACGACGCAGGTGCATCAGGACCTGCCGCCGCATGCCTGGCAGTTCATCAAGGACAAGGGGTTTCTCGGGATGATCATCCCGAAGAAATACGGCGGCAAGGAATTCTCCGCGACCATGCATTCGCAGGTGATCCAGAAGCTCGGGACCCGCTGCAGCGCGGCCACGGTGCACGTCATGGTTCCCAATTCCCTGGGGCCCTCCGAGCTCCTGCTGCATTACGGCACCGACGAGCAGAAGAACTACTACCTGCCGCGCCTCGCAAAGGGTCTCGAGATTCCCTGTTTCGGCCTGACCAATCCGCACGCGGGCTCGGACGCCGCGTCGATTCCCGATTTCGGCATCGTGTGCAAGGGAACCTGGGAGGGCCGCGAGGTGCTCGGCATGCGCGTCACCTGGGAGAAGCGCTACATCACGCTGGGCCCCATTTCGACGCTGCTCGGGCTCGCCTTCCGGCTCCTCGACCCGGACCATCTGCTCGGAGAGAAGGAAGACATCGGCATCACCTGCGCGCTGGTGCGCACCGACACGCCGGGCGTCAACATCGGCCGCCGCCACAATCCCCTGAACGCCGTGTTCCAGAACGGTCCGAACTGGGGCAAGGACGTGTTCATGCCGCTCGACTGGATCATCGGCGGACCGAAGATGGCGGGCCAGGGCTGGAGGATGCTGATGGAGTGCCTCGCCGCGGGACGCTCGATCTCGCTGCCCTCCTCGGGGACGGGCTACGCCAAGCTCGCCGCGCGCGCGACGGGCGCCTATGCGCGCGTGCGCAGCCAGTTCAAGACGCCGATCGGAAAATTCGAAGGCATCGAGGAGGCGCTCGCCCGCATCGGCGGCAACCTCTACATGATGGACGCGGCCCGCATGATGACCGCCGGCGCGGTCGACCTCGGCGAAAAGCCCTCGGTGATCTCGGCGATCGTCAAGTACCACCTCACCGAGCGCGGGCGCGCCGTGGTCAACGACGCGATGGACATCCTCGGCGGCAAGGGAATCTGTCTCGGTCCAAACAATTTCATGGGGCGCATCTACCAGCAGCTGCCCATCGCGATCACGGTCGAGGGCGCCAACATCCTCACGCGCAACCTCATCGTCTTCGGACAGGGAGCGATCCGCTGCCATCCGTACGTGCTGAAGGAAATGAACGCGGCGCGCGAGGGCGACCTGAAAGGTTTCGACGCCGCCCTTTTCGGTCACATCCGGCACGTCATCTCGAACGAAACGCGCGCCTTCCTCATGGCAATCACCGGATCGCGCTTCGTTTCCGTTTCACCCAAGGCTTCGCCCCGGATGCGCCGCACCTACCAGCACCTGACGCGGATCTCCGCCGCTCTCGCCTACGCGGCGGATGTCTCCATGCTCGTCCTGGGGGGGTCGCTGAAGCGCCGGGAAAGGATCTCCGCGCGCCTGGGCGACGTCCTCTCCATGCTCTACCTCGCCTCGGCAACGCTCAAGCGCTTCGAGGACGAGGGCCGGCAGGAGACCGATCTTCCGCTTTTGCAATGGTCGCTGCAGGATGCACTGGCCCGCGCGGCCGAAGCGCTGCACGGCGTGCTCGCGAACTATCCGGTGCGGCTGATCGGCGCGCTCCTGCGCCTGGTGACCTTCCCGCTCGGCCGGCACTTCGCGCCGCCCAGCGACGCGCTCGGGCACGAAGTCGCGCGCCTGCTCATCACACCGTCGGCCGCGCGCGACCGGCTCTGCGCCGGCATGTACCTGCCGAAAGCCGAGAGCGAACCGCTCGGGTGTCTCGAGGCCGCGCTCGAGGCGACGATCAAGGCCGAGCCGGTCGAGGCCAAGATCCGTGCGGCCCAGAAGTCCGGGGCAATCCGCGGCAAAGGGCCCGAGGAGCTTGCCCAGGCTGCGCTCGCCGCGAACGTCATCGGCGGCGAAGAGCAGGCTCTGCTCAAGCGCGCGGCGCAGCTGCGCGACGAGGTGATCCGCGTGGACGATTTCCCGCAGGATCTCGGACTGTCCGAAGCGACCCGGCCCGCGCGGCCGCAACGCGCTGCGGCCTGAAACCGGGGACAGACCCCTATTTTTCCCCCGGTTTTTGCTTTCATACGATGCGTAATCAAAAATAGGGGTCTGTCCCCCGTTTCGTTGCCATCAGCGGAGGCACGATGCCGAAAGACATCTTCATCATCGACGGCGCGCGCACGCCGTTCCTGAAATCGCGCAACCGGCCCGGCCCGTTCTCGGCGAGCGATCTCGCCACCGCCGCCGGCAAGGCGCTGCTCGTGCGGCAGCCTTTCGCGCCGACTGAGCTCGACGAGGTCATCCTAGGCTGCGCCGCGCCCTCGGTGGACGAGGTCAACATCGGGCGCGTCGCGGCGCTGCGCATGGGCTGCGGGCAGAAGGTCCCGGGCTGGACCGTGATGCGCAACTGCGCCTCCGGCATGCAGGCGCTCGATTCAGGCGTAGCCAACATGCTCTCGGGGCGCTCGAAGCTCGTGCTGGCGGGAGGGGTGGACGCTCTCTCGCGCGTGCCGCTCCTCTATTCGGAGGCCATGGTCATGTGGTTCTCGAACTTCATGGCCGCGAAGACTCCCCTACGGAAGGCCGGCATGTTCCTGAAGTTGAAGCCCGCGCAACTGCTCACGCCGATCATCGGCATCATGAAAGGGCTGACCGATCCCTACGTGGGCCTTCTCATGGGTCAGACGGCCGAGAATCTCGCCTGCCGTTTCAGGATCGGTCGCCGGGAAATGGACGAGTTCGCCGCGGAGAGCCATGCGCGCGTCCTCCGCGCGCAGGAGAGCGGAGTATTCGGCGATCCGCATGACGGTCTGGCCGCGGAAATCGCACCGGTCTACGACGACAGGGGTAATCTTTGCCGGGACGACGACGGCGTTCGAAAGGACTCGACGGCCGAGAATCTCGCGAAGCTCAAGCCCTTCTTCGACCGGAAGTACGGCAACGTCACCGCCGGAAATTCCTCGCAGATCACCGACGGCGCGGCGTGGCTGGTGCTCGCGACCGAGGAGGCCGTGAAACGCCACGATCTGAAGCCGCTCGGCCGCATCGTCGATTCCCAGTGGGCGGGCCTGGACCCGGCGCAGATGGGCCTCGGGCCCGTGCACGCTTCGACACCGATACTCAAGCGCCACTCCCTCAAGCTCAACGACCTCGATGCCTGGGAAATCAACGAAGCGTTCGCGGCCCAGGTGCTCGCCTGCCTCGCGGCGTGGGAGGAAGACAGATATTGCCGCGAGGAACTGGGCCTCGATGGCGCGATGGGCGAGCTCGACACGGAAAAACTGAACGTGGACGGCGGCGCGATCGCCCTCGGCCACCCGGTCGGCGCCTCGGGCGCGCGCATCGTGCTGCACCTGCTGCATGCGCTCAAGCGCGCAAAAGGCAAGCGCGGCATGGCTTCGATCTGTATCGGCGGGGGCCTCGGCGGGGCGATGCTGGTCGAGGCGCTGTAGTCGTCATGGCGGGCAACACCCTCCACTGGAAGCTCGAGACCGACCGCGACAACATCGTCTGGCTGTCGCTCGACAAGGCGGATGCTTCGGCCAACGTCCTGTCGGCCGACGTCATGGCCGAGCTGGACCGGATTCTCGACGAGCTGCGCGCGAAGAATCCGCGAGGGCTCATCATCCGCTCCGGCAAGGACTCCGGATTCATCGCAGGCGCCGACGTCGAGGAATTCACCAGGATCAAGGACGCGGACGACGCGATGCGCCTGGTCAAGCGCGGCTGGGACCTCTATAACAAACTCGAGGCCCTGCCCTTCCCGGCGCTCGCGCTGGTGAACGGCTTCTGCATGGGCGGGGGCGTCGAGCTCGCGCTCGCCTGCCGCTATCGCGTCGCGGTGGATCAGCCCGGAACGCGTTTCGCATTGCCGGAAGTGATGCTCGGCATCCTGCCGGGCTGGGGCGGCGTCAAGCGCCTGCCGCGCCTGGTCGGGCCGACAGCGGCGCTCGACATGCTGCTCACGGGCCGGGCCGTGGATGCGCGCCGCGCGAAGCGTTTGGGTCTGGTGGATGAGGCGGTGCCGCCGCGCGTCCAGGAGAACGCCGCGCGCATGATGGTGCTCGAGGCGCCCCGCCCGAGAAGGCTGCCCCTCTTCCAGCGGCTGATGAATTCCGGCCTGATGCGTCCGCTCGTCGTTCACATGGCGAGAAAGCAGCTCGCCTCCAGGGCCTCGCCGGATCACTACCCCGCGCCTTACGCGATCCTCGAGCTGTGGCGGAGATACGACGGCGATCCGTTCGCGCCGCGACCCGAGGATCCGGCATCGGTCATCGGACTCCTGGAGGGCGACACGGCGCGCAACCTCATCCGCATCTTCTTTCTCCAGGAGCGCATGAAATCGTTCGGGAAGGACAGCGACTTCAAGGCGAAACGCGTGCACGTGGTCGGCGCGGGCGTCATGGGTGGAGACATCGCCGCCTGGTGCGCGATGCGCGGCCTGACGGTGACGCTGCAGGACCAGTCGCACGAGCGCCTCGCGCCGGCGATGAAGCGCGCGGCCGAGCTGTTCAAGCGCCGGCTGCGCGACAAATCCCGAATCCGGGACGCGTTCGACCGGCTGATTCCCGACGTTGCCGGGGACGGAGCGCGGCAGGCGGACGTCGTCATCGAGGCGATCTTCGAGAACCTGCAGGCCAAGCGCGATCTGTTCGCGAAACTCGAAGCGCAGGCGAAGCCGGAGGCACTCCTCGCCACAAATACGTCGAGCTTGAAACTCGCGGACATCGGCGCGAAATTCGAGGATCCGTCGCGGCTGGTGGGAATCCATTTCTTCAACCCGGTGCCGCAGTTGCAGCTGGTCGAGGTGGTCAAGGGCGCGGTCACCGACGCGGGAGTCGCGAAGCGGGCGGCGGCCTTCGTGCGGCAGATCGATAAGCTGCCCCTCCCGGTCAAGGATTCGCCGGGCTTTCTCGTGAACCGCGTCCTCGGTCCCTACATCGACCAGGCGCTGCGCATGGTGGACGAAGGCGTCGCGCCGGAGACGCTCGACGCAGCGGTCACGGCATTCGGCATGCCGATGGGGCCGATCGAGCTGGCCGATACGGTGGGCCTGGACATCTGCCTCGCGGTGGGGAAGGAATTGGCGGGCGAGAGTGCAGAACCTCCTAAGAAACTCGCGGAGCTCGTCGCCGCGGGAAATCTCGGCAAGAAAACCGGCCGCGGCTTCTACGTCTGGCGGAACGGCAAGGCGCGCAAAGGCGCCGCGCGCGGCGCAACGCCCGAACTCACCGAGAAGCTCATCGCTCCCTACCTCGAGGAAGCGCAGGCGGCAGTCGCCGAAGGCATCGTCGCCGACGCCGATCTCGCCGACGCCGGGCTCATCTTCGGCACCGGCTTCGCGCCCTTCCGCGGCGGGCCGCTGCACTACCTGAAAGACCGGAAAATCCGATAGGCGGCTGTGATTGCCGGAACGTTTGCGGCTTTCGGGGAATTCCGCTAGCCTCGCTGGTCATGAACGACACGGAGGAAATCTCGCTGCCAGTGGGTAAGGAACCCGTCCTCCGCATGGTGCCCATGCCGGCCGACGCCAACCAGCACGGCGACATTTTCGGCGGCTGGATCATGTCGCAGGTGGACACCGCGGGCGGCGTGCTCGCGGCGCGCCACGCGCGCGGCCGCGTCGCCACCGTCGCGGTCAACTCGTTCCAGTTCAAGCAGGCGGTGTTCATCGGCGACGTGCTTTCCTTCTACGGCGAAATCGTGCGCGTCGGCACCACTTCGATCACCGTCAACGTCGAGGTGTATGCGCAGCGCAATCCCACCGACGTCGAGACCGTCAAGGTGACCGAGGCGACGCTCACTTACGTCGCCACCGGCCCGGACCGCAGGCCGCGCCCCGTCCCGCCGCTTCCCGATAGGAAGGGGTGACGGAGCCGCCGCGTGAGGCGAGGTTCAGCGCTTCGGCGCTGCGATGTGCTTCGAGAGCTCCAGCTTGGCGATCGCGTTGCGGTGCACTTCGTCGGGCCCGTCGGCGAAGCGAAGCGCGCGCGATTGGGCGTACATGTAGGCGAGCGGGAAATCCTCCGACATGCCGCCGCCGCCGTGCGCCTGGATCGCCCAGTCGAGCACCTTGCACGCGACGTTGGGCGCGAGCACCTTGATCATCGCGATCTCGGCTCGCGCGGCCTTGTTCCCCACGGTGTCCATCATGTGCGCGGCTTTGAGCACCAGGAGCCGCGCCGACTCGATCATGATGCGGGCCTCGGCGATGCGCTCCTGCGTCACCGTGCGTTCGGCGACGGGCTTGCCGAAGGTGACGCGCGCTAGGCTCCGCTTGCACATGAGCTCGAGAGCGCGCTCGGCGACGCCGACCAGGCGCATGCAGTGATGGACGCGCCCGGGTCCGAGCCGCCCCTGCGCGATCTCGAAGCCGCGGCCTTCGCCTAGCAGGATATTGGAAGCCGGGACGCGCACGTTCTCCAGAGCGATGTCCATGTGGCCGTGGGGCGCGTCGTCATAGCCGAACAGGCTCAAGGGGCGCAGGATTCTCACGCCGGGCGCCTCGCGCGGCACCAGGATCATCGACTGCTGCGCGTATTTCGCCGCGCCGGGATCGGTCTTGCCCATCACGATGAAGAGCTTGCAGCGCGGATCGCCCGCGCCCGACGACCACCACTTGCGCCCCTTGATGACGTAGTCGTTTCCGTTCCGCTCGATGCGGCACTGAATGTTGGCTGCGTCCGACGAAGCGACTTCGGGCTCGGTCATGAGGAAAGCCGAGCGGATCTCTCCGCGCAGCAGCGGATCGAGCCATTGCTTTTTCTGCTCCTCGGAGCCGTAGCGCTCCAGCGTCTCCATGTTGCCGGTATCGGGCGCCGAGCAGTTGAACACTTCCGGCGCCCAGTGCGCGCGCCCCATGATCTCGCACAGCGGCGCGTATTCGAGGTTGGAGAGTCCTTCGGGCGCACGCGGCGAGCGCGGCAGGAAAAGGTTCCAGAGTCCTTCGGCTCGCGCCTTCGGCTTCAGCTCCTCGATGAGCTTCGTCGGCACCCAGGGATCGCCCTTCGCGCGGTTCGCTTCGACCTCGTCGCTGAAGCGGCGCTCGTTCGGATAGACGCGCTCGTCCATGAAGCGCGCGAGCTTCCCCTGCAGCGCTTTCACCTTGTCGGAGTAGGCAAAATCCATTCGGCCCTCGTTCTACGGGTGCTGCATCGCCTTCTCGGCGTATTGCCAGCCCAGCTCCGCGAGCGGGCGGGCGCGACGGCCCGCCTCGAGCGCCTGGGCGCTCGCCGCAGTGCCCTCCAGTGCGCGCTTCATCACGCCCTGCAGGATCGCGGCGATCCGGAAGAGGTTGTAGGAGAGATAGAAATCCCAATGCTCTATCTTCCCGCGGCCGGTGCGCCCGCAGTATGAGGCAATGTATTGCGGCTCGCTCGGAATGCCGAGCGTCGCAAGGGCTAGCCCCGCGATGCCGCGAAACTCCCCCGGTGGAATATGCCAGCTCATGCAGTGATACGAAAAATCCGCGAGCGGGTGGCCGAGCGTGGAAAGCTCCCAGTCGAGGATGGCGAGAATTCTCGGTTGGTGCGGATGGAAAATCAGGTTGTCCATGCGGTAATCGCCGTGGACCACCGTCGTTTCGTCGCCCGCCGGAATGTTTTCCGGCAGCCAGGCGATCAGTCTGTCCATGGGCTCGATTGGTTCGGTCTCCGAAGCCCGGTACTGCCTGCTCCAGCGCCCGATCTGCCGCGCGAAATAGTTGCCCGGTTTTCCGAAATCCGCGAGGCCTGCAGCCGCGTAATCTACCCGGTGGAGCGCCGCGATCACGCGGTTCATCTCCGCGTAGATCGCGGCGCGCTCGGGCGGCGTCATGCCCGGAAGCGACGGGTCCCACAGCACGCGGCCCTCGACGTACTCCATGACGTAGAACGCGCGCCCGATGACGCCCTCGTCCTCGCACAGGCAATAGGCGCGCGGCACGGGAATGCCCGCTTGTCCGAGCGCCGTGATCACGCGGAACTCGCGCTCCACCGCGTGCGCCGAGGGAAGGAGCTTCGCCGCCGGACCGGGCTTGGCGCGCAGCACGTGGTGTTTTCCCGCGCCGCTGATCAAATAGGTCGGGTTCGACTGGCCGCCTTTGAACTGCTGCACGGTGAGCGGCCCGGAGAATCCGTGGTTGCCGAGATAGCCCTCCAGCGCCCCGACGTCGAAGCTCTGGTGCTCCTGTATCGGCATCGTGCCGGTGGATTGCCTGCTCACGCGAAGTGGCCTCCGGGGGCTGTGACGTCGCTGTCGGCCGAGCGCCACTCCGGGCGGGTGTTCCCTGCCTGCAGCAAGAGTGAGGCGCAATTGTTATTCTTATTAATAATCATAGTGTTATATATCAATTTTCCACCATGGCGCGCTCGAATCGGACCTGGCCCGCTTCCTGCTGTAAGTAGGGTAAGGAAACGAGCTGTCAATCGGAAAATAGGAGAAAGACCATGGAAACCGTAATCGTCGCACTTCAGACCCTGTGTTTTGCAGGTCTTGCTCTGGGTACCGCCCTGTCCATCTACCAGCTGATGCAACGCGACAAGGATACCGACCGTTTCAGCTACGCCGTCGCCAACGATTTCGAAACCGGCTTCCGCCGCCTGGCGCGCAGCCGCCGCTAAGAACCGATCTCCTCCGTAGCACCTTTCGGCGTACCCGCGATGCGGCTACGCCGATTTTTTTGGAGAGCGTTCCTGCTGTTTGAGTAAATCGGCCTTTCCTTGAAGTACTGGAAAAGGATGCGTCTTGTCGTCATTGCGCCCCTCGAGCTCGCTTTATCAATTGTCATACTAAACGGCGCCGATTTCTACTGCGCCGAGCGGCGTCCGGCCCGCGCGGTTATCATTTCCCGATGAACGCCTCGCGCAGCATGAGCCTGTTCCTCAATCTCGGGCACGCGCTCGATCATCTCCTCATGCTCATTTTCCCCACCGTGGTGCTCGCGATGAGCGCCGAGCTCGGCCGCGGTTACGCGGATCTCCTGCCGCTCTCGCTCGGCGGCTTCATCGCTTTCGGCGCTTTTTCGATCCCGGCAGGGTGGCTCGCCGACCGCTGGAGCCGGCAAGGCATGATGGTGGTGTTCTTCTTCGGCATCGGCACCGCGAGCATCCTCACCGGGTTCGCCTCCGGACCCCTGCAGATCGCACTGGGCCTCACGCTGGTCGGCGTGTTCGCCGCGATCTACCACCCGGTGGGGATCGCCATGCTCGTCGCAAATCGGGAGAACGTGGGCCGGGTCCTCGGAGTGAACGGAGTCTTCGGCAATGTCGGCGTCGCGTTCTCCGCGCTGATCGCGGGCGCGCTCGCCGATGCGATCGGCTGGCGTGCTGCGTTCATCGTTCCGGGCGCGATCGCTCTTGGCGTGGGCGTGGCATTCGTGCTGTTCGCACGCGAAGCGCAAGGTGAAATGCCGGCGCGCCGGAGCGGGCCCGCCAAGTTCTCGCGCGCTGACCTCGCCCGCGTGTTCGCGGTCCTCACAGTCGCCACCGCCTGCAGCGGCGTGATCTTCAACGCCACGACCATTTCCATGCCCAAGGTGTTCGACGAGCGCCTCTCGGCCCTGACCCGCTCGACCTTCGGCATCGGCATGCTCGTGTGCGGCGTCTATCTTCTCGCTGCGATTGCGCAGCTCTGCGTAGGCTGGTGGCTCGATCGCCGCTCGCTCAAATCGGTGTTTGTCCCGGTGGTCGCGCTTCAGGTACCGCTGCTTGCTCTCGCCGGCACCACCGATAATTACCTGATGCTTGCGACCGCCGTAGCGATGATGTTCTTCGTGTTCGGACAGATCCCGGTCAACGACGCCATGATCGCGCGCTATGCCGCCGAGGAATGGCGCGCGCGCGCCTATGCGGTGCGTTACGTGGTCTCGTTCGGGGCGAGCGCACTCGCCGTGCCGCTCGTCGCCTGGGTTTACAAGTCGAGCGGGGACTTCAAGCTCTTGTACTACGTGCTGGGAACACTGGCGTTCGTCACCTTTACGGCAGCATTGTTGTTCCCCGCCGAGGAAGAGAAAGCCGCTGCAAAAGAAATGGCGGCGTAATTCGGCAGCACAGGAGGACTCATGAAACCAAAGAATTTTACGCGGCTCGCGTGCCTCGTTCTACCGGCGTTGGTCGCGGCAACGGCGCAGGCGCAGGGCAGCTTCCCCAACAAGCCGATTCACATCGTCGTCGGCTTCGCGGCCGGCGGCGGCAACGACATCATCGTGCGCGTCGTCGCGCCGAAGATGTCCGAGGGCCTCGGCCAGCCGATCATTGTCGAGAACAAGCCCGGCGCGCAGAGCATCATCGCCGCCGAATATGTCGCCAAGTCCGCCCCCGACGGCTACACGCTGTTCATGGGCCCGAGCGGGGCGATGACAATGAATCCGGCCATTTACTCGAAACTGCCCTACTCGCCGCTCAAGGATTTCGCGCAGATCTCGATGATCGGAGACTTCCCGCTGATCCTTGTCGTCAACTCCTCGCTGCCGGTGAGCTCGGTGAAGGATCTGATCGACTACGCGAAGGCAAGGCCGAGCGAGGTCAACTATTCCGCGAGCGCGGCGCCGTTTCAGCTCGCCGCCGAGCTGTTCAACCAGAAGACCGGGACCCGGTTCGCGCACATCCCTTACAAGAGCAGCGGCGACTCGGTGGGCGCGGTCATGGCGGGGCAGGTGACCATGACCATCATGGACCCGCCGCCGGCGATCGGCCCGCTGAAGGGCGGCAAGGTCAAGGGCCTCGCGGTGACGTCGGCGAAGCGCGACCCGGCCTGGCCCGATCTGCCGACGCTCGCCGAGGCGGGCGGCCCGGACATCGAGATCCGCCTGTTTACCGGGTTCCACGCGCCGGCGGGAACACCGGCGGCAATCGTGAATCGTATCCAGCAGGAAGTGGCGCGCGTGGTGAAGCTCCCGGAAATCAGGGAGCGCCTCGACCAGATGGCGATCGTACCGTCGGGCAATACGCCGGAGGAATTCCGTGCGATCATCGCGCGGGACATCGCCAAGTGGACGGCGGTGGCGAAGGCCGCCAACATCAAGGCCGACTAGCGGCGCCGTTTCTTCCCCTTCTTTCGGGCGACGCGTTTCGGCGCCTGGGCGCGCCGCGCCCAGAGCTGTCTGCTCGCCAGACGCGCGCCTTGCGCGAGCGCCTCGAGCTTCGCCCAGGCGATCTCCGGGCTTCCGACGCGCGGGCCCAGGCCGCAGTCGGTCCCGCCCATGACGTTCTCGCGACCGACGAGCTTCGCGTAGCGGAGCAGCCGCTGTGCGACGAGCTCCGGATGCTCGATGAAATCGCAGCAGTGTCCGACGACGCCGGGAATGAGCACCGCGCCCTCGGGCGGCTTCACCTCTTCGAAGACCCGCCATTCGTGCTCGTGGACCGGGTTCGAGGCTTCGATCGAGTAGCTCGAGGCGCACACCCGGAAGATGATGTCGACGATGTCCTCGAGGGGGATGTCACTGCGGTGCGGGCCGTGGAAGCTCCCCCAGCAGACGTGCAGCCGCACTTTGTCGCGCGGAATGCCGCGCAGCGCGTGGTTGATCGCCTCCACGCGCAGCGTCGCGTACTTGCGGTACTCGCGTACGCTCATGTCGGGATACATCTGCCAGCCGTCCGGGAGGTCCGGGTCGTCGATCTGCAGGAGAAAGCCCGCCTCCACGATCGCCCGGTACTCGTCGCGCATCGCCTCGGCGATCGCGTAGACGAACTCCTCCTCGCTCTTGTAGTGCTCGTTCCTCAGCCAGTGCTCGACGGTGCCGGGCGTGTTCGCCGGCAGGAAGGCTTCGGCGACCTTCACCTGCCGGAGCGCCGCGCGGAAATCCTCGAGCTCCTCGGCGAGCGCCGCGTGGCCAGAGTATTTCAGCGGCGCGACGCAGAAGCTGAGTTTCTTTCGCATTGCGGCGCCCGTGAGCCCGCCTTTGCCCGAGCCGAAGTACTGGGGAAACTGCCGCAGGTCGCGGGCGGTGATGTCGAGCGGCGCGGGGTCCACCCCGGGCCGGTAGTCCCGCATCTGGATCCCGGCGATGCGGTCGCGGACGTAGTTGGTGAAGTTGGTCTTGCCGAGCTCGCCGTCGTTGACGCTGTCGATGCCGCAGGCGATCTGCTTGCGCACGACGCCGGCAACTTCGTCGCGCAGCTTCGATGCGAGCGCGTCCTTGTCGTAGGGCTTCCCCTCCGCCCGGGCAAAGATCATTTCGCGCAGCTCCGGGGACCGCGGCAAAGCCCCCGCGTGCGTGGTGAGAATCCGCCCTCGCGCCATCCTCGCTCCCTTGTGGACTCGAACCGCCGGACTACTCGGCGGTGATGTTGTTCTTCTTGATGACCGCCGCCCAGCGCGCGTAATCGCGCCGCATCAGCGCATTCAACTCTTCGGGCGAGGACGAGGCCGCCTCCATGCCCTGCTTGTCGAAACCGGACTTGATTTCCGGGAGCGAAAGAATGGCGCGCAGCTCGGAGTCGAGCTTCGAGACGACCGCGGCGGGCGTGCCCTTGGGCGCCATGAACGCGTACCACATGTCAACCTCCGCGCCCTTTACCCCCAACTCCTGCAGGCTGGGAACATCCGGCGCGTTCGGGTGACGTTTCGCGCTGCCCACCGCGAGCGGCTTGAGCCTGCCGGCCTTGACGTGTGGCATGGCGACGTGAATCGGCACGAACCCGACGTTGACCTCCCCGGAGAGAAGATCGGTGAGCGCGCCGGCGCTGCCCTTGTAAGGCACGTGCAGCAGCTTCGTTCCGGTCAGGTCCTCGAACAGCTCCATCGACATGTGATGCGGCGTGCCCACGCCCGGAGAGGCGTACGTGAGCTTGCCCGGGCTCGCCTTCGCCTGCGCGATCAGATCGGCTACCGAACTGATGTTCGCCTTGGGACTGGCCGTGAGCAGCAGCGTTCCCCAGGCGGCGAGCGAGATGGGAGAGAAATCGCTGAGCGGGTCGTAGGGAACGTTGCGGTAGAGGCTCGCCGCGATCAGCATGGTGTTCGCCGTGATCATCACCGTGTGCCCGTCCGGCGCGGAGCGCGCGACCATCTCGGCGCCGATGTTCCCGCTCGCCCCGGGCTTGTTCTCGATGACGACGGGCTGTCCCAGGCGCTCGGAGAGCTTCGGCCCCACGGTGCGGGCGATGATGTCCATGCCGGTGCCGGGGGTGAAGGGAACGATGAGCTTGATGGGCTGGGACGGGTAGGCCTGCGCGAGCGCGCCGGACGCCTGAAGCACGGCGCACGCCGCGAGGCCGATTCGGAAAATGACGCCGTGCATCGCGGGTATTGTAGCGTGATTGCAGCCGGGCCCGGCCCGGCGCGCGTCCCACTCTCGCCCCACTTCGCGTTGCGCTGGAAAAAGGTTGACAGCGCGCGGCGCTTCGCCTCAAATTCCTTTCCCCAGCCCTGCAGCAGCCGTCGGGAGTCTCCCATGACACAACGAAAAACGCCCCCCTTTCGCGCCGACCACGTCGGCAGCCTGTTGCGCCCCGCCGAGCTGCACGAGGCGCGCGCCAAGGCGAAGCGCGGCGAGATCACGCCTGAGCAGCTGCGCGCCGTGCAGGACAAGCACATCCGCGAAGCCGTGGCCAAGCAGGAATCGGTCGGCATCCAGGCGGTCACCGACGGGGAGTTCCGCCGCGACTGGTGGCACATCGATTTCATCCACGGCTTCGACGGTGTGGAGCTTGCCGCGGGCGACGCCTACGGCGAGGCGAAGTTCAAGAATACCGAGGAGCAGCCGCCCTTCATGATGGTGACGAGCAGGATCCGGCGCAGGAAGCCCTCCATGCTCGATCACTTCGAATTCCTCAAGTCGCTCACCCGGCGCACGCCCAAGTTCACCATGCCCTCGCCCGCGATGCTGCACGCGCGCGGCGACCGGGCCTCGCTCAGGAATACCTATCCGGACCTGGACGAGTTCTGGGCCGACCTGACCAGGGCCTACCGCGAGGAAATCGCCGATCTTTACAGGGCCGGCTGCCGCTACCTGCAGATCGACGACACCACCATCGCCATGATGGGCGACCCGAAGGTCCAGGAGAATTTCAGGAAGCTGGGCGACGATCCGAAAAAGGACAACGCGATGTACGCCGACGCGGTGAACGCCGCGATCCGCGACGTGCCCGATGACATGACGGTCGCGATCCACACCTGCCGCGGCAATTTCAAGAGCACCTGGCTCGCGAGCGGCAGCTACGACTACGTCGCGGAAACCGTGTTCTCCCGGCTCGATGTCGATGCCTTTTTCCTCGAGTACGACACCGACCGCGCCGGAGGCTTCGAACCCTTGCGCTTCGTCCCGAAGGGGAAAACCGTCGTGCTGGGCCTGGTCAGCTCGAAGGTCCCGGAGCTAGAGAAGAAGGACGACCTGAAACGCCGCATCGACGCCGCGGCGAAATTCGTGCCGCTGGAGAACCTGTGCCTCTCGCCGCAGTGCGGATTTTCCAGCACCCACCACGGCAACAAGCTCACCGCCGACGATCAGTGGCGCAAGCTCGGGTTGGTGCTGGAGGTCGCCAAGAGCGTCTGGGGGTAGCTTTGAAATGCGATAATCGCGCTTGCTTTCAAGGGCGGAAATGACAATTCCAAAAACCATGCGCGCGGTCGAGATCACCCAGCCGGGAGGACCGGAGGTGCTCAAGATCGGCACGCGCCCGGTCCCGCAGCCGAAGCCCGGCGAAGTATTGATCCGCGTCGCAGCCGCCGGCGTCAACCGCCCCGACACCATGCAACGCGCCGGCAACTATCCGGTGCCCCCGGGCGCCTCCGACATTCCGGGCCTGGAGCTCGCCGGCAGCATCGCCGCCCTCGGCGAAGGCGTGAAGGGCTGGCGCCTCGGCGACACGGCCACCGCGCTCGTGCAGGGCGGCGGCTACGCCGAGTACTGCACGGCGCCGGCTCCGCAATGCCTGCCGATTCCGAGGGGCATGACGCCCGTCGAAGCCGCGTCTTTGCCTGAGACCTTCTTCACCGTGTGGAGCAACGTCTTCGATCGCGCCGGGATCAAGCCCGGCGAATCCTTCCTCGTGCAGGGAGGATCTTCCGGCATCGGCGTCGCGGCGATCCAGATCGTGAAAGCCTTCGGCCACGAGGTGTTTGCAACGGCAGGCAGCGCGGAAAAATGCGGGGCCTGCGTGAAGCTCGGCGCCGACCGCGCCATCAACTACAAGACCGAGGATTTCGCCGCCGCGGTGAAGGAAGCTACGGCTGGCCGTGGCGTCGATGTGATCCTCGATATGGTCGGAGGCGACTACATCGACCGCGAGCTGAAATGCCTCGCCGACGACGGCCGCATCGTCATCATCGCCTTCCTCGGCGGCAGCAAGGCGACGCTCTACTTGAGCGACATCCTGCGCCGGCGCCTAACGGTGACGGGCTCCGCGCTGCGCCCGCGCTCGGTCGAGTTCAAGGGCGCCATCGCCAGGAACTTGCGCGAGAAAATCTGGCCGCTCATCGAAGCCGGCAAGATCAAGGCGGTCATCCACAAGACCTTCCCCCTCGCCGAAGCGGCGAAGGCGCACGAGCTGATGGAGTCGAGCGCCCACATCGGCAAGATCGTGCTGACCGTTTAGCCCGTGTTCCGGAAAGACCTCCTCAAGGGCAAGCGCATCCTCGTCACGGGCGGCGGCACGGGCCTCGGCCGCGAGATGGCGGCGAAGTACCTCGAGCTCGGCGCCGACCTCACCATCTGCGGGCGGCGCAGGGAGCCGCTCGAAAAAACCGCCGCCGAGCTCACCGCGAAGCACGGCGGCTCGGTCAGATGCCACACCGTGGACATCCGCGACGCGGGAAGCGTGGACGCGATGGTGCAGGCGATCTGGGACGAAGGCGGGCCGCTCACCGGCCTCGTCAACAACGCCGCCGGCAATTTCATCTCGCGCACCGAGGACCTCTCCCCGCGCGGCTTCGACGCCATCGCCAATACCGTTTTCCACGGCACCTTCTACGTCACGCACGCGGTCGGCAAGCGCTGGATCGCGGGCGGGAACAAGGGCTCGGTCATCTCGATCGTCGTCACCTGGGTGTGGACGGGCTCGCCCTTCGTCGTGCCTTCAGCGATGTCGAAGGCAGGCGTGCACGTCATGACACAGTCGCTCGCGGTGGAATGGGGACGCTACGGGATCCGCCTCAACGCCATCGCCCCGGGAATCTTCCCGACCGAAGGCGCCGGCAAGCGCCTCGCGCCCGGCCGCGACCCGGGCAGAGACGCCGCGGCGGTCAACCCGATGCGGCGCTCGGGGCAGATGCCCGAACTGCAGAACCTCGCCGCCTTCCTCATGGCCGACGGCTGCGAGTTCCTCACCGGCCAGACCATCGCAGTCGACGGCGGCGCCTGCCTCGTCAACGGCGGCTCGTTCAACGAGCTCTTCGCCTGGAGCGACGCCGACTGGGAAAAGGCGCGCGCGGCGATCAAGGCGCAGAACGAGAAGGACAAAGCGCAGCGTTCGGTGTGATGCGATTCCGCGTCATTGCCCGCCTTGGCGCACGTCACCTGATTCATCGAGCACGGCGGGCCGTGACCGCCCGGCTCCGAAGCCAATCCTGAAGAACGCTGAAAGGCCGCGGCGCCAGCGAGTCAGTGCACGCGATACTCCGCGCGCCGCTGCTCCAGCCGGTCGAGCGGGCTTTTCACTCCACGTGCGCCCTTGTTCATCACGTGCGTGTAGATCATCGTCGTGGACACGTCCGAGTGGCCGAGCAACTCCTGCACGGTGCGGATGTCGCTCCCCGACTGCAGCAGGTGCGTCGCGAAGGAATGGCGCAGCACATGTGCGCTCACCGGTTTTGCGATTCCGGCGCATCGGCGCGCCTCCTTGAGCGCGCGCGCAAGCACAGATTCGTCCAGGTGGTGCCGCCGGATCACGCCGTCCTCGGGATCCGCCGAGCGCTTGCCCGAAGGAAAAACATATTGCCAGCCCCACTCGTACCCGATGCGCGGGTATTTGCGCGCCAGAGCGTGAGGCAAATGCACCTCTCCGAAGCCTTCGCGCAGATCGATCTCGTGCCAGCGTTTTGCCTCCCCCAGCTGCTCGTGCAGCGGCTGAACTGCGGTTTCCGGCAGCATCGTCACCCGATCCTTGTCGCCCTTGCCCTCTCGAACCAGAATCTGGCGGTAGGCAATATCGACGTCCTTCACCCGCAGGCGCAGGCACTCCATCAGCCGTAGCCCGGCGCCATAGAGGATGCTCGCCATTAGCCAGTGCGCCCCTTTCAACTGCGCGAGCAGCGCCGTAACCTCCCCGCGCGTCAGCACCACCGGCAGGCGCACCGGGCGCTTCGCGCGCACCAGATCGTCGAACCAGCCCAGCTCCCTTCCGAGGACTTGCCTGTAGAGAAAAAGTAGCGCGGCGAGCGCCTGGTTCTGCGTCGCCGCCGCGACGTTGCGCTCCGTCGCCAGATGACTGAGAAACGCCGTCACCTCGGAGTTCCCGAGGTTCGCGGGATGGCGCTTGCCGCTCCAGTAGATGAAGTGCCTGATCCAGTGGACGTAGGTTTCCTCGGTGCGGCGGCTGTAGTGCAGCCGCCGGATCGCATCGTGCACCTGCTCCAGCAGGCGGGGCTGACGCCCGTGCGGGGTTTCACCCTTTGAAAAATCAGACACTTGACCCTCCTCGCGCAACCTATCATGACCTGTTTTTATATACAGTACACCCAGTGGCCATGATTTTGCAAGAAAATTCCGAGGAGCGTACACTACCACGCCAGATTAGATGGTTTTTCGGAAGATGATTTCACGTTAGGGCACACAAGGAGAACTCACAAATGAGCGGTGCCGACATCAATTCCCTTGGGCTCTTACTTGACGTC
>WNGA01006839.1_pt1 | contig 29577 bp, 25 predicted proteins | sample 5400061 | NCBI WGS metagenome assembly WNGA01 (sample SAMN13153366, study PRJNA577476) | soil metagenome | isolation source: 100 cm soil or saprolite under grassland replicate 2 | place: USA:California | collected 2016-06-15
AGATCAATCCAGGCGCGAGTTCAGGCATGTTCAGGCCGGTCAGACTGCGGATGAACTCGGCGCGAACTTCCTTCGCAGCCCAGTTCGGTTCCGTCAGCCAGGGAATGAGCTTTCGCGCGATTTCTTTCCTCTTCTTTTCCTCGCCGGATTTGGTCAGGAAGCCGGATTTGATCAGGAAGTCGACCAGACATTTCACTGCGGCGTTGTGAACTTTGCGTTGATTATGGCCGAGGAGATTGACGATCACTGAAAGGCGCCAGTCCATGTTTCTGTGGGAAAAAGTAGTTTCATAGAGCGCTGTAGCAAAAATCCCGGGTTGAAACTCTCGGCGAGGGCAGAAACCCCTCGGCGCCGGGACGTCGTTTACCGCTGAGGCGTCTCCCATTTCATCCTCCTGAAAACCGCCGAGCGTAGGGTTGGCGAAGAGCGAAATGAACCATTCCTCCTGTCCGCTCCATTCGGTATTCATCAGACTCGCGAGGGTTTCCACGCGCGCGTTCCAGTTCGCCTGGCGATTCTCGACGATCGCCTTCAGAATCGCGCGATAGCTTTCGGTCAGCGCCGAGTCGCCTTCCTGCGCGGCGTGTTCGTAAAGCAGAGTCAATGCGAGGGGCGTCACGAAAGCTTTTTCCTCCGACGCCAATGTCTCCAGGATCGGTCTCGCCGAGTTCCAATCGAGCCGCGCCAGGGCGCGCAAATCTTTATTGGCGTCATATTCATGGTCGTCAGCCTCGCGCGCCGCTTTGATCAAATCATCGCGAAAATACGCGGTGTTGCGCCGCAGCCAGGTTTGCAGGTTGTGTTTCCACGGCCACTTGCCTCCAGTCTCTTCATTCAGGAGTTTGTACAAGCGGTCGTGCGTGTCCGAGTTCTCCGGCAAACAATCCATCAGGGAGAAAATTTCAGGGTAGAGGAAACTTTCAGGGCGATCCTCACAGGCTTCGAGCAGGCGCTGGCGGACTCTATTCGATGGTTTCGGCCCCTGCGCGCCATTACCATTATGCAGGGACCAGTAATCGAGCAACTTCCCAATCGGGGCGTCGTCGGCAGGCGGTTTATCATCGTCTTCAGACGCCTTCTCATCGATCGATAGAGGCGCGCGCGGATCCGGATTGAAGCCTAATACTTCCCCGCGCGGATCGAACTTCAATAGTTCTTTGATCGCCGCGGCCATGGCGTCGTCGCGCCGCCTTGGCTGAGACGGCCTCGACGCCGTTTGTGAAAACAGCGATTGTGGAATCAAGATTGCGATGATCAGAAAAGAGGCGATGATCGCCGGCGGGCGAAGAGAATACATAGCGATTTCCCTCAATCACTCGGTCAATTTGGGTGAAGAGGAGGAAGCAAAGGGGGAATGGGGAGCGGGAGACAAGGGGACAAGGGGACAAGGGGACAAGGAGACGGAAATCTCTTATCCCCTTGTCCCCTTGTCCCCTTGTCCCCTTGTCCCACATTCCCCGCTCCCTCCTCGCTCCTTTTTGTTCTTCTTGCTTCTCCCCTCGCATTAGGCATTGAGACGCCGATTGTAATCATCTGGGCGAAGGCCGCGAGCGTGATTGCGCCGTCGCCGTGATGTGGAAACCCACAGAGCTGATGTATGATTCGATTTGACGCCGAGTCGATAGATTTTGTTCCGATCCCGCTGTTGGAGTCTTCAACGGCATTGCCCGGGAAAACGAAATGAAAGCGATGAAGACCGAAAGACGACAATGGTTGCGCCCATCGCGCTCGCTTCTGCCCTTCTGCATTTGCCTTTTGCTTTTCGCCTTTAAAACAATGAGCCAAACGACTACTCAAACTCCCCGTCCGCGCGCCCGCGACCTGGGCGTCGTCGTCGGCATTCTGCCCACGGGCAAAAACAACGCGATCACCGACGTCGCCGGAGTCCGCGTGGGCCATGCCACCTTGATCAGAGGCGACAATGTAAGAACGGGCGTGACGGCGATCTTGCCGCATTCGGGCAACCTTTTTCAGGAGAAAGTCCCGGCGGCCATCTTCGTGGGCAACGGCTTCGGCAAATTGATGGGTTCGACGCAGGTCAATGAACTCGGCGAAATCGAGACGCCGATCCTATTGACCAACACCTTGAACGTCCCCCGAGTCGCCGACGCCCTGATCGAGTGGATGCTCCAGCTTCCCGGCAACCAGGAGGTCCGTTCGATCAACCCGGTTGTCGCCGAAACTAATGACGGCTACCTGAACGACATCCGGGGCCGTCACGTAGGGCGCGACGAGGTCTTCGCCGCGATCAGATCCGCAAAAGAGGGAACAGTCGAAGAAGGCTCGGTCGGCGCGGGGACCGGCACGGTGGCTTTCGGTTGGAAGGGCGGCGTCGGCACGTCGTCGCGCGTGATCCCGCAAAGTCTCGCCCCAGGTTCTGCGGCCCCGGGTTCTGCTGGAGGATATACGGTCGGCGTTCTGGTTCAATCGAATTACGGCGGGGTGTTGACTATCAACGGAGCGCCAGTCGGGCGCGAGCTTGGCAAATATTACCTAAAGGAACAAATCAGTACCGCGAGCGGTAGCGAGCGGGGGCCCCGAAGCGGGCTGACAGCGGGGGCCTCGCTCGCTACCGCTCGCGGCGCTGATCAGATCGGCGACGCGGCCGACGGCTCGATCATTATGGTGGTGGCGACCGACGCGCCGTTGGACGCTCGGAATTTGAAGCGGTTGGCGGCGCGGGCGATGTTGGGGCTTGCGCGCACCGGCTCGCCTTCGACCAACGGCAGCGGCGATTATGTCATCGCCTTCAGCGCGGCGAACCGGATTCACGCGGGCGACAACTTACGGAGCCCGCAGACCCTCGGCAATGACGCGACGTCGCCCCTCTTCGAGGCCGTCGTCGAAGCGACCGAGGAAGCGATTTACAATTCGCTCTTCAAGGCCACGACCGTCACAGGCCGCGACGGCCATCGAGTCGAGGCGTTGCCGATCGAAAAGACGGTGGAGATTTTGAAAAAATACGGCGCGGCGAAATAGAACGATTTGCAATTGCTACGAATAGAAAACCGCAGAAGACAAGGGACAACGCCGCCGCCGGAGACGATCCGGCGGCGGCGCTCTCCCGCATCCTCTACGGTCGTAGCGCGGTCGGGATTAAGGCGGGATTACTTGAATCAGCGATCAGGCGTAGCTCTTGACCGCGGCGGCCTCGTCTTCAAAAATTTCGAAGACGGTGATCAGTTTGGTGATCGTCAACAGGTCGCTGATGCGCTTGGTCGCGTTCAGGAGCTTCAAATCGCCGCCCGCTCGCTTGACGGTCGTATAGCTGCGGACGATCTCCCCCAGACCGCCGCTGTCCATGTACGGCACGCTGGCCAGATTCAACAGCAATTTAGTCTCGCTGCGTTCAATCAATTCATCGATCTTGCGCTTCAACTGGACGTCGCCTTCGCCGAGAAGAATTTTGCCTTCAACTTCGAGAATGGTTACGTCGCCGCTCTTGCGCTCTGTAATTGTCATACCAGGCCTCCAATAAGGTTTGGGTTTTTCACGGAAAAATGCTGCGGAAAAGCAGCCGGAAAGCTAACATAGGCGCGCAGTGATGGCAAGGTGGAGAGTGTGGAATGATTCAAAGAGACAAGATACTTCAGCAATTGCAAAGCAAGCGCGACCAATTCGTCGCCTTCGAGGATTCATTTCAGGACGAAGCCGGCAGATATCTGGACGCGCTTGATCGGATGTCGATGCTGCCTGGCAGTGAGTTGACGCGCCGGCTGGCGCCGGTCAAAACGCCGGGAGCTCTGCCCACGGCCGAGTTCGACGCGGCGGCGGGGCTGCGCGTCGAGTTTCCGCACAAGTGGAAGAACCATCAGGAGGCGCGGGAGTGGGCGTTCGACGCGCTGCTCGATCATCCAACCTTCGCCGTCGATGGCAGCCAGATCAGACCCGACGACGATTTCAGCATCCCGGTCGCGGCGGTGCAGGTCGCCTGGTTCGAGAACCGGCACACCGTCGACGGACGCTACGTCAAAGACGCCCGCTTCGAGGTTCTCACGCCCGAAGACCTGACAGTCGAGTTCGGCGACGACCGCGTGATTTCGGAACAACAGGTCAACCTGCGCCGGTTCGAGCTTGAGATCGAATCGCTGTGCGCATCCATGAAGAAGCTCTCCGCGGCGGGCGGCGAAGCCGCAAAGCTGGCGGTGGCGTTCTTCGACAGCTCGCTCGTCATCTCCTTCGCCGACCGGTTGCAGGGAGAGGCGCAGGAGCGCCACGTCCGCGCCATGCTCGAATTGCTGCGGTCTTCCGAGAAGACCGGAGTCCCCGTGGTCGGTTACGTCGACGGCAGCCGCGCTCGCGACCTCGTACATATGGTTGCGACCCTCTTCAAACTGAACGACGCCGAAAAGATTCATGACGCCTGGCTTGTAGATTCGCGGCTGACCTGGGGGGCGCGCACGCCGATGTTTGTCTGCGCCCGCGGCGGCGCCGACCGCAAACAACAGGGCATCTTGGAAAAGTTCGAGGAATACCGCCGCGGCGTCGGTTTCGTTTACCTCAAAACCAGCGCCACGGCGCCGCCCGCGCGGCTGGAGATCCCGCTCTGGGTTCTCGAACGAGGGCTTCTCGATCAGGTGATCGACCTGGTGATCGCCGAGGTGGTCGTCGGCAACGGCTATCCTTACGCCATTCAATCGGCCGACGCGGCGGCGGTGATCAGCTCCCGCGACCGCGACGCCTTCTACGCCATCTTTCAGCGGTTCGCCAGGGAACAGGAGATCGGGCTGCGAATCTCGCAGAAGACCGCCAGCAAGTCGCGCCGAAGATGACCGTATGGCGCCTGCGCTCCAAGGTGGCATACAGCATATGGCCTGTGTTATAACCCGCTCGCTCCCGTAACCCTGAGCGAAGTAAAACTCACATCCAATCAAATAAGGAGAAACACTCATGAAGCAAAAAAGGTTTTCCTTGATAATCGCCGCCGTGTCGCTCGCGGCGATCACGCTGCTCACAGCCAGTTCCACGGCGCGCACGCGCGCCACAACTTCCCAGACGCCATCGATCGACGAGCAGCTCACGGCTCTGCTGGGCGGCGCGAACCCGCAATTTGAGGCCGAAGACTCCATTTTTCGACTTGCCTACCTTGAGTACATCACCTCGGATGATTCGGACGACGTCGGGCAGACGGTCTTCTTCAATGACCGCGCCAAACAATTGGGCGCGCATTTCGTGCCGGGCGATCCGCGCAGAGGCGGGCGCACGAACATCACCTACCTCGTCGATCAGGCCGAAGGCGCGGTTGACGGCCTGACGGTCGCGCAAACGACCGCGGCGATTGATCGCGCGATGGCGACCTGGAATGGAGTGAATTGCTCGACTATCCCCATTACCAAACTGCCTAACATTCCCGGACTCGATATAGGATTAGTTGAAAGACTTCTTGGCCAACCCGGAGGGCCGTTCTTCCTCGCCGACATCACTCATGCCGGCTGGCTTCCCGCCGGCGTGCTTCCCCCCAACGTCCTCGCCGCCACCTTCACGTTCATTTTCGTTAGTGGCGGCGTCCCGACCGATATTGACAACAACGGCAAGCTCGACGTCGCTTTCCGCGAGATCCTATACAACGACCGCTTCGTCTGGCGTATCAACTCGAACTTCGACATTGAAACCATAGCGCTGCACGAATCGGGCCACGGGCTGAGCCAGGGCCACTTCGGCGAGGCCTTCCGGACCGACTCGAACGGCAAGATTCACTTCGCTCCCAGGGCCGTGATGAACGCCGCCTACACCGGCGTCCAGCAAAGCCCGGCTGGAACCGATAACGGCGGGCATTGCAGCATCTGGGCTTCCTGGCCTAATAACTAACATTTGGCGCCGCAGGCGCAGAGGGAGAGACAAGGAAAGGGGGGACAAGGAGACAAGGAGACGAGAAGAATCTTGCTTCTTGTCTCCCCATCTCCTTGTCTCCTTTTTTATTGATGCTGTTGGCGAAGTGTGCCGAGAACGCGCGAAAGTAAATTGAGCGCGATGCCGGCCTGGAGATGGAGGACGGCCCTCCGAAGCCGGCTTGCAGGAGCAGGCTTCAAACAGCCGTAAGACGGGCAAATCGCGTCCCATCCGGAACTGTTCCCCGAGGCGATTAGCGCCGGCTACGACTTTCACGACCAGTACCGGTCGCGGAAGCTCAAGCTCACGCTGCGGCGCATCAAGCTCAACCGGACGGGGGAAGTCTTCAGCTCACGCTGCGGCGCATCAAGCTCAACCGGACGGGGGAAGTCTTCACCGTCCGACCGTCGTTCGTCCTGCCCTACTGTGTAGGGCGGACCGATGAGGTTGAGAAGGCCCTTTACTTGCGCCTCTGGGGCGTGCCATTTGCGGCCCTGGCATACGTCTTCGGACGCGACGAGATGTTTTGGTATCGAGCCTGGATCGCGTTCGGGCGCGCCAACCTGGTCGGCGCGACGGTCAAATCCGAGGCTGCCATGCCGCGCGATCTGATCGTTGATGAAAAGATCACCTGGGTCGACGGTCAGGAAGTCGTTGTCCCGACCACGGCCTCCGGTGGCTGCTTTCTGGGCATCACCGTTAGTGAGCGGGACAACACTGAAGGCCTGCAGGCCGCCTACGGCAAGTTCGCTTCCGAGGCCAAAGCAGTCTTCCCGGACTATCGCCCACTCTCGGTCTGTACTGATGGCTGGGCGGCGACCCGCGAAGCTTGGCGCTTGCTCTTCCCGCAGATCACACTGGTCCTGTGCTACCTGCACTCGGTGATCAAGATCGCCGCTCGTTGCACAGGCCAATTGCGGCAAGAGGTTTTGACGCGTGTCTGGCATGTCTATCGTGCTGAGACCAAGAGCAAATTCTCGCAACGCCTGCGCCGCTTGGGACAATGGAGCGCGAAACATCTCAGTGGCGGCGTCGCCGAAATGGTTAAGAAGCTCTGCCGGCGGCGTGCTGAATTCACGCCGGCCTACGATTGCCCGCAAGCGGCGCGCACCTCGAACGGAGTAGACCGCTTGCTCAATCATTTGGACCGATTGTTGTACGCAGCCTGCTATGGCCACTCGACGCCAGAAAGTTTGCGCTTGGCGGTTCGGGCGATGGCCTTGCAGTGGAACTTTCATCCTTACGGCAAGCGACTGCGTGAGGAGGAGCCGGGGAGGATTTCCCCGTTTCATGACCTCAACGGCTTTGTTTATCACCAGAACTGGTTGCATAACCTCTTGATTGCTTCCTCAATGGGAGGCCTGAGATTGTGACCACAAAATCCGTTAGCACCAGTATAAATCAATAGCTTGCAGCGAGAGATGAGGTGGTCCTGAATTGGATGCCACGCCATTCGTCACTTAATCTAAATGATTTATCGTCGCGATCTGGCCTTAGACCACAACATATGGACTCACCCATGGGCATTACGAGAGAGCCAAGAATTTACGGAAGGAAATTTTTTCGTAATAGGCACAATTCTCTCTATTTTGCGTCTTTGCATGATATAAGCAGGTGTAGGAGCTGCACCTCTCAAAAGTGGCTCTCCCGTAATCCCCCTGGGTGAGGCCATATATTTACGGGATAGCCAAGGCAATTGAGGCGTATAGCTACCCGGCTACCATCAGGCCCTGCAATTACACAAAACATAGTGAGTCCCTCATCCGGGGCAATCAAATAATCCCTTCTTGGTGGAGTGATGAGAGCCACAACACCCAGTTTTCAATCACCGAGTGGAGGAAAAGACCCATTTGACAACGTGATTGCCGCCGAGTGGGACGAAATATTTCACAAACCATTTCATGGGATTGCTCTGCAGTGAATCCCTTTGCAAAGGCACGTTAATTGCCTAACTCTCAGAGTGAGTTGCCCGACACGCCACTTTTTATCGCGCCGCTGAACTCAGTCGAGTCAGACGAGCAAGATCAATCTGATCTTTTCAAAAATTGTGGGAAGTTTGAGTTGATCATCAGTCGGATCCTCTGCGGATTCTTGGCGCCAATCGCTCGATTCATTCTTCGGATGAAGTCCGGGGCAGTTGACGTGGAACTAGCCACGACCAGCCGACAGCCGTTGGCTCGTATCTCCTAAGTGGAGGAGACGATTATGCCCTCGAATGATTCGCAAGCTTCCGATGCGCTTGATGCCAAGCAATTGGTCGTCAGACTATCGCCGAAAGTCTCCAAGGCGGTGCGCTATGCTTGCCATTTTTATGGTTATGATCCCAACTGGGATGAGGTCGAGGACCTCAGTCAGGATGTCCTCGCCAAGTTGATCGATGACGATTGTCGCCGCGTGCGCTCCTTCGCCAAATTTTCGTCAATCGAGACCTGGTTGTATACGGTGGTCAAGCATGAAGTGAAGCCCTATGTGTTGAGGCGGCGGTGGGAAAAAGAGAATGTGAGTTATGTGAATGACCTGTCGCTAGGCGCTTTGAGCTACCAGCCGACTCAGGAAAAGACGCTCACTGACGAAGACAAGCGGAGAACGTTGCAGGCGATTATCAGCAGTTTGCCTAAGCGCAAACGGCGATTGATTGAGCTGGAGCTCCAGGAGCTGAAACCGAGGGAGATAGCGAAAGAGATGGGGATCAAGATCGATTCTTTCTATAGCGAGAAAAGCGCCCTCATCAAAGAGATTAGGGAATTGATCAAAGGTATAGGTATACGGATTTGAGACAGGGGCTCGAGAAAACTTCATGAAAATGTTAGGAAGGCATTAAGATTTTCCTTTTGAGACCCTCTAAGTAGGTAGAGGCATAATTAGCGAAAAATTCTCGTGAGAGAACTCGCGCCTCGCGTGATTGAAAATCGGTTGAACATCTTTCATAAAACGCCATTTCCCTTTATCGCAGCGACAAACTGTCACGCGTGGGCGCTACCGTCTGAATTGATTGAGTGTTAACCTCCTTGCGGATCAGGAGTTTGGCGGAAGGCGGATGCCCGGCGCCCGTTTTGCATGGGCGATTGGCGCCCCTCCGTGCACAAGTAGATTAAAGCAAAAGCCCCGACGCTACCTGAACGTAACGACGGAGCATTCGAGACACAAGATAACGCAAACCTTGCCGCATTGCTGCGCAACGAAGATGTATCGCTCGGCAACCAGCATTATTGCGTAGCGTAGTGAATTAACTGCGGATTTTCCCGGATACGACCGATCAACACAGATTATCCGTGACAATCCGTCGCATCCGGGTAAATCCGCAGTTACTACTGTCCCAATCTCAGGTATTTCGATTTAGGCCACGCCGAAGGCGCGAGTCTGCCACGTCGGCGTAGCTTGGTCACAACAATTCGAACGCTACCTCAACATGAGGCTTCCTATAGGGTTTAACGAGTCAGCGTTGTAGTGTGCCTGCTGTCGTGCGTCCTGTGAAACTTACATGTGATTTCTTGTTTTTTCAGCAAGAAGTTTCACCACAAAAATCACAAACCTTGCAAAACACACAAAAGACTTCATCCATTCTCTTTTTTGCGTCTTTTGTAGTTTTGTGATTTTTGCGGTGAATCCAGTTTGGTTGCGGCGATGCCGCCCCGCGTTCCCAGTTGTTATGATTGATCACCGGCCATATGCTCTAGGCAAATTCATCTTCACAGGCGACAAGAAGCTCTATATCCGCGGCGTGACCTACGGGCCATTTCGCCCCGATCTGAATGGCGACAAGTATCACAACCCGAGGGTTGTTGAGCGAGACTTCGCCCAGATAGCGGCAAACGGCCTGAACGCAGTCCGCACCTACACCGTACCACCGCGCTGGCTCCTGGACGCTGCCGAGCGGCACGGTCTCCGCGTTAAGGTAGGCCTGCCTGTGGAACGGGAGGCATCGCGTTGCGGAGCGTCTTCAGTCATCAGTGTTAGGTATATAGACTGTGGCTTCATGCCACAGCAATTGAGGCGAATAGCCACACAGGCTGCTTCATCAGGTTCTGCAATTCCACAAAACATAGTGAGTCCATCACCTGGTGCAATCGCATAATTCCCTCTTGGTGGAGCGATGAGGGCCATGACATCCAGTTTTCAATCGCCTAGTGGAGTAAGAAGATCCATTTGACAATGTGGATTGCCGCCAAATGGGATGAAATATTTCACAATCCATTTCCTGCGATTGCTCTACAGCGACTCTCTTTTTAAGGCACGTTAATAGCTAAACAACTTTACATCTTGGTAGCAATAATTTAACATTGTATAATGCCTTTTCGGCTTGGATTTATCTTTGAGAAGAGTTTTACCAGTGGCGAGTGACTCACTGGAGCGGGGGCGAGGGTGTGGTCTTTCGCGCCAGTTTCACGGCTTTGCGTTGTTGGCGCGACGATGGTGATGGGATGCGCAATGCTGGTACAGTTTTCTGGTCTGGCTCGACTGGCGCGGGCGCCATCAATCGCGGCGGCCGGGTTTCCCTCGCGCCGCTTCCCCCCCATGGCGCGACCGCGGGCGGCGCGCGCTCGCGTCCGTGCATCGCGAGGTGATTGAGTTGTTGCGGGTTGAGGCCCTGCGTGAATTGCAACAATTAGGAATTGAACAGTACAGAACTATGCCTCTTTAACAAAGTAGTACTAATGAGCAAAGATTGAATACTTGACCGGTACCCCAGCCGTACATAAGTGGCCCGTTTGCTATTCGAGATTTTGCCAATTGCTTCCCCAGTAGATTAAAGCAGTCTCCCCAGTAGATTAAAGCAAAAGCCCCGCCGCTACCTGAACGTAGCGACGGAGCTTTCAAGACGACGCAAGCCTCGCCGCATTGCTACGCAACGAAGATGTGTCGCTAGATTACCAACATTTTAGCGTAGCGTGTGGTGATTATGCAATCAACAAGGGAAACTTCGCCCCCGTTGCGCTTCTCTTCGGACAAACATCCCTCCAGCGCAAATCGGGGCCGTCTAGGCCACGCCTAAGGGGCAAGCCTGCCACGTCGGCGTAGCTTGGTCACAACAATTCGAACGCTACCTCGACATGAGGCTTCCTTCAGGGTTTAACGAGTCAGCGTCGTAGTGTGCCTGCTGTCGTGCGCCCTGTGAAACTTCCATGTGATTTCTTGTTTTTTCAGCAATGAAGTTTCACCACAAAAATCACAAAACTTGCAAAACACACGAAAGACTTCATCAATTCTCTTTTTTGTGTCTTTTGTAGTTTTGTGATTTTTATGGTGAATACAGTTTGGTTGCGGCGATGCCGCCTCGTGTTCACATTTTGTTATGCTTGATCACCGACCACATGCGCTAGGCAAATTCATCTTCACAGGCGACAAGAAGTTATATATCCGCGGCGTGACCTATGGGCCATTTCGCCCCGATCTGAACGGCGACAAGTATCACAACCCGGAGGTTGTTGAGCGAGACTTCGCCCAGTTAGCGGCAAACGGCCTGAACGCAGTCCGCACCTACACCGTACCGCCGCGCTGGCTCCTGGACGCTGCCGAGCAGCACGGCCTCCGCGTTATGGTGGGCTTGCCTGTGGAACGGGAGGCTATGTTCTTGGACGACAGGAAACACACCCGATCGCTGGAAGAGTGGGTGCGCGCCGGGGTCCGCGCTTGCGCCGGCCACCCGGCCGTCCTGTGCTACACGATCGGCAACGAGATCCGGTCGTCTATCGTTCGCTGGCACGGTCATCGCCGGGTTGAGCGTTGCCTCGAGCGACTCTACAGGGCCGCAAAGGCCGAGGATCCCGACGGCCTCGTTACTTACGTGAACTATCCGTCCACTGAGTATCTGCAATTGCCTTTCATCGACTTCGTCTCTTTTAACGTCTACCTCGAGTCGCAGGAGCGACTCGAGGCCTACCTCGCCCGCCTCCATAACATCGCGGGCGACCGGCCCCTGGTTATGGCCGAGATCGGGCTGGACAGCTACAGACATGGCGAAGACGCGCAGGCCCGTGTGCTCGACTGGCAGGTTCGAACAGCGTTTGCGGCCGGCTGCGCCGGCGCCTTTGTGTTTGCCTGGACCGACGAGTGGTTCGCTGGCGGTTCCGAAGTTAAAGACTGGGATTTCGGTCTCACTGGCCGTGACCGGCGACCGAAGCCAGCGCTTCGAGCCGTGCGCGACGCATTTGCTGACGCGCCGTTCCCACCAGACCTCAACTGGCCTCCTATCTCGGTGGTTGTCTGCAGTTACAACGGGGAGCGCACCATCCGGGACTGCTTTGAAGGCCTGCTGAAGCTGGAGTATCCAAATTTCGAAGTGATCGTCGTTGACGATGGATCGACTGACGCGACGGCGGCCATTACGCGAGAGTATGGCTTCCGGCTGATCAGCACTGAGAATCGCGGTTTGAGCAATGCGCGCAATACTGGCCTTGAAGCGGCCACAGGCGAGATCGTGGCTTATCTTGATGACGATGCTTATCCTGACCCACACTGGCTCACATACCTTGCCGCGACCTTCCTGAGCACGACACACGCCGGGGTAGGAGGCCCGAACATTGAGCCGCCCGGCGACGGACCGATTGCCGACTGCGTCGCCAACGCGCCCGGCAATCCCGCTCACGTCCTGATCTCTGACCAGGAGGCGGAGCATATTCCGGGTTGCAACATGGCCTTTCGCAAAGCCTGCCTTGAGGCGATCGGAGGATTTGACGCCCAGTTCCGCACGGCCGGCGATGACGTTGATGTGTGTTGGCGGCTGCGGCAACGAGGCTGGACATTAGGCTTCAGCCCTGCCGCTATGGTTTGGCACCACCGCCGCAACTCGGTGCGCGCCTACTGGAGGCAGCAACGAGGCTACGGTCGGGCCGAGGGACTGCTGGAAAGGAAATGGCCAGAGAAGTATAACGTGGAGGGGCAGGTCACCTGGGCTGGTCGAATTTACGGCAAGGGGCTAGCGCAGGCGCCTGGCCTGAGGGGGCGAATCTATCAAGGCGTCTGGGGCAGCGCCCCGTTCCAATCCATTTACCAACCCACGCCGGACGGGCTTCGGTCGCTGCCAATGAGGCCGGAGTGGTATCTGGTCGTCGTCGCCCTCGCCGCAATCACCGCACTGGGCATTCTATGGAGGCCATTGCTGTTCGGTTTTCTCCCTCTCGCCTTCGCGGTCGGCGCGTCCTTCATGCAGGTCGGTCTGAGCGCTGCCCAAGCTTCTTTCGCGGGCGCATCATCCCGAGCTCGCGTCACCCTCGTGAAGTTATATACCTTGACGGCGTTCCTGCACATGCTCCAGCCGTTGGTGCGTTTGCGCGGCCGCCTACGCTCAGGCGGCGGCGCCCGGAGGCGACGTGGCGCGCTCAGCCTCATAGCCCCCTGGCCGCGGACCTTCACTATTTGGAGCGAGCGATGGCAGACGCCCGACGAGAGGCTGCGGTCGGTCGAGGCGGCCCTCCGGACAGCCGGCGCCACCTTCCTCCGGGGGGGCGATTACGACCGCTGGGACCTGGAGGTGCGGGGCGGAATGTTCGGCGCCGCCCGCACGTGCATGGCTTCAGAAGACCATGACTGGGGCAGACAGCTCATACGGTTCCGCTCCTGGCCAAGGCTTTCGCCGAAAGGGATCGTACCGGCTCTACTGTCCGCAGCGCTTTCTACTGGGGCAGCGCTCGACCATGCCTGGATCGCCTGCGCGGTACTCGGCGTGATGTCCTTGTCGCTCGTGCTACTCACGCTACAGGAGTGCGCCGCCGCCACAGCCGCCGTCTTTCGCGCGCTACGTGCAATGGAGCAGAAGGCGCCAGATGCGCGCTCCGGCGCGCAAGATCAGCAAGACCCTGAACCTGCTGACGCTCCCCTCTCACGCGTTCGCGCCGCCGCCGTTAAATCCACGGCTGAGTAACCCGCAACAAGGAATGGAATGATGGCTGAGACCGGCTATACCGATTTCACACTTTACCGACGGCTGCTGCGTCAGGCCCGGCCTTATTGGCCCTACATAGTGGGGATCTTCTTAATCGGCTTGTTGTCGAGCTTCCTTACACTGCTGACTCCGCTCCCGCTAAAGATTGCCGTCGATAGCGTCATCGGCTCCCATCCGATCCCCGGCTTCCTCAACGCGTTGCTGCCCGCAGTCGCCAGACGTTCCGGCGCTACCTTACTGATCCTTGCGGCCGGCCTCTCTGTGGTTATCGCCTTGCTGGGCCAGATACAGGAACTCGGCGGCTCGTTACTGCGCACCTATGCGGGTGAAAGGATGGTCTTGGATTTCCGGGCCCAGCTCTTGCGCCACGCTCAACGCCTCTCGCTTTCTTATCATGATACGAAGGGCACGTCCGACTCTACGTACCGCATTCAGTACGACGCCTCTTCCATTCAAAACATCGCGATTGACGGCGTCATCCCTTTCGTTACTGCGGGCTGCACGCTCGCCGGGATGATCTACGTCACTGCCCGGATCGATTGGCGCCTGGCCCTCGTAGCGCTGGCGGTCTCTCCCGCCCTCCTTCTGCTCACGCGGGTCTACCGCAAGCGCCTTCGGAGCCAGTCACGCGAGGTGAAAAAGATCGAAAGCTCCGCCCTGTCCGTATTGCAGGAGGTGTTGGCCGCCGTCCGGATCGTGAAGGCGTTCGGACAAGAGGACCGTGAAGGCGAGCGTTTCGTCCGCCGCTCCAGCGAGGGGATGCGGGCGCGCATCCGCCTTTCCATAATTGAGGGCGGCTTCGGCATCGTCGTCACACTGATCACTGCGATGGGGATGGCTGGGGTCCTGTTCATCGGCGTGCGTCACGTTAAGTCGGGCATCCTCACTCTGGGCGAGTTGCTGATCGTAATGGCTTACATATCGCAGATTTACCAACCGCTGAAGACAATAAGCAGGAGGGCGTTAAGCTTGCAGTCCTCGTTTGCCAGCGCCGAACGGGCCTTCTCTCTCCTGGACGAGGCGCCAGATGTCGCCGAGCGGCCGAACGCGCGGTCACTCGCGCGCGCCTCAGGCGCCATAGCCTTCCGCGAAGTCTCCTTCGCCTACGGCAAAGGCGCGAGGGTGCTGCACGATATTTCCTTTGAAATCGGCCCAGCGACTCGGGCGGGCATCGTCGGCGCCACAGGCACGGGAAAGACGACTCTCATTAGCCTACTGACCCGTTTCTACGACCCCACTGCGGGGGAAATCCTGCTCGATGGCGTCGATCTGCGCGACTACAAGCTGGTCGACCTGCGCAACCAGTTCAGCATTGTTCTCCAGGAGCCCGTGCTCTTCTCGACCAGCATCGCCGAGAACATTGCGTATGCTCGATGCGGCGCCAGTGAGGAGGAGATTGTGGAGGCTGCGAAGGCGGCCAACGCCCATCAATTCATCAGCAATTTACCCGATGGCTACGCGACCCAGGTCGGCGAGCGCGGGATGCGCCTCTCAGGCGGCGAGCGCCAGCGCATTGCGCTCGCCCGCGCCTTCCTGAAAGACGCGCCCCTCCTCATCCTCGACGAGCCTACCAGCTCCGTCGACATGAGAACCGAGGCCGCGATCATGGAAGCAATGGGTCGCCTCATGCGCGGCCGCACTACCTTCATGATCGCCCACCGGCTGAGCACACTGAAGGATTGCGACCTGCTGCTGGTGATCGAACACGGACGACTTGTTGAGGTGAGATCGGACGTGTCAGCCGCTATCGAGGGCGCGCTCTTGCTCGGCGGAGACGACGCAACCATTCGCGGCAATAAGGCCGGCGCCCAAGCGGATAGCCATCGAGATTGGACGGCGGCTACCCGCTTGAACACCTGAAGAGGAGGTATTGATGAGCGTAGATCTGGCTCCGACTACTGATGAGGACATGCTGCGTGATTGCTTGGAGCGATTGATCACAGCTACGCTTAATAGACCGTCGGCGATCATAAGTATTCAGCGGAAACGATCCGATTATTCAAGCTCCTATCATTCAGACATCATCACCGTCCAGCTCGATACCGGCGAAAAACTCCAGCTCTTCCTCAAAAACTTTGGCTCCACCCGTGTTCTCAAAGACGAAGCAAAGCAGAGGCGCGACCGGGAGCGAGGCGTTTACCAACACCTCCTCGCGGGAATTGATTTAGGCACGGCTAAGTACTACGGGTCCGTGTGGGATGAGTCTCAAGGAACATTCTGGCTCCTGCTAGAGTTTGTCAATGGCACGGAAGTCCGCTTTTGTAAACTCGAATACTGGATTGCTGCGGCTGGTTGGCTTGGACGATTGCAAGGTTACTTTACGCAACATTCCGACCGATTGAGCGCGTGCGACTTTTTGGTACGTCATGATGCCGATTTCTTCCAGTCGAGAGCCGAGCTTGCCTTGCACGAAGTATCCCAAATCTCTATCCCTCTGGCCGGCCGCCTTGCGAGTATTTTGGATCACTATGATCGGATCGTGGATGTGATGGCCAGCCAACCGCGCACCCTGGCGCACGGGCACTTCAGACCATGCAATATTGTGGTTGATGTCAACAATGAACCATTGAGAATTTGTCCTGTCGACTGGGAGAAGGCGGCCATTGGATCCGCTCTTTATGACCTGGCATTAATTTCGGATGGATTCGAGCCACCCGCCCTGGATCAACTCCTGGAGGCGTATCGGCAGGAAGCAATGAAGCATAGTATCGCGGCGCCTGAGAGAGAGGAACTAAGGCACGTCGTCACATGCTTCCGCCTTTTCATGGCCATAAACTTGCTCAGTCGGGCTCATCAAAGGAATTTCGCGGAGCATAAAGTCGCCAAAATAATTGATCTGCTGGAAAAGCTTGACCGTCTCGTCTTTGCAGGTAAAGCCAATACATAAGGACGCAACCATGACGACTACCCAAACCAATTTGCTTGAACACCCTGCTGTCAAGGCCTGGGCGAAGCTCCAGCCAGGGGGGGGCCTATCTGCCGGGCCTACTGAGATCGAAAGATTGCAGAAGAAGAAGAAGGGAGTCGTCTTCCGTCTCAAGGGCGTCGGTCCCGGATGCTCCGATATCATCGCCAAACGGAGTTCGCCAGAAAGGTTACTGAAAGAACGCATCATCTATGAACAAATACTGCCGGCTTTACCCATTCCTACTGTGCGTTACTACGGGTTTATAGAGGAACCGGATGACGAGTGCTGCTGGCTGTTTATTGAGAGCGCTGATGGGGAGGAATATTCATCTCTCGCTGAGAAACATCGTATTCTCGCCGGACGTTGGCTCGGCCTGCTGCACACGGCTGCTGCGCGCGTTGCGGCGGCGGCCCGTCTGCCCGACCGGGGGCCAAGCTACTATCTGGAGCAGCTCCGACAGGGCTGCGACACAATCCTGCGGAACCTAAGCAACCCTGTGCTTACTGCCGATGCCGTGGAAGTACTGGAGACCGTCCTCCGGCAATGCGAGGTCATCCAATTGCATTGGAGCCAGATAGAAAAGTTGTGTGAGGGAATGCCGCGAACCTTCATCCATGGCGACTTTGCCCCGAAGAACATGCGCGTCCGAACCGGGCAAGCTGGCGGAGTTCTCCTGCCCTTCGATTGGGGAAGTGCAGGATGGGGAGTTGTGGCCGCTGACTTGGCGCCATCAGGGACGGCCTCAAACGACTACTGGAACTATTGGGCGAACCCGGACCTCGCTGCCTACTGCTCGGTAGTGTGGGAATGTTGGCCCCCCCTCGAGATACGGGATGTACAGTCGCTTGCGGTCATCGGGAAGATTTTCCGTTGTTTAATCTGCATCAACCTGGAGGCCCCAAGTTTCGCACTGGAATGGGTAGAGAATGCTGTGCGGGATATGAGGATCTACCAGGCCGCCATGGCCGATGCGATCCAGGAGGCTGGATGGGAAAGATGAGATCACCGCTGCGCATTATCGTGACAGGGCTGATCGCTCAGTATCCTCTGGGCGGGATGACGTGGCATTACCTACAGTACGTGCTCGGGAGCCGTCGCCTTGGCCACGACGTTTACTACCTGGAGGACACAGGCGCAGGGCCTTATAACCCGCGGGCTGGAGGGGTAGTCAAGGACTGTACGTTCAATGTCGAATATCTGGCTGGCGTCATGATGCAATGTGGACTGCCGGACAAGTGGGCATACCACTTCTCCGTGCATCCGCAGTGGTTCGGCCTTCCTGACAAGAAGCGGGCGGCAGTGATCCGATCTGCAGACCTGCTCATCAATGTTTCAGGCATGCTTGGACGGCCCGAAGATTATCGACAGATCCCGCGAATGGCTTACATTGATACCGATCCCGTCTTCAACCAGGTTAAGCTGGCGCAAGGCCGGGTGGAGTTCCGAAAGCTGGTTGACGCACACGATGTCCATTTCAGCTTTGGCGAACACTTTTCCGAAGCCATGCCCATGACGGGGCATCGCTGGCGCCCGACAAGACAGCCGATCGTGCTTTCGGAGTGGCGTCCGGCTCAGCCGCGACGTGATGTTTTTACTACCATAATGAACTGGACGGCGAGCAAGAACCCCCCGGTCTATGGCGGCCAAACCTATGGACAGAAAGATGTGGAGTTCATCCGCTTTCTTGATCTTCCCCGCAGAGTCTCACCCACAGTCCTGGAAATTGCCGTCAACTCGGGAAAGCGGCGACAAGCTCCTCTCGACTTGCTAACTGCCAATGGATGGCACGTAGTCGACCCCGAGCAGGCCTGCCTCGACCTTGACAGCTATCGCAACTATATCGAGTCATCCCTGGCTGAGTGGAGTGTCGCCAAGAATGGATACGTTCATGGCCGGTCGGGCTGGTTCAGTGAGCGTTCTGCCTGCTACCTGGCCGCTGGCAGGCCAGTGATTGTCCAGGACACCGGATTCTCCACCATCTTTCCGGTCGGAGAGGGCCTCGTGCCGTTCACTACGATGGATGAGGCGGTGGCGGCGATCAATGAGGTCAAAGGGAACTATGCGCGGCACGCGAGGGCGGCTCGCGCCCTCGCTGAGGAGTATTTCGACTCTGACAAAGTCCTCACCCGGCTGATCGAGGAGGCGCTAAGCTGTAAGAGCAAAGCCGATGCCTAAGCACGTACCCAAAGTAGTCATACCCACAAATTTGCTTGAGTTCCCTGCTATTAAAGCCTGGCGGGAACTCCGGCCGGAGCGGGTCCAACCCGACAAGATCGAAATCCTAAAAGGGCGCGAAGAGACGGCAAGGAAGAGAGCCTACCGGCTTGCAGGCGTGGGACCGGAAGGCTCTGCTGTCATCGCGAAGAGGCTCCGCCGGGCCAAAGCGTTAATAGAACACACCGTCTATGAGGAGGTCATCCAATACTTACCTATTCCAACTCTGCGTTGCTACGGATTGGTGGAGGAGAAGGATGGCGAGTTCTGCTGGCTGTTCCTCGAAGACGCTGGCGAGGAACGGTATTCGGCTTTCACCGAGGAGCATCGCCGGCTCGCCGCGCGCTGGCTGGGCCTGCTGCACACGTCTGCCGCGCGCGTTGCTCTGGCAGCTCGGCTGCCCGATCGGGGGCCGCGCATCTTTCTGGAGAGCCTGCGATCGGCGCGCAACAGAATCCTTGGAAACCTGGCCAATCCTGCGCTCAATGCCGGCAACCATGCAGAGTTAAAGGCCACTCTCTCTCAGTGCGCGGTCCTGGAATCGCGGTGGGATCGAGTAGAGAGGTTATGTGAGGGGATGCCACGCGCTGTTGTTCACGGTGACTTCGTTGAAAAGAACATTCGCATCCGAACCAATGGAGCTGGGATTACTATCTTGCCCTTCGATTGGGCCAATGCAGGCTGGGGAGTTCCAGCTATTGACCTCGCCCAATCCCTCTTGCCTTCCATTGGCTTTACTGGAAATCCAGACCTAGCCGCTTACTGGGAGGCGGTGCGAGATCACTGGCCGAGCCTCGATCTTCAGACCATCCAGCAGTGGGCGAACTTAGCGACCATGCTCCGGACCATCGTTGCCATCAACTGGAACGCTTTAAGCCTCGCGTACGAATGGGTCGAGAAGCCCATCATATGGATGAGGCTATACAGGGAAACGATGGCTTATGCAATGCAAGTGGCCGGATGGATGGATTGATTTTTCTTTTGAGGCGCAACCATGAAGAGATGCTATTTATGTCTACCAACCTTCATCCTTCCGGTCGGAGAGGGTATTGTGCCGTTCACTACGATGGATAAGGCGGTAGCGGCGATCAATGAGGTCGAGGGGAACTATGCGCGGCACGTGATGGCGGCTCGCGCCCTCGCTGAGGAGTATTTCGACTCTGACAAAGTCCTCACCCGGCTGATCGAGGAGGCGCTAAGTTGTAGGAGCAAGGCCCATGCCTAAGCGCGTAACCAAAGTAGTCACACCCACAAATATGCTTGAGTTCCCTGCCATTAAGGCCTGGCGGGAACTCCGGCCGGAGCCGGTCCAACCCGACGAGATCGAAATCCTGAAAGGGCGCAAAGAGACGGCAATGAAGAGAGCCTATCGGCTTGCAGGCGTGGGACCGGAAGGCTCTGCTGTAATCGCGAAGTGGTGCCGCCGGGCCAAAGCGTTAATAGAACACACCATCTATGAGGAGGTCCTTCGACATTTACCTATTCCCACTCTGCGTTGCTACGGATTAGTGGAAGAGAGGGACGGTGAGTTCTGCTGGCTGTTCCTCGAAGACGCTGGCGAGGAACGGTACTCGGCTTTCACCGAGGAGCATCGCCGGCTCGCCGCGCGCTGGCTGGGCCTGCTGCATACGTCTGCCGCGCGCGTCGGCCTGGCGGCTCGGCTGCCCGATCTGGGGCAGGATCACTATCTATGGCGTCTGCGATCGGCGCGCGACAGAATTCTTGGAAACCTGGCTAATCCTGCGCTCAATGCCGACGACCATGCGGTGTTAGAGGCCATTCTCTCGCAGTGCGCGATCCTGGAATCGCGGTGGGATCGAGTAGATAGGTTATGTAAGGGGATGCCACGCGCTGTTGTTCACGGCGACTTCGCTGAAAAGAACATTCGCATCCGAACCAATGGGGCTGGGATTACTATCTTGCCCTTCGACTGGGGCAATGCGGGCTGGGGGGTTCCTGCTATTGACCTGGCCCAATCCCCGCTACCCGCCAAAGGCTTTACTGGAAATCCAGACATAGCCGCTTACTGGGAGGTGGTGCGAGATCACTGGCCGAGCTTCGATCTTCAGACCATCCAGCAGTGGGCGAACTTAGCGACCATGCTCCGGACCATCGTCGCCATCAACTGGGACGCTTTAAGCCTCGCGTACGAATGGGTTGAGACGCCAATGGTATGGATGAGGCATTACATGGAAACGATGGCTTATGCAATGCAAGTGGCCGATGGATGGATTGATTTTTCTTTTGAGGCGCAACTATGAAGAAATGCTATCTATGTCTACCAACCTTAGCGACAATCCTACTGCTCTGGGCAGGAGTTGCGGCGCAGAGTGGCGTTATTCTGAGTGGCATGGTTGAGGACCCGAATGGGGCGGCCATAGCCAAAACGAGATTGACACTGATCAATAAAGCTACAGGCGAAAAGCGCGAAGCCGTGGCCGACGGCGCCGGCAGTTTCAGTTTTGAAAACATCCCACCCGGCCAATATTCCCTCCAGGCGACGGCGGAAAATTATGAGACGGTTGAGCAGGCGATCACTGTCGGCTCCCAACAACTGGCCGCGATCAAGATCAAGATGAAGATCAGCATTGAGGATCAAGTGACCATTGCCGAAAGCAGCGTAGAGCCGGTCATCTCGCCGGGGAGGAATGCCGATACGATCAAGTTCGATGACGACCTGTTACGCGAACTGCCGACACCGGGGCAAGACATCTTGCCGTTGATCGCCAATTTTCTCTCTCCGGCGGCCCAGGGCGCGGAGGGGATGTCGCTTATCGTTGATGGGGCTGAATCCGGCGGTCTAGGCATACCAGGGAGCGCCATCAAGAGCTTGCGAATTAACCGCAACCCCTACGCAGCCGAGTTTCGGCGGCCAGGTAAGGGGCGTGTCGAAGTCACCACGGAAGATGGCTCACGCAAGCGTATTCACGGCGGCGCTGCGTTCTTTGCGCGCAACTCTTACTTCGATGCGCGCAATCCGTTTGCCCAGGTCAAACCGGATTCGGATCGGCGGTTGTTTGAAACCTTCTTAAGTGGCCCGCTGCCGGGCATGCGCGCCTCCTTCTTTTTAAGCGGAGAGCGCCGGATCAATGATGAGAGCGCAGTCGTCAATGCCCGCACGCCGGCCGGCCCATTGGTCGAAAATATCCCAACGCCTGAGCGCCGCGCCAGCTTGCTCGGCCGCCTGCAGTTCTACCTCAACGACCGCAACAAACTCGAAGCGCGCTACGATTTCAATAATGAAGCTGAGCGCAATCGCGGGGTGGGTGGCTTTCACCTGAGCTCACAAGCCATCAGCGCGGCGGAGCGCAGACACCGGTTCTATCTCACGGAGAGAGCCATCCTGTCGCCGAGGTCAAGAGACCGTCCTCAGGTTTCAGGACTTCGCCACATACCCCCGCAACCGGCACACGCTACGCTTCGGCGCCGAGGCGCGACCGAAGTGGCTCGAAGCGAGCGATGGCTCGAACTTCGGCGGCGTCTTTGAATTCTCCAGTCTCGATCAGTTCGCCATCGCAAGCCCATTTGTGTTCCGCGTCAACCAGGGCAAACCTGCCGTCTCCTTCTCACAACACGAGGCGGCCAGCTTCTTCCAGGATGAGATGCGACTACGCCCGAACCTCAGCCTCACACTGGGTCTTCGTTACGATTGGCTATCAAATATTCACGACCGCAACAACTTTGCCCCGCGCCTGGCCTTCGCTTATGCCCCCGGAAGTCAGAAGACCGTCTTGCGTGGCGGGGCAGGAATTTTTAATGACCATGTATCTGAAAGTGTGACCCGGCGGGCATTGCTCTTTGATGGCGCGCGGATCCGGGAACTGGTGATCTCGAATCCCTCTTTTCCTGATCCCTTCCATGCCGGTCAAACCCGCCTGCCGCTACCGAGCGTGGCGCGCATCGGCGCCGACATCCGCGCGCCCTACGTGTTACAAGCCAGCTTCAGTGTGGAACGCGAAATCTGGAAAAAAGCGCATATGACAGTTGAGTATCAAACTCTGCGGGGCGCGCATCTGTTACGCTCGCGTAATATCAATGCGCCGCTGACAGAGACCGGGCAGCGTCCCGATCCGAATTTTCTCAACATCAATCAGGTAGAGTCGTCGGCCAGTATGCGCAGCAACGCTCTAAGCGTGACTTTCCGCGGCAGTGTAGGCAAGTGGGTGAAAGGCATGGCGAGCTACACCCTGTCGCGCACGACTGACGACACGGGCGGTCCATTCGCGCTCCCCGCTAACAACTATGACCTGCGACCTGAACTGGGTCGGGCGGATTTCGACGAGCGACACCGATTTGTTTATGCAGTAAGAACGATTCGCCAAATTTTGAGATCAATATTGATGCGTTCAATTCGTTCAATCATACGAACTTCACCAATTTCATCGGGGCGCAAAGCTCACCGTTCTTCGGGCGGGCCAATTCTGCGCTCCCGGGCAGGACGATTCAGATATCAACCAGGTATAGGTTCTAAGGAGTTGATCATGTCGAGAGCAACGCCCGGAAACAATGAAAAGATGCTGGATGCTAAATCGGGCCAGAAAACATTGGCACACGCGGCGGTACGGTACCGGGAGCGGTAGCGACCGGGTACCCGTCGAATCGCTCTCTCCGCCGGCGCCCGGTCGCTACCGCTCCCGGTACTGTACCAATGTTACCTGGTTTGAGTTTTACTAGCATCCAGCCTCTAGCATCCAGCATCTTCTACTGAGGAGGTATTGATGAGCACAGATCTGGCCACGCGAACTGATGATGATACCCTGCGTGAGGGCCTGGAGCGCATGATCCCCACCATACTCGACGAGCCATCGGGGATCACAGACATCCGTTGGTCGCGGTTCAAACTCTCGACCTCATATGACACATACATCGTAAACGTCCAGCTGGCCAACGGCGGTGAGTTCAAATTTTTTCTGAAGGACTTTGGCTTTTCTGTGCGCCTCAAGGACAGTCCGAAGCAGAGGCGCGAGCGCGAGCTACGCGTTTATCAGGACCTCCTTGCGGAGACTGGCCTTGGCACTGCCAGGTACTATGGGTCCGTCGTGGATGAGTCTCAAGGACAATGTTGGCTCGCGCTGGAGTTTGTGGACGGCACGCCCACCGGCTACTGTGAGATTGAACACTGGGCGCCCGCGGCTGGCGCTCTCGGGCGGATGCACGGCTATTTTGCGCGGCACGGTAACCGTCTGCGCGAGTGTGATTACTTGATCCACCAAACGGCAGACTACTTCTGGTCGACAGCCGAGCTTGCCTTGCGTAACGTATCGCAAATCTCCCCTCATCTGGTAGACCGACTTGCGAATATCGTTGGTCATTACGCTCCGATCGTGGCGGTAATGACAAGCCAGCCGCCCACCTTACTTCATGGCGGCTGCCGGTCAACGAATATCCTGATCAAGGTGGCCTCTGATCCCTCAAGAGTATGTATCGTTGATTGGGAGGAGGCTGGATTCGGCGCCCCCCTTTATGATGTCGCCTACCTGTTAGATGGGATCGAGCCACCGACGTTGGACCAACTTTTAGATGTCTACCGGCAGGAGGCTTTGGCCTATAACCTTCCTCTGCCTCCTAAAGAGGACATGAAGTACATTGTGGATTGCTTCCGTCTGCAAATGGTTATGAACATGCTTAGCCAGGCTGTGTTTAAAGGATACAAGGAGAAGGGCGTTTCTAAACTACTTGATATGGGAGACCACTTAAGCAGCATCGTCATCAGACAGGCTCAGTAGTCGCGTCCGTTTTACGTTGCTCCTCTCCGCAAAAGGTATCGATCAGTGGGCACAGAGGCTGAAATCCAAAAAGCGAACCTGGATGAGACTCAACTTCGACTCACGGTTGAGCGTCTCTTACAGGACGCACAGGGACGTCACGTAAAGATCTCTAGCTTGATGCGTGAGCCTAGCCCTTTCGCTACCTTGTTCCCGGCTGAGGTGCTGTCTGTATTGCTTGAAAGTGGAGATGAGATATCTCTCTTTGTCAAGCATCTTGGGTCTGAGCAATCAGACCATCCCGATAAACAGCGCCGCGACCGTGAGACGCGAATCTATGAAGAGCTGTTAGGCGATGACGACCTCCCGGTCCCAAAGTATTACGGCTCCAACTGGAACGAGACAACAAAACGGCGCGAGATTTTCCTGGAGTACATTGATGACTGGAACCTGAAATACCACGACCTGGAATACTGGTTTATAGCAGCTCGCCGCCTGGCCCAGTTCCACGCTTACTTCGCGACCCGCGCGGAGAAGCTATTAGCCTGTGACTTCCTCCTCCGCTTCGATACCTGCTACCTTTATGAGTGGGCGGATCGAGCTCTCTCTGTTTTGAGAGATCAGTCTGCGGAGTTAGCTGCAGAACTCGCACGTGCGGTGGGTAGTTATGATCGAGTTTCAGAAGTCCTTACCCGACAGCCCTTGACTCTGGTGCATAACGACCTCGCTCCCAAAAACGTTCTTGCCGACCGCTCGAGTAATCCGGCCCGCATTTGCTTCGTTGACTGGGAGATGGCCGGGGTAGGATGCGGGCTGATGGATCTGGTGGACCTGAAGTACGGGCTCGATCCGGTAAATGACCAAAAAATGCACATAGCTTATTGCGCAGAGTTAGCAGGAACAGATTTGCTCCCGTCAAGCCCGCAGGATAGGAGTAGTCTTTTTGCCGCCTGCGAGCTGCACCAGACCGTTTATCGTCTGGCGCACAGTAAGTCCTGGCGCCTGCCGATTGCAAAGGTGGCGCAGTGGGTCACGGAGGCCCAGCAGTTTGTGGTTCGCATTTGAGAAGGCGCTTAACTCGTTTTTCTATCATTGAAAGGCAGAACCGATGAAAATCATCATAGGAGCGGTAATATCGCTGTCGCCATATTCTCCGGGTACCGCCTGGGATCGGCTCCAGTATGCGGCAGGCTTCCAGAAGCTTGGCCACGACGTGTACTACATAGAGGAGGTGAAGCCCGAATGGTGCGTTGATTCACAGGGTGAACGCTGCGATTTCGAGCATAGCGTCAACCGAGATTTATTCCGCGTCTCCATGGAGCGCGTCGGCTTAATGGAGAGGGCCTGCCAAATTTATAACCAGGGGGAGGCCACATTTGGCCTTTCGCTCAATTCGCTGATCGCCTTATCAAAAGACGCGGACGTGCTCATCAACATAACAGGGGAAGTAAAAACGGAACCTGTTCTGAGTAACATCAAGCGTCGAGTGTACTTGGATCAGGACCCGGTGTATACCCAGCTCTGGTATGCCGAGTACGGGAAAGACCTAAACTTCAAGATGCATGACATCTTCTTTTCGGTGGGTCTCAACATCGGCACTCCCTACACTACGATACCGGATTGCGGCGTGGAGTGGCGCCACACCCTTCCACCCGTTGTGCTGGAACACTGGCCATTTCATATCGATCCTTCTTGCCGCCGTTTTACGACCATTGCCTCGTGGGCTGGATTTAGTGATCTGTGCTTTCGCGGTGAGTGGTATGGGTCGAAGTACGAAGAGTTCAAACGCTTCGCCGAGTTGCCGCGCAAGGCCGAACAGGAGATTGAGGTCGCCCTCAGACACAATCGCGAGGACGATGCGGGCATCCGGCTGCTCAAAGACAATGGATGGTTTCTGAAGGAAGCGACCCGAATCGCTGATCTCTCGAGTTATCAAGACTACATTGCGCGATCCCGAGCCGAGATCGGCATTGCCAAAAACGCCTATGTCAAGGGGCGCGCGGGTTGGTTTGGTGATCGCGCGGCCCATTATCTCGCCAGTGGCAAACCGGTGCTCGCCCAGTCGACGGGGCTTGAACGCTGTCTGCCCACAGGAAAGGGGCTCATCACTTTCAGTAACATAGAGGAAGCAGTTGCAGGCATCGAGGCGATCAATAGGGATTACGAGGTCCACTGCCGGGCTGCTCGAGAGTTCGCTGAGGAATACTTGGACTACAGAAAGGTTCTTCCGGAAATGTTGGAATTTTGCATGGCGTAGTGGCGCCACTGAGGTTCCGATAGATAGGAGACGTGGGGGGTACCCGCACAATCAGTTAATAACAAAGGGAAGTACGCGTCCATGAAGTATTTGATCATCAACGGGGATGATTTCGGCGCCAGCCGCGGCATAAACCGCGGCATCCTCGAAGCGCACCGTCGCGGAGTCCTGACCAGCGCGAGCCTGATTATCAACATGCCAGGGAGTGAAGAGGCTGCCTTTCTAGGTCGTGATTTGCCGGACTTGAGTATCGGCTTACACGTGAATTTCACGAACGAGGGCGGGGAGCCGGTCGTCGATCTCGCCGATTCCGATCGCTGTGGGACCGAGTTGCGGAGCCAATTCAGTCGCTTTCAAGAACTGATGGGCCGCCTGCCGACTCATCTCGATTCGCACCACAACGTGCACCGGGACCCCCGTCTGCTCCCTCGCTTCCTTGATTTGGCGCGGCGACACGGATTGCCTTTGCGAGAACATTCGACGGCCCGTTATTTTTCCGAGTTCTATGGCCAGTGGGATGGGGCGCCACACCTGGAGCAGATCAGCGTGGAGAGCTTGGCGCGTATGTTGAAGACGGAGGTCCAGGAAGGTTGCACTGAATTGAGCTGCCATCCAGGTTATATCGATCCGGATTTTCGATCTGTCTACTCCATCGAACGCGAAGCCGAATTGCAGACTTTGTGCGACCCGCGCGTCCGCGAAGTCTTGGCCGAGCAGCAGATTCGACTAATCAGTTTTCGCGATCTCGGCGCCATCCTGATGGACCTGCCGAGCTAGAGGGGAGCCGTTATTGCTACCATTGTCATATCACCCTGCAACGTCGTGAATTCCATCGATGTTGGAGGACACTTCTGGGTCTACATGCAATATGCGCAGGCTCTCAGCCGGCTGGGATGTGAGGTCTATTGGCTGGAGCGATTCCTCAGCAGTGGCGATCAGGACTATGATGCCGCTATGCTGGAGACGTTTTTCAAGCGGATGGAGCGATACGGACTAGGCGGAAAGGCTATCTTGTACACAAGCTACGAACAGAAAAATGAAAAAAGAAATGATAGTCGCGGCCCGCACGAATACATCGGCGTCACAGCATCCCAGGCAAAAGCGGTTTTTCGACGGGCTGACCTCCTGCTAAACTTCCAATATACAATTGATACGGCCTTGCTTTCGTGCTTCCGTCGCACCGCGTTAGTAGATATTGACCCAGGTTTGCTTCAATTCTGGATATCCAATGGACAACTCCCTGTTCCCCAGCATGATTTGTACTTCACCACCGGAGAAACAGTTGGGACGCCATCTGCCGGGTTTCCGGATTGCGGCTTGCCTTGGATTCACATCCGCCCGCCTATTTGTCTCGAGCTATGGCCCTATACGTATAACCCCAACTGTGAAGCGTTTACTACCATTTCCAGTTGGTGGGGAGAAACAGACTGGATCACGATCGGCGAGAGAATACTCTACGTGAATACCAAGCGGGCTTCATTCCTGGAATTCGTGGAACTTCCACGCGGGACCGGGCAGGTGATCGAGCTGGCGCTTTATCTGGGTAAGGGTGATGAAAAAGACCAGCAAGTCCTCGAGAGTCATGGCTGGCGGGTTCGTCATTCTCACGAAGTGAGCGCTACTCCTGAGATGTATCAATCCTATATTCAGCGGTCGCGAGGAGAATTTAGCTGCGCTAAGCCTTCCTGCATGAAGTTCCAAAACGCCTGGATCAGCGATCGGACGCTATGCTATCTGGCCAGCGGCAAGCCCGTAGTGGTTCAGAATACAGGGCCGAGTTCCTTTCTTCCCAATGGTGAAGGAATGTTTCGCTTCTCGACGCTTAAGGAAGCAGCCGATGCTTTGGCGACCATCAACGCCGCTTACGAGCGGCATTGCCGAACTGCTCGGGAGATTGCTGAGGCATATTTCGACGCCAATCAGGTCTTAGAGAGAATCATGGGCTTCGCCCTACACTGAGGTATAGCATGGCGAATCCAAAGTTCAACATGTTCGACAAACACCGGAGCGTGGATGATCCCGACACGATGACGGTTTCTGGGATGACTCTACAAGGACTGTTTATGGCTTGATCAACCAGATCACTACTTCACCCGGACTCCTATGGATACAGGCCAGGGAAGTCTGCGCTGGACGCGGTTGGTCAGGCGCGGGAGAGATGCTGGAAGTACGACTATGTGATCGATCTCGATATCAAAGGTTTCTTCGACAACCTTGAGCACTCACTCATTATGAGAGCGGTAAAGAAACATACGGACTCCGAGTGGATACTTCTCTATGTCGAGCGGTGGCTTAAAGCGCCGATTCAGCTCATATGAGCACGAGCGATTCGACTTCCTGGGGTTTACGTTTCGGCCCAGATTGTCGAAAGATAAGAAGGGAAGATACTTTGTAAACTTCAGCCCAGCGATCAGTGACAAGGCAGGGAAGGCTGTTAGTGGAACGATACGAAGTTGGCGGCTGCACTTGTGGAGCGGCAGAACACTTGAAGAACTTGCACAAATGGTCAATCCGCGTGTGCAAGGATGGATAAATTATTACGGAAGCTATTACAGGTCCGCAATTCATCAGCATCTCCGGCAATTAGAAGCCTATCTGGTCCGATGGGCGATCAGGAAATATAAGCGATTTAAGCGCCATAAATCTTGGGCGAGCGCCTGGCTGGGTCGCGTTGCGAGACGGGAACCAGGGCTGTTTGCACATTGGCGACTGGGCTTACGATCAGCGGCTTGAGTAATGGGAGCCGTATGAGCTGCGAGGTTCACGTACGGTTCTGCGAGAG
>WNGA01002614.1_pt1 | contig 29538 bp, 33 predicted proteins | sample 5400061 | NCBI WGS metagenome assembly WNGA01 (sample SAMN13153366, study PRJNA577476) | soil metagenome | isolation source: 100 cm soil or saprolite under grassland replicate 2 | place: USA:California | collected 2016-06-15
CCGGGCTTGAACGGCCCCGTCGCCTCGCGCCCGAGCCCGAGGCGCACGCCCTCGATCAGCTCGCGCTTGTTGATGGCGTGAGCGAACGCCTGGCGGACCCGCTTGTCGGCGAACCGCGGGTCCTGGAGATTGAACCCGAGGTACGTGTAGACGTTGTCCTGATACTGGAACTTGTTGTAGGCCTTGCGGAACGCCGGAAACTCGGCCTGGCGCTTGAACTGGAGCGCGGTGAGCCCGGCCGGGCCCGCCGAATCGACGCCCTTGGCCTTCAGCTCGAGGAAGATGGTCGCCTGGCTCGGGATAATCCGGTAGACGACGCGTGAGATGTAGGGCCGTCCCTCGAAGTAGTCGGGGTTCGCGACGAGCACCACCTTCTCGCTCGGCTTCCACTCGCTGAAGCGGTACGGGCCCGTGCCGACCGGGTTCGACCGGTTCTGTGGGGCCTCGCGCAATCGCCCCGCCCGCACGTAGCTCTCCAGCACGTGGCGCGGCAGGATCCACGTGGCCCAGCTCTGGAGCGCCTTGGCGTACGGACGCTTGTAACGCACGTGGAGCGTGAAGGGGTCCACCGCCTCGACCGAGTCGACCGCGCGGAAGTCCTCGCGGTAGGCGGTCGGTGTCTTGGGGTTGATCATCGTCTCGTACGTGAAGACGACGTCATCGGCGGTGAAGGCGCGCCCGTCGTGCCATCGAACGTTTCGGCGCAGCCGAAAGGTGAGGTCGAGACAGTCCCGGCTGAAATCCCAGGACTCGGCCAGCTCGCCGATGATGTTGAGATCCTTGTCCCGGGTGACGAGACCGCTGTAGATCAGCGACCCGACCTCGAACGACGCGGAGTCGGTCAACACGTTCGGAATCAGGCCCGAGATGTTACCGGTCAGCGCGTCGATGAAGGTGTCCCCGTGCACCGGCTTGCCCGCCGACTGACCGGTCACGCGATCCACCGCGCTGTCCGCCTCGCCCCCGCATCCGGCCAGCGCGAGCACGACAAGCAGCCGGAGGAGGCGCAACGGATCGCGCGGGCTCATGGGGTCAGCGCGGCTGGCTCGGCGGGGCGGGGGACACGGGCGTCGCGGGCGCCGCCGGCGCGGCGGGCGTGACCCCCGCCGGCGCGGGCGTGCTCGACGGCGGCGGGGCGGCCTCCCGCACGACGGAGCTCGCCCGCTGGCCGCCCAGAATGGCGAGCGTGAACGACGTGACCGCGAACGCGATGGCGATGCCGGTGGTGATCTTCCCAAGCAGTGTCGGCGTCCCCATGGAACCGAACACCGCCTGACTCCCGGCGCCGCCGAACGCCGAGCCGATGTCGGCGCCCTTGCCGGACTGCAACAGCACGATGCCGATAATGGCGAAGCACGCGAGCACGTGGACGATGGTCAGGGCGATGTACATCCGATCACTCCTTGGCGGCGGTGCCGACGCGCGCCGCCTTCCGTACGATCCCGATGAATCCCTGCGCGTTGAGGCTTGCGCCGCCGACGAGCGCCCCGTCGACCTCGGGCTCCGCCAGGAGCGCATCGGCGTTGTCGGCCTTGACGCTGCCACCGTACAGGATGCGCACGGTCTGCGCGATCTCTTTCGACGCGAGCTCGGACAGGAGGCCGCGAAGATACCCCTGCACCTCGGCGGCCTGGGCCGGCGTCGCGTTGACGCCCGTCCCGATCGCCCACACCGGCTCGTAGGCGAGCACGGTCTTCGCGATCTGTTCGCCGGCAAGCCCGGCGAGGCCGGCGCGCAGCTGGCCCTCGACGGTGTTGAAGGTCAAGCCCTGGCGCCGCTCGTCGCCCGTCTCGCCCACGCAGAGGACCGGCGTGAGACCGTGTGACAGGACCGCACGGACTTTCAGGTTGATCACCTCGTCAGACTCCCCGATCTCTTTCCGTCGCTCCGAGTGACCCACGAGCGTCCAGCGACAGGTGAGCTCGGCGAGCATCGGCACCGACACCTCACCCGTGTGGGCTCCTGCCGGCTCGTGATGACAGGTCTGCGCGCCGAGCTGGATCGGGCTGCCGCCGAGGACCTCCGATACCGCAGCGAGCGCGGTGAACGGCGGGCACACGACGACCTGGACGCCGCGCGGACGCTTGAGCCCGTCACGGATGGCGGTGGTGAGCGCGCGCGCCTCGACGACGGTGCCGTGCATCTTCCAGTTGCCGATGACGAGTGGTGTCCGCATCAGCCGCCGTCCGTCAGCGCCTCGACGCCGGGCAGCTTGCGACCCTCGAGGAACTCTAGGAACGCCCCGCCCGCCGTGGAGATGTAGCCGATGCGGTCGGTGACACCCGCGCGCGTGACCGCAGCGACCGTGTCGCCGCCGCCGATGACCGAGAACGCCGAGGCATCGGCGACCGCGCGCGCGAGCGCGATGGTCCCCGCCGTGAACGGCGGCCGCTCGAACACGCCCATCGGGCCGTTCCAGACGATCGTGCGCGCGGTCTTGAGGGCTCCCGCAAACCGCTCGACGGTCCGGGGCCCGATGTCGAGGCCCATCTGCCCCGCCGGGATCTCGCGGATCCCGACGGCGCGCCCGTGCTCGCTGTCCAGGCTGTCCGCCACGATCGCGTCGATGGGCAGCACGAGCGCGACGCCGTGACGCCGTGCGGCCTCCAGCGCCCGACGCGCGGTGTCGACCTGGCCGGGCTCGACGAGTGAGCGGCCGACGGTGTGGCCGAGCGCCGTGAGAAACGTGAAGGCCATGCCGCCTCCAACGAGCAGGGCGTCGACCCGCGCGAGCAAATGCTCGACCAGCGTCAGCTTGTCGGAAACCTTGGCCCCGCCCAGGATTGCGACAAGCGGCCGCTCCGGCGACTCGAGGATGCGGCCCAGCGCCGCCAGCTCCTGCTGCATCAGGAGCCCGGCGGCCGCCGGCTGCAGGTGCTTCGTGATCGCGACGATCGAGGCGTGCGCCCGGTGCGCCGCCGCAAAGGCGTCGTTCACGTAACAGTCGGCGAGCGCGGCGAGGGACCGGGCGAACCCGTCGTCGTTGGCCTCCTCCTCGGCGTGGAATCGAAGGTTCTCGAGGAGGAGCACCTCACCCGGTTGCAGCGCGCGCGCCCGCTCGAGCGTCTCGGACCCCACACAATCCGGCGCCAGCTCGACACGCTGGCCGAGGAGCGCTTCGAGCCGCGCCGCGACGGACCGGAGGGAATACTCGGGCACGACTTTACCCTGGGGCCGTCCGAGGTGCGACGCAAGAACGACGGCCGCACCGGCCTTGAACGCGTACTGGAGCGTCGGGACGATCGCCCGGAGCCGCGTGTCGTCGGTGACCGCGCCGTGATCGAGCGGCGCATTGAGATCGGCCCGCACGAACACGCGTCGCCGCGCCAGGTCCAGGTGCGCGATCGTCAGCTTCGCCAATTAGAGCGTCGTGGCGACGAACCGGATCAGATCACGCACCCTGGAGGCGTAGCCCCACTCGTTGTCGTACCAGGCGAGCACCTTGACGAGGGTCCCCTCGATCGCCGCCGTCGACGGCAGGTCGATGATGGAGGAGTGCGGGTTTCCGTTGAAGTCGGACGAGACGAGCTCCTCGTCGCACACGTCCAGAATGCCGCGGAGCCTGCCCGACGCGGCCTCCCGGAAGGCGTCGTTCACCGCAGCGACCGAGGCCGGGTGCTCGAGCTCGGCGACCAGGTCCACCACCGATACGTTGATCGTCGGTACGCGGATCGCGATGCCGTCGAGCTTTCCCTTGAGCTTCGGCAGCACCAGCCCGACCGCCGTGGCGGCGCCGGTCGTCGTCGGGATCATGCTGACCGCGGCGGCGCGCGCCCGGCGGAGGTCCCTGTCCGGGAAGTCGTGGACGTTCTGGTCGTTCGTGTAGGAGTGGACCGTCGACGCGAAGCCGCGCTTGATCCCGAACCGGTCGTCGAGCACCTTGGCGGTCGTCGCGAGACAGTTGGTGGTACACGACGCGTTGGAGATGATCCGGTGCCGTGTCGGCTCGTACGTCTGCTCGTTCACGCCGAGCACGATCGTGGCGTCGGGGTCCTTCGCGGGCGCGGTGATGATCACCTTCTTGGCGCCGGCCTGCAGGTGTTTGGAGGCCGTGGCGGTATCGCGGAAGATGCCGGTGGATTCGACGACGACGTCGACGCCGAGGTCGCGCCACGGCAGCGTTGCCGGGTCCTTGAGGGCGCAGACGCGGATCTCTCTTCCGTCCACGAAGATCGCCTCGCCCTTGGCCGTGACCTCCGCGCGGAGCGTGCCGTGTACGGAATCGTGCTTCAGAAGGTGCGCCAGGGTCTTCGCGTCCGCCAGATCGTTGACCCCGACCACCTCGATGTCCCTCGTCTCGAGCGCCGTACGGAAAAAGACCCGTCCGATCCGACCGAATCCATTGACACCTACTCGAACACTCATGGACCAGCTCCTTATGGGGACTGTAGGACGTCCGATGTCGACGAATTATACGGCCGTGTGGAGGACGCGAGCAACTGTTAGAACCCCCACACACCGGGCCCCGCCGTCGCGCAGCGCCCGAGCGCACTCGCCGAGCGTCGCGCCGGTTGTGAGAACGTCGTCCACGACGAGGACGTGGCGGCCCACGACGGCGCGCGACGCCTGGAACGCGCCGCGCACGTTCACTCGGCGTTCCGCCGCGGGGAGGTCGCTCTGCGGCCTGGTGGCCCGCACCCGCGCGAGCCAGCGGGGCCGGGTTGGAACACCCAGGCGCTTCGCGATCCGCTGGGCGAGGAGCGCGGCCTGATTGAAGCCGCGCTCGCGCTCCCGCTCGCGCGCCAGGGGCACTGCAATGACCGCCTCGATGCCTGCCAGCAGCGATGCGACGCACTGTTCTATCGCGAGATCGCCGAGGGGCCGCGCCAACGCGCGCTTGCCGGAGAACTTGAAGGCGTGGAGCGCTTCCCGAAGCGCTCCCTCATAGACCGCCGCTGACCGCGCGTAGTCGTACTGCGGTGGGTCCGTCGTGCAGGTCGAGCACGGGCGGGCGGGGGCGGCCCCCACGACCGGCTGCGTCACCCACTCGCCCGAATCGCAGCTCTCCGAGCTGCGGCCGGGACTCGGGGGTCCCACTCCGCCGGTCGTGGGGGCCGCCCCCGCCCGCCCGTGCTCGACGCGGTACGGACCATCGAAACTCGCCGCGGTCGGCGACGATGCGCCGCAGACATGGCACCACGGGTCGCCGAAGCGGGTGATCGCGCCCCAGCAGCGCCCACAGAGGGGATCGCGCCGGCCAGCGCCGAGGGTGCCCTCGCAGATCGAGCAGAAAGCGGGAAAGACGAGATCGAGCGCGGCCAGGGTGAAGCCCAAGGGCATGGATGCCGAGACTACGCGCGAACTGGGCGCAGCGTGTTCCAGCGCTGGCACTGGGCGCAGCGGTCCTGCCACATCGGTCTTCCGGCCCCGCACGCCTCGCATCGATGCGGCCAGTCGAACGCGTGCCCGAGTTGCAGGGCGCGACGATACTCCTCAAAGGCCTCGCGGGTCTGCCCGCGTCGCTCGAAGACGGCGCCGAGGAGCGCGTGGACGACGGGCGAGCCGGGCACGCGCACCTCGACCTTCTCGAGCTGGTCCGCGGCCTCGTCGAGCATCTCCAGCTCGAAGAAGACCCGGCCGAGCGCCACGGCGAGGGCGAGATCGTCTGGCGCCCGCTCGACCGCCGCTCGGTAGAGCGCGATCATGCGGCTCGGCCGGCCCTCTTGCCGATATGCCCGCTCGAGCCGGGCGAGGAGGGGCAGCGCGGGGAACACCTCGGCGGCGCGCTCCCAAGCGCGCACGGCTTCGCGGTGGTCTCCTATCAGCTCGTAGGCGTCGCCCAGCGCGAGCGCCGCCGGAAGGAAGAGACGGTCGGCCCGAGCGGCACTCCGAAAGTGCCCGAGGGCCCCACTGGCGTTGGCGCGCGCCACCTCGGCGCGGCCGAGCTCATAGTAGATGACGGCCAGCCACTCCGTCTCCGGCGACCGTTCCGTCGAGCCGACGGTCCCGAGCACCCGTTGCTGCGCCTCGAGGGCCTCGGGCCACCGGCCCGCCTCGGCCGCAAGGTCGCGGAGGCCTCGGAGCGCCCCGAGGTGCCCGCGGTGCGACTGCAAGATGAGCCGGTACAGAGTTCGGGCTTCGTCGTCGCGGCTCAGACGGCGCGCGTCCTGGGCGCGCTGCAGGAGCTCGGTCGTCGCCGCATCGTCCGCTGCGGCCCCCGGAGCCATGCGGAAGTTGAAAAGGTCCTTGAGCGTCTGGCCGAGGGACAGGAAAGAGCGGACGGAAACCGGCAACTTCACGGACACGGGGACTCGTGTGGAGCGACGAGCGGAGGCGCGACGGGATCGCGCACAGCTAGCCCGTGGCCATCCGCTCCTCTTCCTCGACCAGCCGCTGGCAGCCGATGCAATGGCGCGCGAAGGGCAGCGCCTCGAGCCGTTTTTCGGAGATCGGCTCGCTGCACCGCTCGCACGAGCCGAACGCGCCGTCGTCCAGCTTCTGGAGCGCCGACACGACGTCCCGCAACAGGCGCCGGTCGCCGTTGCCCAGCTCGAAGAAAAATTCCCTCGTATATGCGGTGTTCGCTTGGTCGCCGAGGTCCTTGATCGAGTCGTCTTCCTGATCTTTTCCGTACAGGGCGGTTCGCCCGACTTCTTCGGTCAGCTGCCGCTGCTTCTCGACGAGGAGCTTTTTGAAGTACGCGAGCCGATCCTTTCGCATCTGGACCTCCTGCCCCATCACGAGGGCGCACACTCAAGAGACAGACGCTAGCACGCGTCCCGGGAGCGCGCAACACCTTCGCGCCGCACGCGCATGCCCTGATCACGAGCCGTCGAGCGGCACGACCGGCGCGTCGCCCCACAGGCGCTCGAGCGCGTAGTAGGCGCGGGTCTCCTCGAGAAACACGTGCATCAGCACGTCGCCGTAGTCGAGGAGGACCCAGCCGCTCTCAGCGACGCCCTCGGCGTGCCGCAGCTGCACCCCGTCCCCCTTGAGCTCGCCGCGGATCGCATCGGTGATCGTCCGAAGATGGGTCGTCGATTTGCCGCTGCAGATGAGAAAGTAGTCCGTGACGCTCGACACGCGTTGCACATCGAGCACGACGAGGTCGCCGGCCCGCTTGTCCCGCGCCACGCGCGCGGCGCGGCGCGCTTTCCATTCCGCCGACGTCGTCGTCACGACGTGTCGACGCGGTAGAGCCGCTTGGCCTGGATGTACGCGGCGACCGCCTCGGGGAGCCGGTACGCGACGGATCGCCCCTCGCGCACCCGGCGCCGGAGATCCGACGCCGAGATAGGCAGCGAGCTCGCGCGGACGATCAGCGGCTCGTCGCAGATCTCGTGCACGACCTTCCGGACTGCTGCGCTCTCGGGATCGAAGGCGCTGCCCGCGCGCGGGACAACGACGATCTGCGCGAGCTCGGCGACGCGCCGCGGCGTCCGCCACGTGAGCAGATCGAGGAACGTCTCCGACCCGACGATCAGAAACAGCTCCTCGCGCGGGATGCGGAGCGCGTCGAGCGTATCCACGGTGTACGAGGGCCCGGGGCGGCGCAGCTCGAGGTCGGAGACGGCGAACGTCGGATGACCTGCGATCGCGAGCTGCACCATCGCATGTCGGTCCTGCGCCGGAGCGAGTTGCGCGTTCGGCTTGTGTGGCGGCTGCGCGGCGGGCACGAAGAGCACCCGGTCGAGCCCGAGCGCATCCAGAACTTCGTCGGCGAGCAGCAAGTGCCCGTAGTGGATGGGATTGAAGGACCCGCCGAAGACGGCCGTGCGCGCCACGCCTAGCTCAGAGCCGATGCGATCCGGAGCGGCACCTAGTCCCGCACCTGCCCGTCGCCCTGCACGATGAACTTCGTCGTCGTCAGCTCCCGCACCCCGACGGGCCCGCGGGCGTGCACGCGTGAGGTCGAGATACCCATCTCGGCGCCCATGCCGAACTGGTTGCCGTCCACCAGCCGCGTCGACGCATTCACGAGGACGGCGGCCGCGTCGACCTCGCGCGCGAATCGGCGGGCATGCGCGCGGTCATTGGTCACGATCGCCTCCGCCAGGCCCGTCCCGTGGCGCTGGATATGGCGGATCGCCGCGTCGAGGTCGTCAACCACGCGGATCGCGAGGACCAGGTCGAGATACTCGGTATCCCAATCGGCCTCCGTCGCCGGGCTCGCCCCGGGAACCAGGGCGACCGTGCGCGGACACCCGCGGAGCGCAACGCCGGCTTCGGCGAGGCGCGCCGCCAGCGCCGGCAGGAGATCCGGCGCGATGTCGCGGTGGACCAGGAGCGTCTCGAGCGCGTTGCACACGCTCGGCCGTTGCGCCTTCGCGTTGACCACGATTCCGATGGCCATCGCGGTGTCGGCGCCGGCGTCCACGAAGACGTGCACAAGGCCCTTGTCGTGCTTGAGCACGGGCACGCGCGAGCGCTCGGTCACCCACCGCACGAACTCCTCGCCGCCGCGCGGGATGACGAGATCCACGAGCCCGTCGAGCTCGAGCAGCGCGGCCACGGCGGCCCGGTCCGTGGTGTCGACGAACTGGATCGCGTCGGCAGGGGCGCCCACCTTTTCCAGGGCCTTCGCGAGCACCGCCGCGATGGCGGAATTGGACTCGATCGCCTCACTGCCGCCACGCAGCACGACCGCGTTGCCCGCCTTCACACAGAGGCCCGCGGCGTCAGCCGTGACGTTCGGCCTGGACTCGTAAATGAATGCGACCACCCCCAGCGGCACGCGCACGCGCGAGATCTCGATACCATTCGGACGGCGCCACGACTCGACGACGGCCCCGACGGGATCCGGAAGCGCGGCGATCTCCCGGAGCCCCTGCGCCATCTCCTCGACCCGCGCCTCGGTGAGCGTCAGACGATCGAGAAACGCCTTCGTCACCCGACCGCGCGCGCGCTCGAGGTCGGCCCGATTCGCTTCGAGTAGCACCTCGCTCTTCTCCACGAGCCCCCGCGCCATCTGGGCCAGCGCGTCGTTCTTGGTCTTGGTCGGGCAGAGCGCCAGGGCGCGCGCGGCTTCGCGCGCCGCCCGGGCGCGAGTCTGGATGAGGGTCCGGGCGTCCATAGGCATCCTCTAGAAGATCACCAGGTTGTCACGGTGGATCACTTCGTCGAAGCTCTTGTACCCGAGCCGCTGCTCGATCTCTTGCGTCTTCGCCCCCCGGATCTTGCGCAGTTCCGCCGCATCGAAGTTGACGACGCCGCGCGCGAACTCCTTGCTCCCGGCGCCCCCCAGGAGGGCCACCACCTCGCCCGAGGCGAAGTCCCCCTCGACCTCGACTATGCCTGAAGGCAGGAGGCTCTTGCCACGCTGAGTTAATGCCGCCAGTGCGCCCGCGTCGACCGTGAGCCACCCCTGCGGCGGGACGGCGAACGCGATCCAGCGCTTCCGAGCGCCCAGGCGGTCGGCCTTCGGCGCGAAGTAGGTGCCGACGGGCTCACCGGCGACAATGCGCCGCAGCACGCCGGGCTCACGACCGCTGGCGATGATCATCGGCACCCCGGCAGCCGCCGCTTTCCGCGCCGCCTGGAGCTTCGTCGCCATCCCGCCGACCGAGATGCGATCCGCGCGATCGCGCGCGAAGCGTGCGATCTCGTCGGTGACCGCCTCTACGGTGTCGAGCTTCCGGGCGCCCGTGTTCACGGTGGGGTCGTCGGTGTACAGCCCATCGACATCGGTGAGGAGCACCAGGAGGTCGGCGTCGATCAGGGAGGCGACCAGCGCGCTCAGGTTGTCGTTGTCGCCGACCTTGATCTCCTCGACCGCGACGGTGTCGTTCTCGTTGACGATCGGAAGGACATCGAACTTCAGAAGCGCCAGGAGCGTGTTCTTCGCGTTGAGATACCGCGCACGGTCGCTGATGTCCTGAGCGGTCAGGAGCACCTGACCCACCTGCACCTGGTGGCGTCCGAAGGCGGCCTCGTATTGCCACATCAGCACGGACTGGCCCACCGCGGCCGCCGCCTGCTTCTCGGGAATGGAGCGGGGTCGCTCCGGGAGCTTGAGCCTCGCCGTGCCGCTCGCGATCGCGCCCGAGGTCACCAGCACGACCCGCCGTCCCTCGCGGATCGAGGCGATGTCCGCGGCGAGTGTCTCGATACGCTCGGGCGCGGCACCGGCGCCCGGCGTGGTCACGAGGCCGCTGCCGACCTTCACAACGAGTCGGCGCACTCGCCCGAGCCTGCGCGCAGCGTTCATGGTTGGCGATCCGTAGGACGTCGCGGGGCCGTGGGGCGAGCTGGAGGGCGGCCGGGGGTTGGGCCTCCCGCGCCCGAGGCGATCGACCCTGACGAATCCCCGCTGTCCGCGGCCAGCGTCGTCGAGATTGATTCCAGGTGTGAGGCGACTGCCCGCACCAGATCGGCCAGACCGCTCCCGGTGACGGCCGAGATCACGAAGAGCGTCAGGCCGTTCGAGGCGCAGAACCGCTCGACCCGCTCGCGGTTCGGAGCCGCGTCCGGCAGGTCAGCCTTGTTGCCAACGATGATCTGATGGCGCGCCGCCAGAGCGGCCGAGAATGCGGCAAGCTCCCGGTCGATCACCTGGAGGTCATCGATCGGATCGCGGCCCGCCTGTGGGTCCAGGTCGAGCATGTGCAGGAGGAGGCGCGTTCTCTCCGTGTGGCGCAGGAACTGATGCCCGAGTCCTCTGCCCTCGGCGGCGCCCGGAATCAGCCCGGGCAGGTCGGCAATCACGAACGACCGGTCGCCGTCCACTCGCACGATGCCGAGCGTGGGCTCGAGCGTCGTAAACGGATAGTCGGCGATCTTCGGGCGCGCGGCCGAGAGGCGGGAAACGAGCGTGGATTTCCCGGCGTTCGGGAAGCCAATGACGCCGACGTCGGCGAGGAGCTTGAGCTCCAGGTGGAGCCAGCGTTCGGGCCCGGTTCGACCGAGGTCCGCGCGGCGGGGCGCCTGGTTGGTGGAGGTGGCGAAGCGCGCGTTGCCCCGGCCGCCCCTTGCTCCGCGAATCGCGAGCACGCGCTGGCCCCGAGTCGTCAAGTCGCCGAGGTGCTCGCCAGTGTCGCGGTCGGCAACGACGGTGCCGAGCGGCACCTTCAGAACCATGTCCTCGCCGCTGGCGCCGTGACGGTTCGAGCCCTGGCCGTGGGTGCCGCGCTCGGCGTGGTAGTGCCGTTTGTAGTGGTAGTCGAGGAGAGTCGTCAGAGCCGGCTCGGCCTCGAGCCAGATGCTCCCGCCATTACCACCGTCGCCCCCGTCGGGACCGCCGTAGGGGACATACTTCTCCCGGCGGAAGCTGACGCAGCCGGCGCCCCCGTCGCCGCCCTTGACGAAGACATCGATCTCGTCGACGAACATGCCAGGCACCGCGGGCCGGGGGGCCCGCCGAACGTCACATCGGGTTGGAGGCGACGCTCACGTAGCGAGAATCTCCGCGCCGCTCGAACCGCACGTAGCCGTCCACCTTCGCGAAGAGCGTGTCATCGGAGCCGAGCCCGACGTTCGACCCGGGCTTGAACCGCGTGCCGCGCTGGCGGACAAGGATGGAGCCGCCCGTCACGAACTGGCCCGCGAAGCGCTTCACACCGAGCATTTGCGCGTTCGAATCGCGTCCGTTCCGCGAGCTGCCGACGCCCTTCTTGTGAGCCATCTCGCCTTAGACCTCGATCGTCGTGATGCGGACCGTCGTCGCCGCCTGGCGGTGACCGCGGTTACGACGATAGTTCTTCCGGCGCTTGAACTTCACGACCGACACCTTCCGACGGCGCCCCTGGGCCACGACCTCGCCCGAGACCTTCGCACGGCTCAGCGCCTTCTCACCGGCAATGACCTCGCCGTCACGGGTGACGAGCAGGATGGATCGGAACTCGACGGCCGCTCCCTTCTCGCCCGGCAGCTTTTCGACCGAGATGAGCTGTCCCGGCGCCACGCGGTACTGCTTGCCTCCGGTCGCGATCACGGCTTCCATGGTCCCAGGCCTTTCTCGACCATCAACTTGGACGAGGACCCATCAGAGCACAGGCCGACGCTCCGCGTCAACTCGGGCGAGCCAGCGCCGGGCGTGGTCACACCGTCTTCATGTAGTCGGCGAGCTTCTTGCGAACGAAGAGCCGCGAGCGGTGTACTCGGGACTTCACCGCGGGCAGGCTGATACCGAGCGCCTCCGCGATGTCGGGGTTCGACAGGCCCTCCACGTCGTGCAGGACGAGCGCGGTGCGATAGTCAGGTGGCAACCCGTCGATCGCAGCGCCCAGCACGCGGCGTAGCTCACCCTGCAGGGCCTGCTCGTCTACCCGCTCGGACCAGTCGGCCATCGGCTCGAAGTGCCGCCCGGCGTCGTCGAACGCAGGCAAGACATCTTCGATCGCGATCTCGTGAGCCTTCGATCGACGCGCCCGCAGCTTTTGATATGCGGCGTTGGCGGCGATGCGGTAGAGCCAGCTCCCGAAGGCGGACTCCCCTTTGAAGGTCGAGATCTTGCGGGCGGCCGTCCAGAGGGCGTCCTGGGCCGCCTCCTCCGCGTCTTCGTTCGACCCCGTGATACGGAGCGCGAGCCGGTACACGCGATCGCCGTAGGTGTCCACCAACAGCTCCGGGGCTTCGGGATCCTCGCGGCGCAGCGCCTCGACCAGGGCCGCGTCGCCGTCGGGTTTCGTCCTGTCCATGACAGTCATACCCTCGGCTCGAACAGTGACAGATAGCGCTTCATTTCCACCACGCACTGCTCCATGACGGCGATGTCCTTGGTCAGTTTCGTGAGCAGAATCGCGCCTTCCAGAGAAGCGACGAGAAAATCGGCGACCGCCGCGGGTCGGCATGCGGCGTCGACTGCACCCCGGAGTTGCTCTGTCCGGAGCGCCAGCGTGAGTCGCTCCCGCCATGCGGCGAACACGAACGCGAGCCGCGCGCGGAACCCCTCGTGGACGTCGGACAACTCCGAGGCGAGGTTGCCGAGCGGGCAACCGCCTACGCAGTTACGCTCGCGCTGCGCCTCGAGGACACGGTCGAGGAAGCAACGGATCTGCGAGAGCGCCCGCCCCTCGGGGTCGGCGAAGCACGGCTCGAGCGTCCGTTCGAGGAACGAGGCGATGATCTGATCCAGGATGGCGTAACCGAGCTCTTCCTTGCTCTTGAAGTGGTAGTAGAAGTTGCCTTTGCCGACACCGCTGTCTCGCAGCACGTCATCGAGAGAGGTGTGGTTGTAGCCGTGGACGTGAATCAGGCGGCTCGCTGCCTCGAGGATCGCCTCGCGCGTCGAGCGCCCGTCTCGTGTCTTCGTTCCGATTTCGGTCGTCTTGGTCGCTGTCATCTGTACTGACCAGTTGGTACATACCATACTCAATCATGGCGCGCAGCGTCAAGAGCAAAGAAGAAATCGGAATAATTTCAATCAGTTACGGTTGCGCATACAATTCTGGAGCTCCGGCGGCTGCTAGAACAGCGGCGCGGCGACTCGTAAGGCCGCCATGACGATTGGTTTCGGGTAGAGCCCGAGCCCTACCACGACCAGAGCGCAGAGAATTACAGCCAGGGCGAGGGTGCCGGGGAGGGGGATCCGACCAGCGGAGGCGTCCGGCGCCTCGATGTACATCCGTTTTGCGACGATCAAGTAGTAGAACAGGGCGACGACGGTCAGGACGGCGCCGAGGAGCACGAGCCAGTAGAGCCCGGCAGCAGCGGCGGCCCAGAACACGTAGAGCTTCGCCCAAAAACCGGCCACAAACGGGATACCCCCCAGCGAAAGGAGGAACAGCAGCATCGCGAGGGCCAGCAGGGGTGAGCGCTGCGCCAGGCCGCGCAGCGCGGCAGTCGCCTCCGAGCGCTCCGAGCGCGCGACGGCCTCGACGACGAGAAACGCGCCCATGTTCCCGAAGACGTAAGCGACCAGGTAGAAGAGCACCATCGCCGTGCCGGACGCCGACGCCGCCGCGAAGCCCACGAGCATGTAGCCGATGTGGGCGATGCCCGAGTACGCCAGGAGGCGCTTGGTGTTCTGCTGCGGGAGCGCCATCAAGTTTCCCGCGACGATCGTGATCGCCGCGAGGCCAGCGGCGATCGGGACCCACGTGGCCACCCGGTCGCCCATACCCTCGAAGTACACGCGGAACAGCGCGACGAAGCCCGCCGCCTTCGGCGCGACGGAGAGCCACGCCACGAACGGTGTCGAGGCGGCCTCGTAGGTATCGGGCACCCACATATGAAACGGGAACGCCGCGATCTTGAACGCGAAGCCCGCGAACACGGCGAGCAGCCCCAGGAGCAGAAGCGGCTGGCCCGGAGCGAATGCCTGCGCGACCCGCGCCAGGTCGGTCGTGCGCGCGGCCCCGTAGACGAACGAGAGCCCGTACGCCATCACGGCGGAGGAGACGCTGCCGACCAGGAAGAACTTGAGCGCCGCTTCGACTGCTTCGTCCTGGCGCTTGAGAAAGCCCGCCAGCACGTAGAGCGGGATCGACATCAGCTCGAAAGCCACGAAGAGGAGGATCAGATCGCGGGCCGACGCCAGGACCAGCATACCGAGCAGGGAGGACAGGATCAGCAGATGATACTCGCCGGCGCGTCGTCCACACGCGACGGCATCGGCGGCGATGCCGGCGAGGAGCCCGATGAAGGTCGCGGCCAGGAAGAGCCGCTTGGCGAAGATTGCGAGGCCGTCCAGGACGAACATGCCGGAGAGAGCGGGCGGCGTCGGCTTCACGAGCGCGCTGACGATTCCGAGGGCCAGGATGCCCGCGGTCGCCAGCCAGGCGATCCAGCGGCGATCGGCCCCGCGGGAGGTCAGGCTGCCGACGAACACGAGGACCATGACGGCGCCCAGGCCGAGCTCGAGGGTGAACGCGCTCACGGACTCGTGATCCGGGCGAGCAGCGGCACCGTCGCGGTGTCGATCGGCGCGATCGCCAGCCCCGGCGCCATGCCGAAGAGGACCAGCACGAAGACCAAAACCACGAGCGCGACCCACTCGGGCCCGCGCGCGTCTTGGACGTCGTGGAAGTGGCTGGAGGGCGGTCCCCAGAAGATCTGCTTGGCGACGCGCAGCACGTACACCGCCGTCAGAAACGTGCCGGCGACGGCCGGAAAGAGCCACCAGCGGTGGGCCGAGCGCCAGGCGCCGAGGAACGTCAGGAGCTCGGCGACGAAGCCGGCGGTGGCCGGCAGGCCAAGCGAGGAGAGGCCGCCGATCGTGAACGCGGCGGCGATTCCCGGCATCGTCTTGCCGAACCCGCCCATCTTGCCGATCTCGCGTGAGTGCGTCTTCTCGTAGACAAGTCCGACCAGTGCGAAAAAGAGGCCCGTCATGACGCCGTGGGCGAACATCTGGAACACTGAGCCGTTGAGCCCCACCCCCGTCAGGGTCGCCGCGCCGAGCATGACGATCCCCATGTGGGAGACGGACGAGTAGGCGATCACGTACTTGAGGTCCGTCTGCGCCATCGAGGAGAGCGCGCCGTAGACGATGTTGATACACGCGACGGTGCCGACTAACCAGGCGAGATCCGCGGCCCCCTCGGGCAGGAGCCCCATCCCCACGCGCACGACCCCGTAGGCGCCGAGCTTCATCAGCACGCCGGCGTGGAGCATCGAGACCGCCGTCGGCGCCGAGGCATGCCCGTCCGGCGACCAGGTATGGAGTGGCCAGATCCCGGCGAGGATACCGAACCCGACATAGAACGCGAGGAAGGCCCAGCGCTGGAGCGGGCGCGGGAACGCGGTCGCCTCGAAATCGAGGAACGAGAACGAGGCGGCGCCGGCGTTGACGTAGAGCGACAGGATCCCGACCAGGATGAACGCCGACCCGAAGAGGAGGTACAGGGTCAGCTTCATGGCGGCGTACTCCTTCGTCCCGACCCCGGTCTCTCGGAACGCCCAGGCGAAAATGCCGCGGGGGCGCACCTCGCCCGTCGAGCCCCAGATGCCGATCAACAAGTACATCGGGAGCACGGCCAGCTCGTAGAAGAGAAACAGGACGAAGAGGTCGAGCGACACGAACACACCGTACACGCCGGTGACGAGCGCCAGCAGCAGCGCGTAGAACTCCTGGTTCCGGACCGTCACGGTCCACGACGCGAACACGCCCGCCCCGATGATGATGGACGTCAGCAGCACCATCAGGAGGCTGATCCCGTCCGCGCCCATCTCGTACGAGATGCCCAGCGGCGGCACGAGCGGGAATTTCTCGTAGAATTGGAACCCGGCGGTGTCCTGATCATAGGCGGCATAGATCCAGACAGACAGCGCGACGGAGATGCCGGTCGTCACCGTCGCGATCAACCGCACGGCCCGGGGGCGGTGGCGCGCCGTGAACATGATGAGCAACGCGCCGACGAACGGCGACCACGTTATGAGTGAGAGCAGGGGGAGGGTTACCGCCACAGCTGGGCCCCGACGATGAGGAGCAGCAGGCCGAACGCGACGCCGTAGACATAGTCCTGTGCCCGGCCGCTCTGTATGCGTCGCAGGGCGTCGCCACCGCGCAGCGTGAGAGCTGTCAGCACATTGAGGACACCGTCCACGAGGTAGCGGTCGATCCAGCCGACCAGCCGCGAGAACCCGAGGATGAATCCGCGGTAGAGGCCGGCGTAGAGCGCGTCGAGCCCGTAGCGCCGCCGCGCGAGATAGTCGATCGGCGCGAGGGCGGCTGCGATCCTGGCGGGGTCGATCGCGCGCCGCTGGTACATCGCCCACGCCAACGCGAACCCGACCGACGCCAGGCCGACCGAGAGCGGCGCGAGCCAGGCCGGCGTCTCCTCGCGCCCTTCGGCTCCACCAAGCGCCAAGCGGACGCCCACGAGAACGGTGAGCGCGGCGAGGACCCAGAGCGGTCCGCGCATCAGCCAAGGCGCCTCGTGCGGATGCGCGGCCGCATGGGCCCGCCCGAGAAACGCGATGAAGACGACGCGGAACATGTAGAAGGCCGTCAGCAGCACCGTCAGCGCCAGCATGAGGAACGGCCCCGTGAGGTGGGCCTCCCACACGCCGCCGAGCACCGCCTCCTTGGAGTAGAAGCCGGCGAGCGGCGGCACCCCCGCGAGCGCGAGGGTCCCGACGACGAAGACGACGCCCGTCTGCGGCATCGCCCGGAACAGGCCGCCCATCCGGAAGATGTCGTTGGTTCCCACGGCGTGGATGACGGCGCCGGCGGCGAGGAAGAGGAGCGCCTTGAACAGGCCGTGCGTGAGGAGGTGCAGGAAACCCGCGAAGGCCGCCCCGGCGCCCGCCGCCGCCATCATGTACCCGAGCTGCGAGATGGTCGAGTACGCGAGCACACGCTTGATGTCGGCCTCCACGCACGCCATCGTCGCGGCGAGCAGGGCCGTGAACGCGCCGACCCAGGCGATCAGCGTCAGGACCTCGGGGACCAGCGCGAACAGCGGCTCCGTCCGCGTCACCATGAAGACGCCGGCGGTGACCATCGTCGCGGCGTGGATGAGGGCGGAGACGGGCGTCGGTCCCTCCATCGCGTCGGGCAGCCACACGTGCAGCGGGAACTGGGCGGATTTTCCAACGGCCCCCAGGTAGATGAGGAACATGATCGTCGGCAGCCCCGGGATGGCGAGCGCGTGCTCCTGGGCCTTCTCGAAGAGGTCCGTGAACTCGAAGGTCCCCGTGGCCGACCACAGCAGCACGATGCCGATGATGAAGCCGACGTCACCGAGCTTCGTGATCCAGAACGCCTTCACCGCGGCGCGGGCGGCCGCCGGCCGCTCGTACCAGTAGCCGATGAGGAGGTACGAGCAGAGCCCCACCAGCTCCCAGAAGACGAACATCTGGAGGAAGCCCGGGGCCAGCACGAGGCCGAGCATCGAGAAGGCGAAGAGCGACTGATAGGTGTAGTAGCGGCCAAGCGAGGCGGGACGCTCGTCGGCGAGGTACGCGAGCGAGTAAATCTGAACGAGCAGCGACACCAGCGTCACCAGGACGAGCATGGCGTTGCTCAGCGGATCGACCAGGAGACCGACGGTGGCGATCGGCCCGCCGTCGGCCGGGATCCACGCCCACGTCGTCTCGCTCACGAAGCCCTCGGTCCAGACGGTCAGCGCGGCCCCGAATGCGAGCGCGATCGCGCCAATCGACACGAGACCGGCGCGCGGGCCGACTCGCCGTAGCGGGGCCACCACCGCGAGCAGGACGAAGGCGACGAAGGGAAGCCCGAGGACGAGCAGCGGCAGCCAGACGCTCGGGGCCATCGCGCTAGCCACGGAGCAGGTCGAGGCGGTCCGCCTCGACGGTCCGGCGAACGCGGAAGATCGCGATGACGATCGCCAGCCCGACCGCGACCTCGGCGACCGTGATGGAGATGGTGAAGAGCGTGAAGACGAGCCCCGCCACGTCCCCGTTGAAGCGCGCGAACGCGACGAGGTTGATGTTCACGGCGTTGAGCATCAGCTCGATCCCGAGCAGGATGCCGACGGCGTTGCGACGGGTCAAGACACCGAAGAGGCCGATCGAGAACACGAGCGCCCCCAGGATCAGGTACGCCGGAAGACCGATCATTCCTCGCTCCGCGCGAAGTAGAGGGCGCCGAGGAGGGCCACCACCAGGAGCACGCCCAGCAGCTCGAGGGTGACGGCGAAGGGGCCCACCAGGGCGCGGCCGATCGCCGCCGTCGTGTCGACGGTCTGTGCCGGGCGCGGGGCCCCCAGCGGGGCCCCGATCAGGAATCCCATGATGCCGACGAAGACCGCCGCAGCGACGATCGCGCCGTTCACGACGTGGCGGCTCGTCTGCGCGATGCGCTCGCCCACCAGGCGCTCGGTCAGCATGATCGCGAACACGACGATCGTCACCACCCCGCCCGCGTAGAGGAGCAGCTGGACCGCAAAGAGAAATGGCTGTTCGAGCAGGAGGAAGACCCCGGCCGTGGCGACGAGCGCCGCCGCGAGGTACAGCACGGCGTGGAACAGGTTCGGGGTGAGCACGACGGCGAGGCTCGAGGCCAGTAGCACCGTGGCTACCACCCAGAATCCCACCGTTTCGAGCGTCACTCGGCCGGCTCCTTCGCGTCTCCCTTGGCGTCTCCCCTGGCCTCGGCCCTGGCCGGTTTGGGAGGCGCCTGCATCTCGCGCAGCCGGTTGCCCGTGGCCCACGACGGCTCGAACTGGAGCCCGAGGGCGTGGAGGCGGTCCTTGTCGAGCAGAAGGTCGCGTCGATCCGCCGTGGCGAGATCGAATGACTTCATCATGATGATCGCGTCGGTCGGACACACCTGCACGCACAGCTCGCAGAACTCGCACGCGTAGAGCTCCAGCGTGAAGGTCTTTGCGAAATTCCGTTTCTCCGCCTTCAGCATCTCGACCTTGATGACCTGCGGCGGACAGATGTACTCGCACAGGCGGCAGCCGATGCACGCCTCCTCGCCGCTCTCCTTGTCGTAGACGAGGGCGAGGATCCCGCGGAAGCGGTCCGGGTACGGGCGCTGGACGTCCGGATAGTGGACCGTCACCGGCTTGCGGAAGAGGTTTCGCAGGGTGACGCTCATCGCCCGACCGATGGCGCCCACGAGCTGTCCCGTCTCTCTCCAGAACCCCGGCCTGGGCTGGCCGCCGTTATGCGCCACCGGGGCCTCGCACCGCGACCACGAGCCCGGTCGCCAGCAGCAGGGCGAGCGTCGCGGGCAGCAGGAGCTTCCACGAGATCGCCAGGATCTGGTCCACGCGGATCCGCACGAACGACCAGCGCACCCACGTGACGACGAGGAAGATCAGGATCGCCTTCGTCAGGAGCCACACCGGCCCGAGCGCCGCGGGCCCGGGCCCGAGCCAGCCGCCCAGGAAGAGGAGCGCGCCCAGGAAGCTCGTGCCGAGCATGTGCGCGTACTCCCCGAGCTGGATGAGCGCGAACTTCATGCCGCTGTACTCGACGCGGAAGCCCGCGACCAGCTCCGACTCGGCCTCGAGGATGTCGAACGGCACGCGGTTCTCGGCCGCGAGGGTCGCGACCAGGAAAGCGAGGAAGGCGAGCTGGCCGACGACCGGATACGCCACGAACCAGAGGCCCTGCTGGGCGGCGACGATCACCGACATTTGCATCGAGCCGGCGAGGAGCACCGGGACGAGTGCGGCGAAGATGAAGGGGAGATCGTACGAGATGATCTGGTTGACCGCCCGCATCGCGGAGAGCAGCGCGTACTTGTTGTTCGACCCCCAGCCGCCCATGAAGAGGCCGACGATCTCCAGCGACGAGACGGCCAGAAAGAACAGCACTCCGATGTTCAGGTCGGCGACGCCCAGGTCGGGCGCGAACGGGATCGTCGCGAAGATCAGCAGGCACGGGACGAGAAAGACGATCGGCGCCAGGTTGTACACCCATCGGTCGGAGGCCGTCGGGACGATGTCCTCCTTCATCATCAGCTTGAGCGCGTCGGCGATCGGCTGGAGCCACCCGTGCGGGCGACCGACGTAGTAGGGTCCGATCCGCGACTGCATCCGCGCGGCAAACTTGCGCTCGAGGAGCGTCACGTACGCGACCAGCACCAGCAGGGCGTTCAGGACGATGAACGCCTCGATCGCGTGCCACGCCGCGGGTGGCAGGGTCATGGTAGCGGGGTCCATGAGGCCGGCTTGGACCGAAGGTGGCCTGAGACAGGCTCGTGCCGGCTCCGTTGTAGGGAGGTCCGTGAGGCCGGCTTGGACCGAGGGTGGCCTGAGACTGACGCGACCCGGCTCCGCATCGCCCGTTCCATGGTTTGCGGCGGCGCGATGCGGCCGCTCATCTGTCGACTTCGCCGAACACGGGGTCCACCGAGCCCATGATCGCGACGACGTCCGCAACCTTGTGGCCGGGAACGATGTGCGGCAAGACGGCAAGGTTCGAGAAGGAGGCGCCCCGCCACTTCATGCGGTATGGCTTCGGGCCGCCGTCGCTCACGATGTAGCAGCCGACCTCGCCACGCGCCCCCTCCACGCGCGTGTAGCCCTCGCCCTTGGGCACCCGGACCTGCCCGACCGACTTCACCCCCGGCCGCGATGAGATCGGTCCCTCGGGGAGCCCGTCGAGGGCCTGGCGGACGATCCGGATCGACTGTCGAAACTCGACCATCCGCACGCGGTAGCGCGCGTAGCAGTCGCCGGCGGTCTCCACCGGGACGACGAAGTCGAAGTCCTGGTAGGACGAGTACGGCTCGGCCCGCCGGACGTCGTAGCTCACCCCCGAGCCCCGGATGAGCGGCCCCGACACTCCGACCTCCTGGGCGAGTTCCCGCGAGATCACGCCGACCCCCTGCGTTCGCACGCGGAAGAAGGTGTTGTCCTCCAGCATCGCCTCGTACTCGTCGATCCGCGCCTCGATGAAGTCGACGGTCTCGCGCACTTTCTTGTCCCAGCCCGGTGGGGCGTCGTAACGCGTGCCGCCGATCTGATGGAAGCCGTAGAGCAGCCGCGCACCGGTCAACTCCTCGAAGCGATCGAGGACCATCTCGCGTTCGCGGATGCAGTAGAGGAACACCGTCGCCCCGCCGCCGAGCGCCCCGCCCATGTCCAGGCACCACGTGCCGAGCCAGAGGCAGTGCGACGCGATCCGCTGCAGCTCCGCGGCGACCACGCGCAGATACTGCGCGCGCCGGGGGACCTCGAACTTCCCGATCTTCTCCACGGCGCAGACATACGCGAGCTCCGAGGTCATGGCGGCGACATAATCGGTCTTCGACGCGATCGACGGGTACTGGACGTACGTGAGGGTCTCGCCGAGCTTCTCGTGGCAGCGATGGAGGTAGCCGATCACCGCGTCCACGCCGACGACCGTCTCCCCCTCGAGCGTGAGAATCATCCGGAAGACGCCGTGGGACGACGGGTGCTGCGGCCCCATGTTCATCATGAGGCGCTCGTTACCGCCGTAGCCGACCTCGACGACCTGTTTCGTCTGCGTTTCGGGCATCCCCTTACTTCATGGGCGAGGACGGCGCCGGAACGAGGGCGAGCGAGCGCATCTCGACGAGCAGCGGCGTGGCCTTGCCGAGGAAGGCCTGCCACTCCGGGTCTTGCATCGTCTTGCCGCGTACCGCCGCCCGCTCGTTGAGGTCTTGGTACGCCCAGAGGTGCACGACCTCGTTGAGTTGGGCGACCTCCGTCTGGAAGAGGCCGACGTTCTTCGAATACTTCTCGCGCACCGGCATGATCCCCTTGAAATGGCCGAGCCACTCCCCCGCCTTGCCGACCTGGGTGCGGTACGTCCGCATCTCGTAAATGTGACTGCCGGCGGCCGGCGGCTTCAGCGGTAGCTGCGCGGACAGGATCTTGTTCTCCTGGGCGAGGAGTAGCGGCCGGATCTTCTGGAGATAGTCCCTGCTCCAGGCGTCGTTCTTCGAGAGCTCGCCCCGCAGCCGCTCGCGCTCGACGAGGTCTCCGTAGGCCCAGAGGTGGACGTACTGATTCAGCGTGCCGAACTCGGTCGTCCACGATCCCTCGAGCTTTCCGTACTTGTCACCCCGGATCGGCCGCCCGACCTCGGCGTTGAGCTTGAGATACTCGCCCTGCTTGCCCGGCATCAGTGTGTAGGTGCGCAGCTCGTAAATCATCGGCGGCTTCTCCTCTCGTGACGGATCATCGGTAGGGCGCGAACGGGGTGTCGACGGCGTAGTCCTTCCGGAGCGGGTAACCCTCCCAATCCTCCGACAGGAGGATGCGCCGAAGGTCGGGGTGACCCTCGAAGACGATGCCGAACATGTCGTAGCACTCGCGCTCCATCCAGTCGGCGCCGCGATACAAGTGGGTCAGCGTCGGGCAGGCCGTCTCACCCGCCGCCAGGCGCGTGCGCATCGTGAGGACCAGAGCCGCGTCGAGGTTCTCGACACGGCACAGCACCTCGAGCCCCTGGTCTTTCCAGTCCACGGCGGAGAGCCAGTTGAAATAGCGGCAGCCCAGCTCCTCCCGGGCGAAACGGCCGAACTCCTGCCACCGTTCGCGCGGGAGGGTGACGGCGAGCCCACCGTCGGCGATCGCGTTCATCCCGAACCTCTCCTGGATGCGTGCGCGCGCGTCGGCGGCCGTCATGCTCCCCCGGGATCGGACACCGGACGTTTCCCGGTCTTCTGGAACTCGTCGACCTGCTCCTGGAGTTTGAGCAACCCGTACATGAGCGAGTCGGGCGTGGGGGGGCACCCGGGGACGTAGATGTCGACGGGCACGACGCGGTCGACGCCCTTGACGACGTGATAGCCATGGCGAAAGGGACCACCGGAGTTCGCGCACGAGCCCATCGAGACCACCCACTTGGGGTCGGGCATCTGGTCGTAAATGCGCTTGAGCATGGGCGCCATCTTGATGGTCACGGTCCCGGACACGATCATGAGATCCGAGTGCCGCGGCGAGGCCCAGGGCACCATGCCGAAGCGCTCCACGTCGAAGCGCGACGCGAACGTGGCCATCATCTCGATCGCGCAGCAGGCGAGGCCGAACGTCACGGGCCAGATCGACGATTTACGCGCCCAGTTGAAGATCTTCTCGGTGGAGGTCGTGACGATCCAGCCGCCGGGCATATGATGGATCGCGTCGGCAATCGAGGCGAGCGCGTTCGAGGTCTTGTCGTCCTGCGGACGCGTCTGGTGATACTTCTCCCACTCCTGCAGGTCCTTGAACTGGCTCCACGCGGGAGGCGGAATCTGGGGAATGGGCGGCTTCACTTCCATTCGAGCACGCCCTCCCGGTACGCGTAGAGCCAGCCGAGCCCGAGGATCGCGACGAACACGGCCATCGCCCAAAACGCGCCCAGGCCCGCGCCCCGGAGCACCAGCGCCCATGGGAACAGGAACACCGCGAGGACGTCGAAGACGATGAAGACGAGCGCGACGAGGTAGAAACCGGCGGGGAACTGCATCCACGCCGACCCGATCGGCTCGGCGCCGCACTCGTAGTTCATCAGCTTGACGGCGTCCGGGCGGCTGGGACGCAGGAGACGCGCCACCGCGAGCGAGACGACGCCGAAGCCGACGATCAGCGCGGCAAAGATGGTCACGGGCAGATAGCCCGACAAGATACTCCTCCTTCGCGTTCGACCGGGCGCTCAGTATAGCACGCGCGTCACAGGCTCGTGCGCCCTGGCGCGTCGTCGGCTCCGCACCTATCGTGCTAGACTGACGACGATGCGGATACTGGTTGTCGAGGATCAGGTCGACCTCGGCGATGTCTTTCGCGATTTTCTTTTCGAGCTCGGCCACCAGGCCGTCGTCGTTCACACCGCCGAGGCCGCACTCGCCAAGCTCCTGACCGAGCGACCTGACGCGATCCTCCTCGATGTCCAGCTTCCCGGAATGAGCGGGCTCGACTTCCTCCAGCTCCGTCCCGTCCGGGACCTCGGCATCCCGATCGTCGCGGTCTCTGGAGTCGTCAATGAAAGCCAGGCGCGAGAGTGTCTGCAGCTGGGCGCAGCCGACTTCATGGGCAAGCCGGTCCAGCTGGATCGCCTGAACGAGGTCTTGACCTTCCTCGAGCCGCACGCGATGAGCCGCCTCGCCGAGCGCGAGGTGCGTCCCGACCGGCGCTATGCGCCGCGCGCGCGGCTGTCGATTCCGGTGCGAGTCCACGAGTACAACGGCCGGGAGCACGAGGGGACCTTGATCGAGGTGAGCGTGGCAGGCATGAAGGCACGGCTCGGCACGGCGCTCGATCCGGACACCGTCGCGAAGGTCGTCTTCACGCCGTCGGACGGCGGCCGGCCGATCGAGGTCATCTCGATCCTGATCCGGGTGGACCCGGACGGTCACGCCTTCACGTTCGTTCGCCTCGACGTGCGAGACGCGGAGCGTCTGCGCGATCTGGTGCAATCGACGTCGGCAGGGGCGAAGCCTCTCCCCTTTTGACGAAGGGGCTGACGCCCCCTCGCACGCCCCGGCGAAGCCAGCGCGCCTTAGAGACGCGCGAGGGTTTCGGCAGCGAGCGCCGCCGCCCTGGCTTCCGACTCGGGCCCCTCCAGGACGAGGGTCCGGTAGCGCGCGGCGAGCGATCGGGACGCCTCGAAGTTGCCGCCGGTCGCCGCCTCACGCTCGGCCAACCGCAGCACCGTCTCGAGGACGCGGTCGAAGTGGCCGACCATGCGCCGCCGGACATCGCCGTAGCCTTTGACGAGCTGCGCGGCCCGGGCGACCTCCCTCGCGAGCGCGCCGTCCCACGTCGCGCATCGCGCGACCACGGCGAGCCACCGGTCGATGCGCGCGTGCTCCTCGTGGGCGCGGTACGAGATCGGGCGCAGGGGCCGCAGCAGGGTGAGCAGCCAGACGCGCAGATACCCACTCGCGGTCGTCGTCCTCACGTGCTGGCCGAGCGCCGGACGGCCGTACGGCCAGCGGCGCTCCGCCCAGCGCGCGAACGAAGCGACCAGCCGGTACGGCAGAACGCCGTAGATCTCGTCGAGGTCCGGCTTGAGGAAGTCGGTCACGACGATCTCCCCTGCCTGGGCGCCCGTGTCCCGCCGAATGCGCTCGAAGCGGCCGGCACGCGTCTTGAGCTGCGCGACGCGGATCGCGTCCTCGTAGGTCATCCACACCGCGAGGTGGCGCGCAACGACTCGGCTGAGCTCGAGATCCCCGGCGCGGACGACAGGCCGTAGGCGTTCCAGGTACCGCTCGGCATAGGCGCGGTCCTGGTAGTCGACGAGGCGTGCGATCGCCTGACGCAGCACCGGCCGCAGCTCGGCTGGGAAGCCCGCCGTCATCCGCTCTGTGTCCGGGCTCGTCGCCGACTGCGTGGCGGGTGCGGAGGGAGGCGGGAAGGGGTCCGGGGCCTCCCCGCCTCCCGCCGCACCCGCCGCCCGGGCAGCAACCGCGAGCCCGGCTTCGAAGCCGCGAAGGTTGGCGTCGACCTGAACCCCCTTGGCCCGGATCGCCCCGCGATAGGCATCGCCGCTGAGCGGCAGAGCGCCCGAGCCGGCCAGCGCCCCGAGCAGGACGGCGTTGGCCTCCGTCCCGTGCTCGCGCGCGAGCGCGAGCGCATCGAAGGCAATGAGCATGCGCGAGAAGGCGCGGGCCGCCGTGTGGAGGCGCTCGCTCGAATAGATGCCGCGCCCGGTCGCGATCTTCTCGTGGATCGAGTAGAGGCGATGCGTGCTGGCGATGACCGTCGTACGCGCCGGAGACGGGAACCCGAGCTCGATCGAGCGACCGACCTCGAGGAACTCGGGGGCGAGGAGAACGTCAAGGGCTCCCGGCACCGGATAGAGGGAGAAGATCGGCGCGTCGTCCTCCTCGGTGCGGCCGCGCTCGGTGGAGAGCTCGACGTAGTAGGTCGTCGACCCGGTCCGCTGGGCTACGCCGGGGATCGACGTGCCGTGGACCGGATAGCCGTCGGCGAGAGCGGCGTCCACGATCCATTCGAGAAGCACGCCACCGCCCTGCCCGCCGACCGCCGGGATCAGGAGGCTCAGGAGATGCCGGTCCGTCACGCCGTGGCGGCGGCGAGCCGGCGGATGACGGCCGCGCGCATGCGGCTCACGAACCGCGTCCAGCGGGTCGGGTTCGTGATCACCCTGACCTCGTAGAACGACGGGCACAGGACCGCCGCGTGGGCGACCTCGCCGCAGACGCCGCAGCCCACGCACGTGTCGTCTACGTGGGCGATCGGATCCTCGCGAAGGGGATCGGAGCTCTCGCAGAGCGTGAGCGACGGGCAGCCGTTCAGGCGCATGCACGAGTGGTCACCCGTGCACACGTCGGGATCGACGCCGAAGCGCGCCTGGACGACCTCCCGACCCGCGGCCGCCCGCTGTCGGAGCCTCGGCTTCTCTCGACGCTGGCGCTCGAGCATGCACTCGTTCCTGGCGATGACGACCTTGAGCCCGGGAACGCGCGTCGTCAGTGCCTCCCGGAGCGTCCCCATCACCTCGGCGATCCGGTAGGAATCCACCGTGCGGATCCACTTCACGCCGAGGCCCCGCAGGGCCGCGGGGATCGTCATCGCCAGGGGCTCGTTCCGCGCGTTCTTGCCGGTCGACGGCACGTGGTGCTGGCCCGTCGCCGCGGCGTAGAAGTTGTCCAGGATCACCAGGACCGAGTCCTGGCGGTTGTACATCGCGTTCGCGACGCCGTTGGTCAGGCCGTTGTGCCAGAAGCCGCCGTCGCCCATCACGGAGATCGTCCGCTTGCCGAAGAGCGGCGAGACCGCGCTCGATGACGCGAGCCCCATCCCGTACCCGAGGACGGAGTTGCCGACATTGAACGGCGCCTGCGTCGAGAACGTCGAGCACCCGATGTCCGCCGCGACGTGCGTGTCGCCGATCGCTGGCTCGCGCTGGCGGAGAATCTTCAGCGCGCTGAACACCGGGTCGGATAGTTGATGGAGGCGCCGAGGAGCGCGGCGGCGGCGGCCTCGCTACCCGACTGCTCGAAGTAGATGCCGAGCGGCTTGAGGAGCGGCTCGTTCGCGTCGGCCAGGACGTCGATGAGGTACGAGACGGGCGCGCCCGGATAGCCGCCGACGTAGCTCACGCCGGCCTGGAGCAGCGCCTTGGTGATGGAGCTCACGCCGGCCTGGAGCAGCGCCTTGGTGATGGCGAGAATTCCCTCGCCGCGAAGGATCTCGCCGGCGCCGTACCCGAGCTGCTTGACGTCCCCCGCGAACGACCGCTCCCCCATGCCGCGACCCGGTCCCCGCCGGGCTACTTCTGTTTCGCGATGATCTGGCCCTTGATCTTGTCGTAAGTGGCCTGCGGGACGATGTTCTTCTTCGACAGCTCGTCCTTCCGCGCGTACGGACGGCCTTCGACGATCTTCTTCGCGTACGCATCGCCGATACCAGGCAGGGTCTTGAGCTGATCCGCGGAGGCGCTGTTGATGTCGAGCAGCTCCTTCTTCTTCGCCTCCCCCTTGGTCTCGGTCTTGGCCGTCGCGTCCTTCTTGGCGGGCGCGTCGGTCTTGGTCTGCGCCAGCGCCGGCGAGAAGCCGAGCGAGACGGTGACGAACAGGACGGCGATCAACACGGCGACGAGTCTGAACATCGGTGTCCTCCGCATGACAGGTTGGTAACGCCGAATAGGCGCCGGCTCAGTATACATCAAATCATTTCAATGCTTTGCACGGTGTCTCCGACGTCGGACAGAATGAAAAAGTGGGCATTGACGGCGCGCAGGCGCGATGGACGATGGCTTCAAATGCGTTCGCGTTTCGTTCGCCTTGACGAGGCGATCCTCAGGCGCTTCTATGTCGACGAGCGACTCACCATGCGCGTGCTCGGAACTCGACAGCTTCAATGGAATCATCGAGGCGCAGCACGGGAAGGGGCGCCGCGTGATCGGGTTGCTCCGCTATGCCAAGCGCGAGTCGCTCGATCTTCTCCATTGGATGGATGTACTACGCCCCCGGACGTTCCGTCCCTTGCGCGCAAGCGGGCCAAAGCCGAGCCATTCAAGTTCGGGATGCGTTAAAATCATGCGGGCCGTGCGCGCCGGCGTGGAGAAACTGGCATACTCGTGGCGCTCAAAACGCCATGCCCGCAAGGGCTTAGGGGTTCGACTCCCCTCGCCGGCACCACTCCTTGACAACCTTCTGCGCACGCCTGTAGGGTGAGTTCTCGCGTGGGGCTGTAGCTCAGTTGGGAGAGCACAAGGCTGGCAGTCTTGGGGTCAGGGGTTCGACTCCCCTCAGCTCCACCATCAGCATCGCCTGGCCCGCCTTCCGGTTGATCCTCCCCCGCCTCGAGGACCTCGCGAAGCCTGGCAAGCACGCGCTGCGCGTCTACTTTGCGAAGGCGCTGGCGGCCGCGCCTGAGCTGAAATTCGATCTCCTCGATGTCTTTGCCAGTGTGAACTCGGTGGTCGTCTATCTTCGGAGCAACGTGCGCGCTCCAAGTCGAGGTCAATGAGCTCGACACCGAGGGACGGATCGCCAGAGTCCTCGTCCACCATCGGGACCCGTCGTGAAAAGTCTGTCGCCCAGCGAAGGTGTGGCGTCGGTCAGGCGTTAGTGTCGCAAACCACAACGTTTGCACAGGCCTGAGACTCTTTTGTACCAGTCAGCAGCGACGCGGACTTACACGGCAGCCTGCGCGCAGGGTTTGTGACACCGTGTAGATGACGTGTGAGCGTGCTGTGCTGGTGCGCGTCGGGGCGTTCGGCTAGACTCCCTGGCAGTCGTCCCCAACCGAGGTGCCCATGCTGCGGCTCGGGCTCGCGGTCGTTCTCGCTCTCAGCCTTCTTCTCTGCCTCGCTCGCCGTCGAGGAGCAGGGCTATCTCGGCACCGGGAATGCGACACGGGCGTCAGCGCAACTGGGGCAATGCCCCGGCGGCTGGCCTGTTCCCGGACCAGCATCAGGGCGTTCTCGATCGCGGTGCGCAGGTCGAAGTCCGTCAGCTCGAGCCCGAGAACTTCTCCACCATGAGGACACTTCTTCATCGCTGAACCGTGAGCGTCGCTACGGCCTCACGGGGACTTCGACGAATTTGTCGCCCGTACTCACGCGGACTCGAAGATCGACCGGAGTCGAGCGGCCGGTCGGCACCGTTCCACGGTAGGTTCCCGGCTCGGGGAGGGCGCCCATCGCAATGTTCTCCACGGTGCCGTCGGCCATGTGCGCGACGAGCAAGACGTAGGCGCCCACCATGGGCTTGCCCGCAGGGTCCAAGAGGCGCACGGCGTAAGAATCGCCCCATCCCCGCGATACCGGCCCGCGCACGAGCTCGGCGCGGTGCGAGCCCACGAGCTGCGT
>WNGA01002257.1_pt1 | contig 29536 bp, 26 predicted proteins | sample 5400061 | NCBI WGS metagenome assembly WNGA01 (sample SAMN13153366, study PRJNA577476) | soil metagenome | isolation source: 100 cm soil or saprolite under grassland replicate 2 | place: USA:California | collected 2016-06-15
CGCAGCGCATACACCGACTGGATCGACAGGTCTGACAGGTCCGGCACATCGAGCAGCTTGCCGGTGCCGATCATCACCCAGCGGTCGATCGCGGTCGCGAAGTCCACCTCGATCTGCGGCTCGGTCGTGATCGGTTGCGGGATGTTGCCCGGCCCGCGCAGCTCGGCGAACCAGTCGACCGTCCAATTGGCCGCGATGGAGTCGTGCACGTCGAACCGCCACACGTTGCCGTTCAGGTCGCCGGCGTAGATCTGCTCGACCGTCTGGTCGTGGAAGTCCTTGACGAAGCCCGAGATGTGCGCAAGCCCGCTCGGCGAGGCAGCCGACCCGTTGTTCGCGCCTGCTGCGCTCGCCACGATCTCCTTCAGGATCGTACCGTTGTTCGGGTCGAGGAAGAAAAGGTGACCCTTGCCGTCGCCGGACGGCTTGAGCGGCGGTCCGTTGTTGTAGCCGGATGCCACGACGACGACCCAGCCGTAGGCGCGCGTCTTGATGATCAGCGGCCGGCCGTACGTCAGTCCGAGGTTGTCATTCGTGAACTGCCACTTCACCTTCGTCGCCGCCGAGGCTTCGTCGATGACCGTGGTCGGATCCGTGACGTCGAGCGCGTACACCATCGGGCCGCCCTTGCCGAGGCCGCCGACGAGGATCGTGTGCCAGTCGCCGGTCTTCGCCGTTCCGCTCAGATCCACGTCCGCAACCCGCGGCGTCGCATCGGCGTAGAAGTAGTGGAAGAACAGCGGCGAGCCGCCGATCTGGAACGTCAGGTTGACAATCCCCTGCTGCGACCACGGCCGGAACACGGCGCTCGGCATGAACGCCCACCGCTCGTGGCCGTCGGTGTCGTCGAAGGCGTGCACCATGCCGTCGTTGCCGGCGGCGTAGATGTGCGTGATCCGTCCGGCATGCCCGCTCGCAAACGCCGAATACCCGGGATCGGTGGCGTCGCGGAACGGGCTCGTCGGACGGGCGAGCGTCGCGTCCCACGGGTCGCCGACGATTACGGCCTGCGCGTTGACGAAGTCGCCCAGCGGACCCGGCCGCTGCCGGAAGTTCTTGAGCTTCGTGCCTTCCTTCTCCTTATTACCTCGCAAATACTCGATCACGTCCTGCTGCTTTTGCGTTGTCGTGCCGAGCGTGGCGAGCTGCTGCGCCGACAACTTCGTGTAGAGGAACGGCTGCACGTTGCAGGGCCCGCACGAGATCGCGGCGGTGTCATCGTTGACCGTCACGATGCGCCGATTGTCGAACCACGGCGTCGGAATCGCTACCGTCGGCGTGAGTTGCGTCGTCAGTACCGTCGAGGCGCGCCACGTCGGCGGCTGCACCTTCGGCTGGGCGGTCACCGGATCGATCTCGATCTTGTCGAGCACGCCGGACCATCCCGAGTCGAACGCCGTCTTGTAGAGGAACTTGCCAGCTGCGCTTCCGCTGAGGTTCGGTGTCGCAGCCGCATTGCCGGCACGTGCGCCGGAAGCCGACGCGAGCGAGGCGAGCATATTGTTCATGCCGAAGGCGAGTTCCGCCGGGTCGTTCGCGTTGACGAAGCTGCCGAACCCGTTGACCGTCGCGTGCCACAGGTCGTCGATCGCCCACTGCGGCGTCGTCGGCTTGTTCGGCGGATTGGGATTCGGCCACGGCGTGGTCTGCAGCGGCGTGCCGATCGTCGCGTTATCGGCCGCGAGCGTTCCTTCGGCACCGAGCGACAGCGCCGCGAAGTTCAGACGCTGCCACCCGACGTTGCCGCTCGACGATCCTTCGTTGGTACTCCACGTGCTGTTGTTCGTCGCGTAGGCGCCGGACGTGCGCAAGTCGGTCACCCAGTACTTGAGCGCGACGTCAGCGAGCGTGGTCGATGTGATCGTCGCGCCTTCGTAGATCGGCGTCGGCCAGGTGGCGCCCGTTACGAGGGGGGCGGTGTACGCGGTGACACCCGCCGATGGCAGTCCGGGAACGGTGCGGTCGTTGTCGCCGGCAAGCGGCGTCGGCATCGCAGGCTGGTTCGTCGCGCCGTCGGTGAACAGCATGTGGAAATTGCGCTGGCACGACAAATTGATCGGGTCGGTTGCGCCCGGCATCGCGCTCGCGCCCGACGCGAACCATTCGCCGATGCGGGTCATCGCATCGAGCGTCGGCGTCTGCTTGCCGAAGCCGAGCGGCAGCTTCTCGGCCTTGTCGATGAAGTTGGACTTCTGCGTTGCGTCGAAGTCGGCGATGTTGAGGAACCCGGTCGCCCACGCCGTCGACGTCTGATCGTTCAGCGCGTGGAAGCCGACGCGAACCTTGTCGTTCAGGTTGTTGAACGCGAGCGACGTGATCGTCTTGGCAGCGAGCATTCGCGTACGGTAGTAGGCGTACCAGTTCGCGTAGTTCTCCATCTCCTCGAGCCAGCTCCGCGAGACCGTCTGAACCGACGCCGTGTCCTCGTCCCAGTAGTCGTGCGAGAACGTCGCCGGTAACTGCGTCGTGTAGTCGAGGTCGAAGCGCGCGAACGCCGGGTCTTGCTGGCCCTTGTTGCCGGTGTATTCGCCGAGGTATTGGAAGAAGCGCGGCCACTTGTACGTCGTATTGTCGTGGATCGGCGAGCACGTCACGCCGTTGCCGTAACCCTTCCACTTCAGCGTAGCAGTGGTGGCATTCGCGTTGCACCATTCGACGCCGACCTTGTAGTAGTGGCGCGGCACATTGATGTCGGCGATGGTCCCGCAATTGATGGCATACCGGTTGTCCGGTGATGCGGTGCTCGTGCCCGGCGGATAGATCGCACCGGCACGCGTCGGGCCTGTGGGCGCGGTCGTGTAGGTCACCTTCGCGTGTCGGCAGATGTCGCCCTTGGTCGGATCGTCGGCGTTGGCGACCTTTGCGATGACCGTGTTGTTACAGGCGAGGTCGTAGGTGTTGACCGTGTTCCAATAGCACGAGGGCGTGGGATTCCACACCGTGCACGTGGTCGTGCAGGAGCGCGTGCACGTCGGGCATTCGGTGCCCGTGCACGGGCATTGTCCAGGCGGCGTCGGCGGATTCTGCGTCCACGGGCCGCAGCTCGTGGTCGAGCTTGCGCAGGTCGCCGCCGGGCAAGTCCAGACACTCGTCGTCGACGTGATCAGTTTGCTCTTGTCGCAGTAGAGCGTCTTGGTGCGGTAAACGTAATTGCGGGCGTCGCTCCCGATGCCCGTGTAGAAGGGATAGTTGTAGTCCGCGGTCGCCGAGGGTGTCGCCCCGACGCCGTCGTTGCCCGCCGCGAACGCGTAGCCGTTGTACCTGCACTCGTCGGTGGTCGGCGCGGCCGACCACCAGTCGGTGTTGCACCAGCGCACTACCGGCACTTTCTGCTGCAGGTTCGCGACGTCGGCGTTGACGACCGCGCCGCTCGACGGGTTCACCGTGTAGTTCCACCAGTTGTTCCTGAACACGCGAAGCCAGTTGTTCGTATTCGCGGCGTTCATCGTCGGGAAGCTCGTCCCGTTCGGGCGCACCGGCGGCGTGTACGTTATAAGCGGGTTGTAGTACATCCGGTTGAACAGCGACGCCATCATCGGCAACCGGGGGTTGTTGTAGTACGAGCCCGCGCTCAAGTTGTTGTAAGACCCGAAGACATTGCCCGTGATGCTGTAAGAGGCGCCGAAGTAGGATGCCGTACCGGGGTCGCCGCATGCTGAGCTGGCGCTGCCGAGCGTCATCAGACCGTTGCCGTCGCGGCAGAAATTGGTGCTCGGCGAGGCGGTGTTGCCGATGATGTAGTCGGGCAGGAAATCCATGCCCATGCTCGTCGAGTCGTCGATCGTATACAGGATGTTCGGCTTCGCGCTGATCTGCGCCTGTAGCGGCTCGTCGGCAAGGGGGGTGGGCCCCGCATACGCCGTGATCGCGACCTGGCCCCAGATCAACGCGAAGGCGACGGCCGAGACCGCGCGCAGCGATTGAGATTGGCAGATTTTTATCATCTTGAACTCCCTGTTGCGTAGCCGTCAGCGCAGCATCGCCTGCGCGAAAGTGACGGTGTTGCCGGGGCCGTCGACGCGTACGGTGACGCGGTAGAACGGTACCCGGCCGAGCGGAATTTTCTGCAGCTCCATGCCGGTCGTCGCCGTGGGCATCTTCGGCGGCGACATGTCGCAGGTGTTGATCGCCGGCGGGCCGGCGGCGTTGCACATGCGCTCGATCACGTAGCGGACCTCGTTCAGCGTGTTGCTCGGGCTCGCGGCCCAGTCGGCGGGGATCCACGGCAGGCCCGCAGCAGCGTAGGCTGCCGCCATCGCCGGCTTCGATCCTTGCAGCACCGCGGGCACGCCGTTCGCCGACGCGCCGCCCTGCAGCGTCGCGTAGTAGTTGTTGGCGGTGACGTCGCCATCCTTGTTGATGACGGTAAGCGAGTTCATCGCGTTCTCCACGGCCCAATTGACCGGCGGGAACGTGCCTTGGCGCAGCGCGAGATTGCCCGCCACCCCCGTCGCGGTGTCGACCGAGCGCATCAGCGCCACGCCGGCCATGCTGAGCACGACCATGATCAGCAGCACGATGAACAGCACGATGCCGCGCTCACGATGGGGTGAGCGAGTTGGACGGCGCTCGAGCGAGCGGGGCTCGGACGGATGCATGGGCTGAGGGGTCATGGGCTAACCGGATTCCAGATCGCGTTGCGCAGCGGCACCACCGTCTCGTACGCGCGGTAGCGCCATCCAAGAGTGGCTGCCTGCGGAATGGACACGTTGACGTTGTCGGCGAGCGGGCACAGCGCCGTGGGGCAATTGGTGAAGAACGTGTGATCCCACGTCGGCTGGTTTGCGGCCTTGAGAGCAGGATCGGGCTCGTCGCCGCGAATGACGGTCGCAATGCGCACGGCCTTGATACGGTTGATCTGCTGCGCGAGAGCTTTCGCATCGGCCGGGTTGGGATTCGTCAGCGCGGCCGCGGTCCAGTCGAGGCCGAGCGGGCCAGCGGCGACCGGCCGGGTCCACACGTCGAGCACGCCATCGCCATCGATGTCCACGCCGTATTGCGCCTTGAACAGCATGACGTTGCCCGCGAGCGGATTGGGCACGCAGCCGCCTCCCGGGCATATCAAATCGGTGACTCGCAACGCGTTCGTGGCCGGATCGACATCGAACAGCAGCCGCTGCACGCGCGGCTCGGGTCCGAGGTTGAACAGCTTGGAGCCGCTTGGAACGGCGACCGGTGCGCCGCCCGCGACCGAGACGTCGACGACACCCTGCGCGGCATCGAAGACGACGACGCCCGTCGTGCGCCGCCGCGTGCATTCGCCGCTCGCGGTGTTCACTGCAACCACCAGCTCGCCGCCGGCGGGAGTGAAACCCATTGGGCTCTGCACCCGATAGACGCCGCCGATAGCCGAGGTGGCGGTGAAGATCGCCGGCGTGACGATCGTGTTCGACGCGCCGTAGTAGACAGTGACCGTGTCCGAATCCGCGTCGGTGCCGAGGCCGGTCGTGCCGATCAGTGCGGGCACGGAGCGCAGCGCCCACCCGGTGTCCTCGGCTGCGCCCGGCACGGGCAGCCGGCAGGTGAGCAGGTCGTCGACGTTGTTCGCGAGGTTGGCCCCGCCGTTGCCGATCTCGCGCGCGAGCGTGAACATCGAATACACGCCCGTGGTTTGCGCATCGCCCGACGTCGTCGTGTTTCGCTTGTACCGCTCCGACACCCCGTAGACCTGGTAGACGATCAGCACGGTGAGCAGGCCGATGACGATCCCGATCATGATCTCGATGATCGTCATGCCGCGCTCGCGTCGGCGCGTTGCCGGCAGGGAATTGCGCTGGCTCATAGATTCTGGCCGATCGTCGCGGTCGTTTCGTAGTTGTGGGCTTGCGTGTCGCTAGGCGCCTTCCAGCGGACGACAACGCGGACGTTCACGCTCGTTGGCGTAACCGGTGCCTGTTCGTTGAACAGGATCTCGAGGCTCGGTGCCGCGGCGGGCAGCGCGGCGGCGCCCGGCAGATCCGCGTCGATCTGCGCCTTCATCGTCGTGTAACCCAGCCCGGGACCAGGAGGCATGCCGTACTTGACCGCGATCTGTGCGCGGTTGTCGGCCCACATCTGCGCGATCAGCGTGTTCGCGAGATAGGCGGCTTCGCTGCGGTATTGCGCGTCGTTGGTGAATTGCATGGCGGACGCCTGCAGCCCGACGATGCCGAGAACGCCGAACGAGAAGATCAGGATGGCGACGAGCGCCTCGAGCAGGAAGCCGCCTTGTTGCAGCGCGCGCGATTTCATGGACAGGCCTTCGTGTCGGTGGCCGGCAACAGCGGACTCGGGTCGCACATCTTGATGCCCCGACCATTCGCCGTGACGAGCACGCGCAGGTTGTGCGGAGTTGCGAGCTCGGGCGCCGTGACATCGACCTGTACGATCCCCGCCGACGCATCGCTCGGATTGGGATCGACGATGCGGCCAAGACCGTTGAACGACACCCTCGTCGTGCCCGCTGGGGTGACGGTGACGACGGACTTGTACGCGCTTGCCAGATTCCACCGATAGCTCTCGAGTGTGGTAGGGCCGGCGACATCGACGACGTCCCAGCCGTTGGCCGGATCGAGCACGAATTCAACGCACTGGGGCGGGACCAACGCGCAGTTGGCGTTGCGCTTGATCGCCATCGCTTGCGCCGTGCGAAGGCCGGTCGCCACCGATTCGGCCGCGTTGCGGATATGCGTGTTCGCCATGAATTCCTGGTAGCCGGGCGCGGCGAGCACGAGGAGCATCGCCGCGATCGAAATGCCGATCAGCAACTCGACGAGGTTGAAGCCCGACTGGCGGTGAACGACGTTCAGCACGTGCCGTCCTTTTTCGTCACCCAGCACGCAGGGGTGGTGTTCCACCCGGGAGGGGCGACCGTCGCGCGCACGTTCAACTCGTTGACCGTATAGGTGAACAACGCCATCGAGCTGACGCCCTGCGCAGTCAGCGTGTACGTTGTCGCGGTAGACACGCACGCGATGCCGAAGTAGTCCTTGGCGCCTGCGGGCAAGCCCGCCGCGCACAACGGGCCGACGTACGTGCGGTTGTCCATGAAGAACTGCTCCATCCGCACGCGGAAATCGGAAAGCTTCGACGTTCCTTCGATGATCCGGCCACGCGTGATGTAGTCGACGTAGTTCGGATACGCGATCGCGCCGAGGATCGCGACGATCGCGACCGTGATCATCGCCTCGATCAGCGTGAAGCCGCGAGGCCGACGGGGAAACGTTGGCGTGGGGAATTGCATCTGGTTCTCCCTTTGAGACGGTTGCATGCTAGGGCTCGGCTGGCAGTGCCGCAACGGCGCCTGACCAGTGGACCTTCCATGGGAACAGGCGGCGAAGCGCTTGGCGCACCGCTGCCGCGCCAAGGCCGGAATTGCCGTTTTTCGACCGTTTCGCCCCATCCGCCGCGGGCGGGCCGCCTATCGACATAAATCGGCTACGGACAACGGACATTCGTGCGGTCGATCCGCGCGCGCCCGCTGTTCGCGAGCACGACGTGGATCTCGTTCCTGCCGCTCGAGCATACGATGAACGTGCCCATCTGCAACGCGCCGCTCAGGAGCCGAGCCTGTCCGAGCGTCGTGTACGAGACGTAATCGGCGATCGGCCGGTTGGCGGAAACGCGCACGTCGCCGGGCGCCGGGCCCTCGATTCGAAGCACCGGTTCGTCGGGATCGATGTTGCCGTCGCGGTTGTAATCGACGAACAGCAGAAAACCGCCGTCCCAGCGCCCGGCGGGCGTGCACGAGAGGCGATCGGCCGATTTGCATACGTTCACGTGGAATCCGCGCTTGATCGCCTCGGAGCGCGCGTGATTGAAACTCCAGGCGAGATGCTGCGCGTGCCCGACGTGCCGCTGCGCCGCGATCCAGTCGATGAACGACGGCACGGCGATCCCGGCGAGCGCAACCGCGAGCGTGACTGCGACGAGCACTTCGACCAGCGTGAATCCGCGGCGCGCGCGGCGAAAGCGGTCCATGGGCGTCTCCAGGCAACGGCGGGCTGCCGCGAGTGTTGCCGCAGTGTTGCGCGTCTGAAATCCGCCGCAGCGCCTAGTCCGGCCGACTGAATGGGCATCCAGACCGCGATACGCTTGACACCAATTACTTTAGGTTTAATATATTCAGGTCGAAACTTTCACGCGGCCGGGCGGACGACTCATGCGTATCCTCTGCGTCGGCGGTGGGCCGGCGGGCCTGTACTTCGCGCTGCTTGCCAAGCGGGCCGACCCGCGGCGCGAAATCACCGTCGTCGAGCGCAACAAGCCGTACGACACGTTCGGCTGGGGCGTCGTGTTCTCCGACCAGACGCTCGGCAATCTCGCGCTCGCCGACCCGCCGACGCACGCCGAGATCAGCGAAGCGTTCAGCCATTGGGACGACATCGACGTCCATTTCAAGGGCCGAACGATCACGTCGGGCGGCCACGGCTTCTGCGGCATCGGTCGCAAGCGGCTGCTGAACATCCTGCAGCGGCGCTGCGAAGCGCTCGGCGTGCGGCTCGTGTTCGAGACCGACGTCGCCGACGAGGGTGCGTTCGGCCCGCAGGACCTCGTCGTCGCGAGCGACGGCATCAACAGCGTGCTGCGCAGCAAGTACACGCACGTGTTCGAGCCGACGATCGAGCGGCGCAAATGCCGCTACATCTGGCTCGGCACGCAGCGTCTGTTCGACGCGTTCACGTTCGCGTTCGAGAAGACCGAGTGGGGCTGGTTCCAGGCGCACGCGTACAAGTTCGACCGCGAGACATCGACGTTCATCGTCGAGACGCCGGAAGACGTATGGCGCGCGGCGGGTCTCGACCGGATGAGCGCGGACGAGGGCATCGCGTTCTGCGAGCGGCTGTTCGCCCGCTATCTCGACGGCAACGCATTGATGACGAATGCACGCCACCTGCGCGGCTCCGCATGGATCAATTTCTTGCGCGTCGCCAACCGGACGTGGGTGAACTTCGCCGGCGCCGCGCCGATCGTGCTCGTCGGCGACGCCGCGCACACCGCGCATTTTTCGGTCGGCTCAGGCACGAAGCTCGCGCTCGAGGACGCGATCGCGCTCGCGCGTGCGATCGACGGTGCCGCGGACTTGCGCACGGCGCTCGCGACCTACGAAAGCGAGCGCATGGTCGAAGTGCTGAAGATCCAGAACGCGGCGCGCAACTCGACCGAGTGGTTCGAAAGCGTCGATCGGTACACCGGCTTCGAAGCCGAGCAGTTCGCCTACAGCCTGCTCACGCGCAGCCAACGGATCTCGCACGAGAATCTGCGGCTGCGAGACGACGCGTTCGTCAGTCACGTCGAAAGCTGGTTCGCGCAGAAGAACGCACTGCCGGCGCAGCCGGTGCCGCCGATGTTCACGCCGTTCCGGCTTCGCGGCGTGACGCTCGAAAATCGCGTCGTCGTCTCACCGATGGCGCAGTACTCGTGCCGCGACGGCACACCCGACGATTACTACCTCGTGCATCTGGGCAGCCGCGCGCATGGCGGCGCCGGCCTCGTATTCACCGAGATGACATGCGTGTCCGCTGACGCGCGCATCACGCACGGCTGCGCCGGCATGTACCGGTCCGAGCATCGCACGGCGTGGACGCGCATCGTCGACTACGTGCATCGGCGCACTGGCGCGAAGATCGCTCTGCAGCTCGGTCATGCCGGGCCGAAAGGCTCGACGCAGCGGCCGTGGGAAAACGGCGGCGCCGACGAGCCGCTCCCCGGCGACGGCGCCGAGCCGAACTGGCCGCTGATCGCGCCGTCGGCGATTCGCTACGGCCCGCACAATCAGATGCCGCGCGCGATGACGCGCGCCGACATGGATCGGGTGACTGCCGATTTCGTGCGCGCTGCCGAGTGGGGTGCGCAATGTGGATTCGACTGGCTCGAGCTCCACTGCGCGCACGGCTATCTGCTGTCCGCGTTCATTTGTCCTCTGACCAACCATCGGAGCGACGACTACGGCGGCTCGCTCGAAAACCGCTGCCGATATCCGCTCGAAGTGTTCGCTGCGATGCGCGCCGTGTGGCCGGCCGAGCGGCCGATGTCGGTGCGCATCTCCGCGCACGACTGGGCGCCCGGGGGCAACATGCCGGACGACGCGATCGCGATCGCGGCGATGTTCAAGGGCGCCGGCGCGGACCTCGTCGACGTGTCGTCGGGTCAGACGACGCGCGCGGCGCAGCCGGTCTACGGCCGCATGTACCAGACGCCCTTCGCCGACCGCATCCGCAACGAGGTCGGCATCGCGACGATGGCGGTCGGCGCGATATTCGAGCCCGATCACGTCAACAGCATCATCATGGCGGGCCGCGCCGACCTCTGCGCGCTCGCGCGACCGCATCTCGCCGACCCGTACTGGACGCTGCACGCGGCGGCGCAGCTCGGCTATCGCGACATGCGGTGGCCGGTGCAATATCTGACCGGCAAGGAGCAGCTCGAGCGCAACCTCGCGCGCGCGGCGCAAATGGCTGCGGAAACCGCGGAGACGAACGGATGACACGTCTTTGTCGTCCCCGCGCAGGCGGGGACCCAGTGACTTTCGCTTCGTCGCAACGACGCTGGATTCCCGCCTGCGCGGGAATGACAACAAATCACGGCTGTATTCGCGGAAATGACGAGCGATGACAACGTCCGCGCAACAACCTCTCGCGGGACGCCACGCGGTCGTCACCGGCGGCGGTCGTGGCATCGGCCGCGCAATCGCCGCGCGGCTCGTTGCCGTAGGCGCGACCGTCACGCTGATCGGCCGCGACGCGCAGCGCCTTGCGCAAACCGCGCGCGAGATCGGCACTGCGTGCGATTGGCACACGGCGGACGTCGGTGACGCCACGGCTATCGATGCGGCGTTCGACAAGATCATCGCCCGCCATCGCGACCTCGCGATCCTCGTCAACAACGCCGGTGTCGCGCACAGCGCGAAGTTCGAGGCGACCGACGACGCGCTGTGGGACGAGATGCTTCGCGTCAACCTGACCGGCGTTTTCCGTTGCACGCGCGCCGCATTGCCCGCGATCGCCGCGGCCGGAGACGGTCGCATCGTCAATGTCGCGAGCACCGCGGGCCTCGTCGGCTACTCGTACGTGTCGGCGTATTGCGCGGCCAAGCACGGCGTCGTCGGGTTCACGCGCGCGCTCGCTCTCGAGCTCGCGACGACCGGCGTCACGGTGAACGCCGTGTGTCCGGGCTACACCGACACCGATCTCGTCGCCCGCGCCGTTACGAAGATCGTCGCCAAGACCGGCCGCAGCGCGGATGAGGCGCGTGCCGAGCTCGTCGCGCGCAATCCGCAACGACGGCTGGTCGAGCCCGACGAAGTCGCGGCCACCGTCGCGTGGCTATGCCTGCCGGAATCGCAGTCGATCACCGGCCAGGCGATCGCCGTCGCCGGCGGCGAGGTGATGACCGGATGAGCGCCGTGCGCGACACGATGCCGCCGGCACCCGATGCCGAGTCGCGGCTGCACGATGCGCATCACGTATCGCTGCGGCTGTGGCTGCGGCTGCTCACATGCACGCTGATGATCGAGCGGCCCGTGCGCAGCCGGCTGCGCGAGCGGTTCGCGACGACGCTGCCGCGCTTCGACCTGATGGCGCAGCTCGAGCGCGCGCCCGAGGGCCTCAAGATGAGCGAGCTGTCGCGGCGGATGATGGTGACGAGCGGCAACGTCACCGGCATCACCGATCAGCTCGCCGCCGAAGGCATGGTCGAGCGACGGCCGATCGAGGGCGATCGCCGCGCGTACGCCGTGCGGCTCACGCCGGCTGGGCGAGCCGCGTTCGATGCGATGGCGAAGGCGCACGAGCACTGGATCGAGGACATGGTCGCGGCGTTCCCGCGCGCCGATCGCGACCGGCTTTACGCGCTCCTCGGCGCGCTCAAGTCGTCGCTACGCGCCAACGCCACTGAGCAAGCGCCGCGTCGCGCGACGAAGGAGAGGCGATGAGCGCGCCGGGCGAAGCCAAGGACGACCGCGCGAGCAGGGCGAAGCCAAGGCTCGAAGAGCGCGTCTGCGAGCGCGGGTGGCGGCCGACGCGTGATGGCTTCGTCCGGCTAACGAGCGCAAGGAGGGCGCTCCGAGGGCCGCGTCGGCGCGCGATTCGCCCTGGGCCGACGCGCAACGTGTCGATCGATTCAACCGCTTCGAGGAGGCCCCGATGACGACAATGGCCGATCACCTGCGCACGATGCGCGACTACAAGGCGAAGCACTTCGGCTGGCAGACGTCCGACGACGGCAAGGTCGGCACGATCACGCTCGACCGGCCGGAGCGCAAGAATCCGCTGACCTTCGACTCGTATGCCGAGCTGCGCGATCTCTTTCGCGCGCTGGTCTTCGCGAGCGACGTCAAGAGCGTCGTGATCGCGGGCGCGGGCGGCAACTTCTGCTCGGGCGGCGACTTGCACGAGATCGTCGGACCGCTGACGCAAATGTCCACCCCCGAGCTTCTCGCGTTCACGCGGATGACCGGCGACGTCGTTCTCGCGATGCGCCGAGGCCCGCAACCGATCATCGCCGCCGTCGACGGTGTCTGCGCGGGCGCCGGTGCGATGATCGCGCTTGCCTGCGACATGCGCATCGCAACGCCGCGCGCGAAGGTCGCCTTCCTGTTCACGCGCGTCGGGCTTGCCGGCTGCGACATGGGCGCGTGCACGCTGCTGCCGCGCACGATCGGCCAGGGACGTGCAGCCGAGCTGTTGTACACCGGGCGCGCGATGAACGCCGACGAGGGGCTCGCGTGGGGCTTCTACAACCGGCTCGTGTCGCCCGACGTCGTGCTGACCGAGGCGCAGTCGCTCGCGCGCGCGCTCGCCGACGGGCCGACGTTTGCGCACGCAATGACCAAACGGTCGCTGCATCAGGAATGGGCGATGGATGTCGACGCGGCAATCGAGGCCGAAGCGCAGGCGCAGGCGATCTGCATGCAAAGCGCCGATTTCCGGCGCGCGTACGATGCGTTCGTCGCGAAGTCGACGCCCAAGTTCGAAGGCAATTGACACTCGCCGCACTCCGATGATCACGCGCACCAACCTGCATGGCGAGTGTCATCCCGAGCAAGGCGAGGGATCTGTTTCTTCTTTCTGTTGACGCTGCTCCGTCGCATGAACCTCGATCATCTCCAGTGGCCGTTCTTCGACGCGTCGCATCGGCGTCTGGGCGCGCAGCTCGATCGCATCGCGCGCAAGCTGCGCTCGCGCGTCCGTGAGGGAAACCGATGACCACGACTGCTCACATCGACACGTTCGCGCGCGACAATCTGCCGCCGCGCGAACAGTGGCCGGACCTCGTTTTCGAGCTGCCGGAGCTCCAATATCCGGAACGGATGAACTGCGCGGTCGAGCTCGTCGACCGTGCGATCGAAGCAGGCGGCGGTGCCCGAACCGCGATCGTCGCGCCCGGCGGCGTTCGCTGGACGTACGCAGATCTCGCGGCGCAGGCGAGCCGCATCGCGCACGTACTGGTCGAGGACATGGGCCTTGTTCCCGGCAACCGCGTGCTGCTGCGTGCGCCGAACAATCCGATGATGGCCGCGTGCTGGCTCGCCGTCGTCAGAGCCGGCGCAATCGCGGTGGGCACGATGCCGCTGCTGCGTGCAAAGGAGCTCTGCGACATCATCGGCAAGGCGCAGATTTCGCACGCGCTGTGCGACGCGCGGCTCGTCGACGAGCTCGACACGGCCCGCGCGAGCTGCCCGTCGTTGCTGCACGTCGCCCACTTCGGAACGGACGCCGCCGATTCGCTCGACGTGCGCGCCGCGGCGAAGCTGGCGACGTTCGCCGCGGTCGACACGGCCGCCGACGACACGTGCATGATCGCGTTCACGTCGGGCACGACGGGCAAGCCGAAGGGCACGATGCACTTCCATCGCGATGTGATGGCCGCTTGCGACTGCTGGCCGAAGTCGACGCTGCGTGCGTCCCCGGACGATCTGTTCACCGGCAGCCCGCCGCTCGCGTTCACGTTCGGCCTCGGGGGCCTGCTGCTGTTTCCGTTGCGCATCGGCGCGTCGACGCTGCTGATCGAAAGGCCTACACCGGACGCGCTGCTCGGTGCGATCGCCGAGCACAAGGCGAGCGTGCTGTTCACCGCGCCCACGTCGTATCGCGCGATGGCCGCGCAAGCGAAGGCGATGGGAGGGCAACTCGCGACGCTTCGCAAATCCGTGTCCGCCGGCGAGGCGCTGCCGGCGGCGACGCGCGCACTGTGGAAGGATGCAACCGGCATCGAGATCATCGACGGCATCGGCGCGACCGAAATGCTGCACATCTTCATCTCGCACGACGAGGCGCATGCGAAGCCCGGTGCAACGGGCAAGCCGGTTCCCGGCTATCGCGCCTGCGTGACGGACGACGAGGGCAAGCCGCTGCCGGCCGGGGAAGTCGGCAAGCTCGCTGTCAAGGGACCGACGGGGTGCCGCTATCTCGCCGACGAGCGCCAGACGCAGTACGTCAAGAACGGCTGGAACTACACCGGCGACGCCTACACGGTGGACGACGACGGCGACTTCATCTATCAGGCGCGCACCGACGACATGATCATCAGCGCCGGCTACAACATCGCCGGTCCGGAGGTCGAAGCCGCGCTGCTGCTGCATCCGGCCGTCGCCGAATGCGGCGTCATCGGATCGCCCGATCCCGATCGCGGCCAGATCGTGAAAGCGTACGTCGTGCTGAAGCCCGGCACGCCGGCGGATGCATCGATGACGCGAGCGCTGCAGGACTTCGTCAAGCAGACGATCGCGCCGTATAAATACCCACGCACGATCGAATATCTCGACGTGCTGCCGCGCTCGGAGGTCGGGAAGCTGCAGCGTTATCGACTACGACAGATGGACAGGGAGACATCACGATGACGACCGAAAACGACTCGTCCGCGACGCGCGGGCTGCTGCGCGTGCTGCAACCGCCGGGCTGGGCGGCGCCGAAAGGCTATGCGAACGGCATCGCCGCTCGCGGCACGCTGGTGTTCGTCGCGGGACAGGTCGGCTGGAACGCCGGGGAGCGCATCGTCGGCGACGATTTCGTTGCGCAGGCGCGGCAGGCGCTCGAGAACATCGTCGCCGTGCTTGCCGAAGCGGGCGCGCGGCCCGAGCACATCGTGCGGATGACGTGGTACGTCGTCGACAAGGACGAGTATCTGCGCAGCGGGCGAGCGCTGGGCGCTGCATACCGCGACGTGATCGGCCGCCATTACCCCGCGATGAGCGCCGTGCAGGTCGCCGGATTGGTGGAGGAGGGCGCTCGCGTCGAGATCGAGGCGACCGCCGTCGTACCCGATCCTTGATGCAGGATAAGACTCGCCGTTTACCCGGGTCGAGCCGCGCGCGATAATCGCCGTCCGTGCCGCTCGCGCACGCGCCTCCCAGGATCGCCACGATGAATGCCCCCGAACGTTTGCACACCGCCGTCTCGCCCAAGTTCGTGTGGGACGATCCGCTGCTTCTCGAAGAGCAGCTGACCGAGGAGGAGCGCATGGTGCGCGACGCGGCGCGCGCCTATGCGCAGGAGAAGCTCGCGCCGCGCGTGCTTGAGGCGTTCCGTCACGAGAAGAGCGATCCGGCGATCTTCCCGGAAATGGGCGCGCTCGGCTTGCTCGGCCCGACGATTCCGCCGGAGTACGGTGGGGCGGGATTGAACTATGTCGGCTACGGATTGATCGCGCGCGAGGTCGAGCGCGTCGATTCGGGCTACCGGTCGATGCTCTCGGTGCAGAGCTCGCTCGTCATGTTCCCGATCTACACGTACGGCTCGGAGGAGCAGCGGCGCAAATATCTGCCGAAGCTCGCGACCGGCGAGTGGATCGGCTGCTTCGGGCTGACCGAGCCCGACCACGGATCGGATCCCGGGTCGATGATCACGCGCGCGAAAAGCGCGCCCGGTGGCTACAAGCTGACCGGCAGCAAGACGTGGATCTCGAACTCGCCGATCGCCGACGTGTTCGTCGTCTGGGCGAAGACCGACGATGGTGTCATTCGGGGCTTCATTCTCGAAAAGGCAATGAAAGGGCTCTCGGCGCCGCCGATCGAGGGCAAGTTCAGCCTGCGCACGTCGGTCACCGGCGAAGTCGTCATGGACGAAGTGTTCGTTCCGGAAGCGAACCGCCTGCCCAATGTGCAGGGATTGAAGGGGCCGTTCGGCTGCCTCAACACCGCGCGCTACGGCATTTCGTGGGGCGCTCTCGGCGCGGCCGAAGCGTGCTGGCACGCCGCGCGCTCGTATGTGATGGAGCGCACGCAGTTCGGACGGCCGCTCGCGGCGAACCAGCTGATCCAGAAAAAGCTCGCCGACATGCAGACGGAGATCACGCTCGGCCTGCAGGGCTGCCTGCGGCTCGGGCGGCTGAAGGACGAGGGCAAGGCGGCGCCCGAGATCACGTCGATCGTCAAGCGCAATTCGTGCGGCAAGGCGCTCGACATCGCGCGGATGGCGCGCGACATGCACGGGGGCAACGGCATCGTCGACGAGTACGGCGTGATCCGCCACCTGCTTAACCTCGAAACCGTCAACACGTACGAGGGCACGCACGACATCCACGCGCTGATCCTCGGCCGTGCGCAGACGGGCATCCAGGCGTTCAGTTGATCAAAAAGTAGGGTCAGACTCGACTTTCTTGCGCAGCCTAACGCCTTGATCAAGCAGGAAACAGAAAGTCGAGTCTGACCCTACTTTTCGCATGAAGCTCTACGACTACTTCCGCTCGTCGGCCGCGTTCCGCGTGCGGATCGCGCTCAACCTCAAAGGCGTCGCGCCGCAGCGCAACTTCGTGCATCTGCGCAAAGGCGCGCAGCGCGCGGACGACTATCTCGCGCTGAATGCGCAGGGCCTCGTGCCGGCGCTCGTCACCGACGACGGGCAGGTGCTGACGCAGTCGCTCGCGATCATCGAGTGGCTCGACGAGACGTATCCGTCGCCGCCGCTGCTGCCGCGCGACGCGGGCGGTCGCGCTCGCGTGCGCGCGCTCGCGCTTGCGGTGGCGTGCGACATCCATCCGCTGAACAACCTGCGCGTGCTGCAGTACCTGACCGGCACGCTCGGTGCGACCGACGAGCAGCGTGACGGCTGGTACCGTTACTGGTGCGACGTCGGTCTCGAGGCGCTCGAGACGCAGCTTGCGCGCGAGCCCGCGACCGGCCGTTTCTGCCATGACGATGCGCCGACGGTCGCCGACATCTGTCTCGTGCCGCAGATGGCGAACGCCCGCCGCCTCAAAGTCGATCTCGATCCGTATCCGACGTTGACGCGGATCGAGGCCGAGTGCCTCGCGCTTCCCGCGTTCGCGAATGCCGCGCCGGCGCGCCAGCCGGATGCCGAATAACCATCGCATTCCGCCCGTGAATTACGCGATTCCCCTTTGGACGCCCCCTACGCTCGCGATCGCGGGCAGCGACGCACGCTTTCCGGTGCGCCATATCTATTGCGTCGGCCGCAATTACGCCGAGCACGCAAAAGAAATGGGCGGCGATGCGACGAAGGAGCCGCCCTTCTTCTTCACGAAGGCGGCCGATTCCGTCGTGCCGGTCGTGCCGCCGGCCGTCGGGCGCATCCATTACCCGCTCGCAACGAAAAGCCTGCACCACGAGCTCGAGCTCGTCGTCGCGATCGGCGAGCCCGGCGTTTCGCTTGCGCCGGAGCGAGCGCAGGACATCGTGTTCGGCTACGCGGTCGGCCTCGATCTCACTCGGCGTGATCTGCAGAACGAGATGCGCGAGAAGAAGCGGCCTTGGGATATCGGCAAGTCGTTCGCCGAAGCCGCGCCGATCGCGCCGCTCTCTCCGGTCGCGGCAACCGGGCTGATGTCGCGCGGCGCGATGTGGCTCGACGTCAACGGCGTGCGCCGCCAGCAAGGCGATCTCTCCGACATGATCTGGGACGTCGCGCACACGCTCGCATTCCTGTCGCGCTACTACGAGCTGCTGCCCGGCGACCTCGTCTTCACCGGCACGCCGGCGGGTGTGGCCGCCGTGCAGCCGGGCGATCGACTCGACGGTCACATCGACGGCCTGGCACCGCTTTCGATCGAGATCGCGCCGCCGATCCTGAGCTGAGCCCGCGCGATGCGCTACACCGCCGAGTTCGTCGAGCGCGGCTACAACAATCGCGCCGCCGTCGCCGAGCATCCGCTGTGGCTCGAACGATGGGCGAGCGAATCGCCGGCGGCGTATGCGAGCGCCGACGTCCGTCGCGACTTGCGCTACGGCGAAGGGCCGAAGGAAACGCTCGATCTGTTCGTGCCGCGCGAGCCCGCGCGCGCGACGTTTGCATTCATCCACGGCGGCTACTGGCGCGCGCTCGACAAGTCGGAGTTCGGCTTCGTCGCGCCGGCGTTTCTCGCACAGCGGATCGCCGTTGCGAACGTCAACTACGATCTGTGCCCGAACGTGACCGTCGCGCAGATCGTCGACGAGATCCGCCGTTCGGTCGCCTGGCTCGCGCGCGAAGGGCCGCGACACGGTGCGCCGGCCCCGCTCGTGATCGCAGGACATTCGGCTGGCGGACACCTCGTCGCGATGATGTACGTGACCGACTGGCGCGCGCACGGTTTCGCGCGGCCGCCGTTCAAGGCCGGCGTTTCGCTTTCGGGCGTGCACGATCTCACGCCGATGCCGTTGTTCTCGTTCAACAGCGACATCCGGCTGGACGATGCGCAGGCGCAGACGATGTCGCCGTTGCAGTACACGCCGACCGTCGTTGCCCCGTTGCTCGTCGCCGTCGGCGGGGACGAAACGTCCGAGTTCGTCCGCCAGGCGCGATTGCTGTGGGACGCGTGGCCGGCGCAACGCCCGCCGGGCACAACTGCGCCGCTCGTGATTCCCGGAAAGCATCACTTCAGCGTCGTCAGCGACTACGCCGACCCGTCGAGCGAGCTCACGCGCGCCACCCTCGCGCTGTTCGGCGGCGGCTGACGGTGCCGGGGGTCCGGGCCCGGGCACCCGCCGGGGATCTCACGCCTATTGACAACTGACCAGTGGTCATTTATCGTGACAGGTAAGTGACTGCCAGTCAGTTACGCTTTTTGCGGGATACGATTTCATGGTCATCCGACAGCGCGCGATCCAGGCGCACGACAAGCAGGAGCGCCACCACGCGATTCTCGATGCGGCCGAGCGACTGCTGCTGCGCGCGCCCGAGCGCGTGGCGAACGTCTCCGAGGTCGCCGACGAGGCGGGGCTCGCGAAAGGCACCGTCTATCTGTATTTCCCGAGCAAGGAAGAGCTGCTGCTCGCGCTGCACGAGCGCAACATCGACGGCTTCTTCCGGCCGTTGATCGAGCGACTCGAGTCGCAAGAGCCGCTGACGATCGACGATGTCTTCGCGTTGACGCGCGAGCACATGGTCGTGCCGCCACTGTTCCTGCCGCTCGCGTCGCGCTGCTTCGGGATGATGGCGCAGGCGATTCCCGAGGACGCCGCTGCCGCGTTTCACGAGCGGATGATGACGCGGCTGATGCGCGCCGGCGCCGGTCTCGAGCGCCACTTCCCGCAGTTGAAGCCTGGCGACGGTGTCACGCTGCTTCGTCACAGCTACGCGTTAATCATCGGCTTGTGGCAGATGTACGGCGCGAAGGGCGACGCGCTGCATTGCCCGATTTCGGGCCTTCCGGTCGGAGAAAGCGTGAATGCGTTTGACATCGCCTATCCGGACGATCTTCAGCGTGCGCTCACCGAGCTCTGGCAAGGGGCGATCGGCGGCCGCGATCAAGGAGGTGCACGATGAAGCCGCTTTCGCTCGCCGTTTCGCTCGCCGCCGTCGTGTTGGCTGCCGGCTGCGCCCGACATGAGCCGCCGCCCGCACCGGTGCGCCCGGTTGCACTTGTGCAGGTTTCCACCGGCGGCACCGCCGCCGCGTCGGTGTTCGCCGGCGAAGTCAAGCCGCGCCACGAAGCCGATCTCGGATTTCGCATCGCAGGCAAGGTGATCACCCGCAACGTCGATGTCGGCGCGCGCGTTCGCAAGGGCCAGCCGCTCGCGCACATCGATCCCGCCGACGTCGGCTTGCAAGCCGAGGCCGCGAAGGCCGCAGCAACGGCAGCGCGCACGGAGCTCGCCTTCGCGCAGGCCGAGTACGACCGTTACGCGGGACTGTTCGCGCAGAAGTTCGTCAGCGCGAGCGCGCTCGATCAGAAGAAGAACGCGTTCGAGACCAATCGTGCGAAGCTCGCACAGGCCGAGGCGCAACTCGCCGTGTCGCGCAACCAGGCTGCGTATGCGACGCTCGTGGCCGATCGCGACGGCGTGATCACCGCGGTCAACGTCGAGCCCGGGCAGGTCGTTGCCGCCGGCCAGCCGGTGATGAAGCTCGCCGGCGAGGACGAGCGCGAAGTCGCGATCGCCGTGCCCGAGAACCGACTGGCCGAGCTGACGTCGGCGCCGTCGCTCGCCGTCGCATTGTGGGCGCAGCCGGGCAAGCTCTACCGCGCGAAGATCCGCGAGGTTGCGCCCGCGGTCGACGCGGCAACCCGCACGTTCGCCGTGCGCGTGAGCGTGCTCGACGCCGATTCCGCGCTCGCGTGGGGCATGACGGCGAACGTCGTCGTGCCGACGCAGTCATCGCCGAGCACGGCGTTGCTGCCGCTGACCGCGCTCTATCGCGACAACGATCGTCCGGCTGTCTGGGTCTACGACCCGCAGACGCAGCAGGTCGCGCTGCGGCCGATCGCCGTTGAGCAGTACCGCGAGGACGGCGTTCTCGTTCGCAGCGGCGTCCGCAACGGCGAATGGATCGTTGCGGCCGGTGTGCACAAGCTCACCGACGGTCAGAAAGTTCGTCCGTATGACGGTGACGCGACCGCGCGCAACGACCCTTCGTCCACCAATGTCGCCCGCGCCCGCGCGCGCACGTGACATAAGACTCAACGTCATCCCGCGAAGGCGGGAATCCAGCGTCTTTCGCGACAACGACACTGGGTCCCCGCCTTCGCGGGGACGACAACCTAACCTGCGACCGATCGCCAACATATGAGCCCGATTACGCCGCCGGGCGCGACGCGCGCCGGCTTCAACCTGTCCGAATGGGCGCTGAACCACCGCGCGCTCGTGCTTTATCTGATTCTCGTTGTGGCCGCCGCCGGCTTCATCGCGTATGGCCGCCTCGGCCAGTCGGAAGACCCGCCGTTCACGTTCAAGGTGATGGTGGTGAAGACGAACTGGCCTGGCGCGACGGCGCGCGAAGTCGAGCAGCAGGTCACGGACAAGATCGAGCGCAAGCTGCAGGAGCTGCCGCTCGAATGGGTGCGAAGCTACTCGAAGCCCGGTGAGTCGCTGGTGTTCGTGTCGTTCCGCGACACCACGCCATCCGGCGACGTGCCCGAGCTGCAGTACCAGGTACGCAAGAAGATCGGCGACATCCGGCAATCGCTGCCGTCGGGAATCCAGGGCCCGTACTTCAACGACGAGTTCGGCGACACGTACACGAACGTCTATGCAATCACCGGCGACGGCTTCGGCTACCGCGAGCTCAAGGAATTCGGCGATCGCTTGCGAGCGGAGCTGCTGCGCGTGCCGGGCGTGGCGAAAGTCGATTTCGTCGGTGAGCAGGAAGAGAAGGTATTCGTCGAGCTTTCGAACAGCAAGCTCGCGACGTTGGGCATCGAGCCCGCGACGATTTTCTCGACACTTGCCGCGCAGAATGCGATCGCCGCGAGCGGCGTGTTCGACACCGCGACCGACCGCATCTACCTGCGGCCGACGGGCGCGCTCGACTCGCTCGATGCGATCCGCGACATCACGCTGCGCGCGAACAACCGCGTGCTGCGGCTGGGCGACATCGCGACGGTGAAACGCGGTTACGTCGATCCGCCGCAGCAGCAGATGCGCTTTCGCGGCCACGAAGCGCTCGGCCTCGGCGTCACAATGATCAAAGGCGGCGACGTGATCGAGTTGGGCCGCGATCTCGACCGCGAGGTCGCGCGCGTGCAGGCGAAATTGCCGGTCGGAGTGGACATCGCGCCGGTCGCGAGCATGCCGCAGGCGGTGCAACGCTCGGTCAACCAGTTCGTCCGCTCGCTGACCGAGGCGGTCGTCATCGTGCTCGCCGTTTCGCTGGTGAGCCTCGGGCTTCGCACCGGGCTCGTCGTCGCCGTGTCGATTCCGCTCGTGCTCGCCGCGACGTTCCTCGGCATGTGGCTTCTCGGCATCGGACTGCACAAGATCTCGCTCGGCGCGCTGATCCTGTCGCTCGGCCTGTTGGTCGACGACGCGATCATCGCGGTCGAGATGATGGCGATCAAGCTCGAGCAGGGCTTCGACCGCTTCCGCGCGGCGAGCTTCGCGTACACGAGCACCGCATTCCCGATGCTGACCGGCACGCTGATCACGGTGGCGGGATTCCTGCCGATCGCCACCGCGAAGAGCTCGACCGGCGAGTACACGCGATCGATCTTCGAGGTGTCGGCCCTAGCGCTCCTCGCGTCGTGGGTTGTCGCCGTCATCGTGATTCCGTATCTCGGCTACCGATTGTTGCCCGATCTTTCCAAACCGCACGCGCCGTCGCTGCGCGCGCGGCTGTGGGCCCGCGTGCGCGGCCGCGCCGCGCCGGCGCCGCACACGCCGGCGCACGGCGATCCGGATGCCGTTTACCAGACGCCGTTCTATCGCCGTTTCCGCGAGCTCGTCGCGTGGTGCGTCGGGCATCGCGCGATCGTCATCGTCGCGACGATCGCCGTGTTCGTGGGCTCGCTCGCGACGTTCCGCTTCGTCCCGCAGCAGTTCTTTCCTGCATCGTCGCGACCGGAGCTTCTGGTCGACCTGCGTCTGCCCGAAGGCAGCTCGTTCGCGGCGACGATGATGGAGGCGCAGAAGCTCGAAGCGATCCTCGCCGGGGACCCGGGCGTCGACCACTTCGTCACGTATGTCGGCAGCGGCAGCCCGCGCTTCTACCTGCCGCTCGACCAGCAGCTCACGCAGTCGAACTTCGCGCAGGTCGTGCTCGTCGCGAAGAGCAACGTCGAGCGCGAGAAACTGCGCACGCGGTTGTTGACGCTGTTCGACGAGGACTTTCCCCAATTGCGCGGTCGCATTTCGCGGCTCGAGAACGGTCCGCCGGTCGGATTTCCGGTGCAGTTCCGCGTATCGGGCGAAGACATACCGACCGTACGCAAGATTGCGCGCGAGGTCGCGAGCGTCATGCAAAGCGACCCGGGAACCGTGGACGTCCAGTACGACTGGGACGAGCCGACGAAGGCGGTGCGCCTCGTCATCGACCAGAACAAGGCGCGCGTGCTCGGCTTCACATCGCAGGATATCGCGGCGTTCCTGCAGAACTCGGTGTCGGGCTTCACGGTGACGCAATACCGCGAAGGCGACAAGCTCATCGATGTCGTGCTGCGCGGCTCCGCCGACGAGCGCGCGCGGCTGTCTTCGCTGCCCGATCTCGCGCTGCCGACGAAGAGCGGCAAGGCCGTGCCGATCACGCAGATCGCCGAGGTCAGGTACGAGCTCGAAGAAGGCATCGTCTGGCGGCGCGACCGGCTGCCGACGGTGACGGTACGCTCCGACGTTCGCGACAATGCGCAGGGTCCCGACGTGACGGCGCGGATCAATCCGAAGCTCGATGCGGTCCGCGCGGCTCTACCGCTCGGCTATCGTGTCGAGGCGGGCGGCGCGATCGAGGATTCGGCGCGCGGCCAGAAGTCGATCGCCGCCGGCGTTCCGCTGCTCGCGATCGTCGTGCTGACGCTGTTGATGATCCAGCTGCAGAGCTTCGCGCGCACCGCGATGGTCGTGCTGACGGCGCCGCTCGGATTGATCGGCGTCACCGCCGCGCTGCTCGCGTTCGGCAAGCCGTTCGGCTTCGTCGCGCTGCTCGGCACGATCGCGCTGTCCGGCATCATCATGCGCAATTCGGTGATCCTCGTCGACCAGATCGACAAGGACATCGCAGCCGGCGCCTCGCAATGGGACGCGATCGTCGGCGCGACCGTGCGTCGCTTCCGGCCGATCGTGCTGACCGCCGCGGCGGCCGTGATGGGCCTGATCCCGCTCGCGCGCAGCGACTTCTTCGGACCGATGGCGGTCGCGATGATGGGCGGCATCGTCGTCGCGACGGTGTTGACGCTCGTGTTCCTGCCGGCGCTCTACGCGGCGTGGTTCCGCGTGCGACGCGCGGCGGCCGCCGAAGCGCTGGCATTCGCCTGATCATTCCCGCGAAGGCGTCGCGCCTGTCGTCCCCGCGAAGGCGGGGAACCAGTGTCTTGCCTCGGAACGACACTGGATTCCCGGCGAAGTTTATCCCGAGCGAAGCCGAGGGACGGGAATGACGTGACGTGTGCGCCTGCGAGAACGACGCCAAGCAGCGCCCGGCGGCTACAGGTAAAATGTGATCTTTGTGCCGCGTCGTTTGCCCGCCATGCCGATCGCTCCCATTCCCGAGATCGTCGCCGAATTGAAAGCCGGCCGCATCGTCGTGCTCGTCGATGAAGAAGACCGCGAGAACGAAGGCGATCTCGTCGTCGCCGCCGATTGCGTGACGCCCGAGGTGATCAACTTCATGGCCCGCTTCGGCCGCGGGCTGATCTGCATGCCGATCACCGAGCAGCACGCGCAGCGCCTGCACCTCGCGCCGATGACGCCGGTCAATCGCTCGGTCCACGGCACGAACTTCACCGTGTCGATCGAAGCGGCCGAAGGTGTGACGACCGGGATCTCGGCAGCCGATCGCGCGCACACGATTCGCGTTGCGTGCGCGCCCGACGCGAAGCCATCGGACATCGTGCAGCCGGGTCATGTGTTCCCGCTCGTCGCCGCACCGGGCGGCGTGCTGTCGCGCGCCGGCCACACCGAAGCCTGCTGCGATCTCGCGCGGCTGGCCGGCCAATCGCCGGCGGCCGTGCTCTGCGAGGTCATGAACGACGACGGCACGATGGCGCGCCTTCCCGATCTCGAGGTGTTCGCGCGCGAGCATGGATTGAAGATCGGTGCGATCGCCGATCTCATCCATTATCGCAGCCGCACCGAGAAGCTGATCGAGCGCATCGCGGAGAGGCCGCTGATGACGCAGGCGGGCGCGTTTCGCCTCGTCGTCTATCGCGACAAGCTGACCGACGCTACGCACCTTGCGCTCGTGCGCGGGCCGATCGCGCCCGACGTCGAGACGCTCGTGCGCGTGCACGAGCCGCTGTCGGTGATCGATCTGCTCGACCTGCACAGCGAATCGCATTCGTGGAACGTCGCCACTGCGCTCGCGGCGATTGCGCAGGCGGGCCGCGGCGTGATGGTGCTGCTGCATCGCCCCGAAAGCGCGCAGGAGCTGCGCGCCCGGGCGATCGCCGACGAGCCGCCGGTGTCGGCGAAGATGGACCTGCGCAACTACGGCATCGGCGCGCAGATCCTGCGCGACCTGAACGTCGGCCGGATGCGGCTGATGGCGAAGCCGCGCAAGATGCCGAGCATGACGGGATTCGATCTCGAAGTGACCGGTTACGTCGAACCGCCCGCGATCGCGCGGGCCTGACGTCGCCAATACCATGCCCGTCAAACGTCTGCCGAGCGCCGTGCGCGGCGAAGGCCGCCGGATCGGAATCGTCGTGTCGCGGTTCAACGCGCCGATCGGCGATACGCTGCTCGACGGCGCGGTCAGGGCGCTCGCCGGCGCCGGCGTCGCCGAGAACGACATCACGATCGTTTCCGTGCCCGGCGCACTCGAGGCGCCGCTCGCGCTGCAGCGGCTCGCGCAGACAGGCGACTTCGATGCGCTGGTCGCGCTGGGTGCGGTGATTCGCGGCGAGACCTATCACTTCGAGATCGTCGCCAACGAATCGGCGGCGGGTCTTTCGAGCGTGCAGCTCGAATTCGGCATCCCGATCGGCAACGGCATTCTCACCACCGACACCGACGCGCAGGCGAACGCGCGCGCCGCCACCAAGGGCGGCGACGCCGCTCTGGCCGCGCTCGAGCTCGCGAACATCCTCGACGCGATCGACGAAGCATGAGGACCACACCTCGCCGGCGCGCGCGCGAGTTCGCGCTGCAGGGTTTGTATCAACGCCAGCTGTCGCGCAACGACGCACAGGCGATCCGCGAGCAGCTCGGCGAGGCGGCCGGATTCGCGAAGGCCGATGCCGCGTACTTCGAGGAGCTGTGGCGCGGGACGGTCACCGAGTACGACGAGCTGGTCGCGCTGCTTGCGCCATTTCTCGACCGCAAGCCCGCAGCGCTTTCGCCGATCGAGCGCGCGATTCTCGTGATCGGCGCGTGGGAGCTCAAGCACCGGCTCGACGTTCCGTACCGCGTCGCGATCAACGAGGCGGTCGAGCTCGCGAAGGCTTACGGCGGCACCGACGGCCACAAGTTCGTCAACGGCGTCCTCGACAAGCTCGCCGGCACGCTGCGGCCGGCCGAGATCGCTGCAAGCGAGGATGCGGCCGGCGCGCCCTGACGCGCGCTGCTACGAAGAGAGTCGCTGGATTCCCGCGTTCGCGGGAATGACGATGGGTAGCCTGTCGTCCCCGCGAAGGCGGGGACCCAGTGTCGTTCTGCGTGATCGCACTTCGCGCCCCTATAATCGCGCCGTGGGCGAGTCGCTGTCCGAATTCGAGTTGATCGAGCGTTTCTTCCGGCGCGCACCGCGCTCGTCGTCGGTCGTGCTCGCGGGTGGCGACGACGCTGCGCTGATCGCGCCCACTCCCGGCTGCGAGCTCGCGCTGTCGGTCGACATGCTGGTCGAAGGCCGTCACTTCTTCGCCGACATCGATCCGCGCGCGCTCGGCCACAAGACGCTCGCAGTGAACCTTTCCGACATGGCGGCGATGGGCGCGACGCCGCGCTGGGCATTGCTCGCCGGCGCGCTGCCGATGGCGGATCCGCAATGGCTGGAAGCCTTCGCGCGCGGCTTGTTCGATCTCGCCGATGCACATGGCGTCGACCTCGTCGGCGGCGATACGACGCATGGTCCGCTCAACCTGTGCGTGACGATCGTAGGCGAAGTGCCGGCAGGGCGCGCGATTCGCCGTGCCGGCGCGCGCGCGGGTGACGACGTCTACGTCTCAGGCGAGCTCGGCGAGGCGGCGCTCGCGGTCGCAGCGTTGCGGGATCGCGTGACGCTCGACTCCGACGCGCTCGCCCGTGCGCGCATGCGGCTCGAATGGCCGACGCCGCGTGTGGCGCTCGGCGAACGGCTGCGCGGCGTCGCCACCGCGATGCTTGATGTCTCCGATGGATTGACCGGCGATCTCGGCCACATCCTGGATGCCTCTGGCGTCGGCGCTGCGATCGAGCTCGCGTCCATTCCGCGCTCGCCCGCGCTCGACGCACTGCTCGCAGGCGAGGCGCGCGATGTCGCGCTCGAGTGCCTGCTCGCGGGCGGTGACGACTACGAGCTCCTGTTCACGGCGCCGCCGTCGGCTTCGCCTGCGCTCGCTGCGCTCGCGCGCGACGTTGCGTTGCCGCTGACGCGCATCGGATGGATCACCGTCGAGCGCGGATTCGCCGTGACCGACGAGCACGGCGATGCGCTCGCGGCGATTCCGCGCGCGTTCGACCATTTCGCCGGCGGCCCAAAGTGACGACGCGATGCGCGCGGCCGCGATGAGCGCAGTCAACCCGAACGCGCGATTCCTGCTCGCGCACCCGGCGCACTTTCTCGCGCTGGGCTTCGGCGCCGGCCTCGCGCCTTTTGCGCCGGGCACGTTCGGCACGCTGGTCGCGATCCCGATCGCAGTGGTGCTTCACGCGTGGGGCGATGCCGCATTCGCGATCGCGATCGTGCTCGGATTCGCGATCGGCGTGTGGGCGTCGGGCGTGACCGGCCGCGCGCTCGGCGACGAGGATCACGGCGCGATCGTGTGGGACGAGGTCGTCGCATTCCTGCTCGTGCTGTTCTTCGTCGGCGGCGACTGGCGCCGTACCGCGTTCGCGTTCGTGCTGTTCCGCGCGTTCGACATTCTGAAGCCGCCGCCGATTCGCCAGCTCGAGCGCCGGCTTTCGGGCGGGCTCGGCGTGATGGCCGACGACATCGGCGCTGCGGCCTACACGCTGGTCGTATTCGCGCTCGTGCAGCGAGTGATCGGGTGACACCGTGAACGATTCGGCAACCACGCGCAGGATCGATCTGCGACGCGTCGAGGAAGCGAACCTCAATTGCCTGCCCGCGCCGCGGCAGTTGTTCTACGACGGCTGGGTGCTGCGCCTCACGCCTGGTCACACGAAGCGCGCGCGCAGCGTCAATGCGTTCTTCGGGTCGACGCGGCCGCTGTCGGAAAAGATCGTGCACTGCGAGGCGCTCTACGATGGTGTCGGTCTGCCGTGTCTGTTTCGAGTGACGCCGTTCGACACGCCGCCCTCGCTCGATCGCGAGCTCGCTGCGCGCGGCTACGTCGCGTTCGAAAACACGCTCGTGCAGATCGCCCCGCTTCCGTCGCCGCCCGATTTCGTCCCGCCGCCTGATGTCGATGTCACATCCGTGTCGGCGAACGCGTTCTCGGAGGCGCTGATCGCGTTGAAGGGCACGCCGGCGCGGCAGCGCGCGACGCGCCGCGCGTGGCTGTCGCAGACACCGTTGCCCGCGCGTGCGGTCGTTGCCAAGATCGACGGGCGCACAGTGGGAGTCGGCCAATCGTCGATCGATGGCGGATTCGCGATGATCGGTAGCGTGGCGACCGCCGACGACGTGCGGGGTCGCGGCATTGCAAGCGCAGTGGTCGGCGCGCTGCTCGCGTGGGCGTGGGGGCGAAACGCGCACCATGCGTATCTGCAAGTGAACGACGACAATCACCGCGCGTTCGCCGTTTACCGCAAGTTCGGATTCGAGACGACGTACGCATATCACTATCGCAGCCGGCCCGGAGCGTGCGAATGAACGCCGATACGTTCGATCTCGCGGTCGCGTTGGGCGAAGCCGCGAAAGGGCGCGGATTGCGAATCGTTGCGGCGGAGTCGTGCACCGGCGGCCTCGTCGCCGGGGCGATCACCGACGTGGCGGGCAGCTCCGACTGGTTCGAGCGAGGATTCGTCACCTATTCGAACGAGGCGAAGCGCGAGCTGCTCGGCGTGGCGGAAGCCACTCTTGCCGCGCACGGCGCGGTCAGCGAGGCGGTCGCGGCAGAGATGGCGACCGGAGCATTGCATGCGAGCCGCGGGGACGTCTCGGTCGCGATCACCGGCGTCGCAGGGCCGAGCGGCGGTACGCAGGCAAAGCCCGTCGGCATGGTCTGCTTCGGCTGGGCGGCGCGCGGCAGCCCGGTGCGAACGGAGACCCGGCACTTCCCGGGGGACCGCGCCGCGGTGCGGCGCGCATCAGTCCAACGCGCGCTGGCAGGGCTCGTGGAACTCTTGGCGGACGTCGTCCCCGCGAAGGCGGGGACCCAGCGTCTTTCGGCGCAAGACGCGGGATTCCCGCCTTCGCGGGAATGACAATCTTCTATACGACTTAGGCCGTCCGACCCCTTCCATCGAACGAACGTTCTATGCCATAATCGTCGCAGACTGGCCCTTTCGCCCCAGCTCACGGCGTGCTGTGGCGGCAGCCGCGGGAGGGCTCCGGCGATCCGCTATCCTTCAGCACGAGGACGACATGCCCCTGGATCCGAGGACCACCCCGATGGACGACAAGAGCAAGGCGCTCGCCGCCGCGCTGGCGCA
>WNGA01002768.1_pt1 | contig 29499 bp, 31 predicted proteins | sample 5400061 | NCBI WGS metagenome assembly WNGA01 (sample SAMN13153366, study PRJNA577476) | soil metagenome | isolation source: 100 cm soil or saprolite under grassland replicate 2 | place: USA:California | collected 2016-06-15
ACGGGAGACCTGAGATGGCCTACGACTACAAGAAGCACTTCGGCGAGATCACGCTGACCCAGGACCTGACGACGCTGCCGGAAGAGCGTACCTGGCGTCTCGCGGCGCCCGAGCGGGAACCGGAGCCGCGCCAGATCGTGCTCTACCTCGGCTGCAACGTGCTCCGTACCTCCCACATGGTGCGCACCGTCACGGCGATTTTCGACCGGCTCGGGCTCGACTACGTGGCCGTGGGCGGCCCCACATATTGCTGCGGCATCGTCCATCACCGGAACGGCGACACGGCGGCGTCCGGCGGGATGAACACGCGCACCGTCGAGCTGTTCCAGCGTTACCAGCCCGAGGAAGTCGTGATGTGGTGCCCGTCGTGCATGTACTTCTACGACGAGATCCAGAAATTCCCGTGGCCGTTTCCCGTGCGCCACGCGACGGAGTTCCTGGCCGACCGTCTTCCGGCGCTCGAATTCACGCATCGGGTCGATGCGCCCGTCGCGCTCCACTACCACTCCCAGAGCGAGCCGCGCCGGCGCGAAGGCGCTGCGGCCCGCCGGCTACTCGAGGCCGTGCCCGGGCTCCGCTACGTCGAGGTCGAGCCGGAGCCGCGGTTCGGGCGCCTCTGTACCGCCGACGTCCAGGCCCAGCTCGGCCAGGAAGTCTGGGATGGGCTGATCCGTGACGAGATCGGCCGGGCGCGCGCCGGCGGCGCCGAGATCCTCACGACGGTCTACCACGGCTGCCAGCGGCTCGTCTGCGGTTTCGAGGCGGAGGGCGCGATCACCGTCGAGCACTACCTCTCGGTCTTCGCGCGGGCGCTCGGGATCGAGTTCGAGGACCGGTTCAAGAAGTTTCGCCTCTGGCAAGACCCGGAGCGTGTGCTGGCCGAGGCGACGCCGTGCCAGACCGCGAATCACGTGGACCCCGTGCGCGCGCGGGAGCTGGTCGAGAAGACGTTCGGCCGGATCGTCGCCGCACCGGGCGCGGGCAACGCGGCGGCCTCCTAGCCGCGCTGTCACGCTGGCGAAACCGTCGTGGAGATCGGGCTCTTCACCGAGTTCGAATGGCGCCCGGGCGTCGACGAGGCCCAGGCCTTCGACGACTCGTTAGCCCAGGTGATGGCCGCCGAGGACCTGGGCTACGACGCCGTGTGGCTGGCCGAGCTGCACTTCCAGAAGGAGCGCTCGGTCCTGTCCTCGCCCCTCGTCGTCGGCGCGGCGATCGCCGGGCGGACGAAGCGCGTGAGGATCGGTTTCGCCGTCCAGGTGTTGCCCCTCATCCATCCCCTGCGCCTCGCCGAGGACGTCGCGACGCTCGATCACTTGAGCAAAGGACGACTCGACTTCGGTGTGGGCCGAAGCGGGCTCCCCAGCCACTACACGGGCTTCAACATCCCGTACGAAGAAAGCCAGGAGCGGTTCGACGAGACGCTCGAAATCCTCCTGAGGGCGTGGACCGAGGAGCGGTTTACGTACGAGGGCAAGTACTTCCAGTTCCACGATGTGTGCGCCGTTCCCAAACCGTACCAGAAACCGCATCCGCCGCTCCGCGTCGCGGCGACGTCCGAGGAGTCGTATGCGGCCGTCGGACGCCGGGGGCTGCCGATCTTCCTGGCGGTGCGGACGTCGAGCATCAGCGAGCTCAAGCGTTACGTCGGCGCCTACCATGCCGCCTGGCGTGAGGCCGGCCACGCCGGGCGCGGCGAGGTCGGCGTGATCCTGCCGGTCTACGTCGCCGACTCGGAGCGCCGCGCGCGGGAGGAGACCGAGGCCAGCGCGATGCACTTCTATCGCTCGGTCGGCGAGGCGCTCCTCACCGGGCCTCGATTGGCGGTCGGTGAGCGGCTCCGGCGCATGAGCTTCGACGAGGTCTTGAAAGATTTCGCCGTCTACGGCACGCCCGAGCGCATCGTCGAGCGACTCGAAAGCCTGCGGGAGGCCCTCGGCTTCACGAAGCTCGCCGTCTGGATGAACGTGGGCTCGCGCATCCCGCCCGAGCGCGTGCTGGCCTCCATGCGGCTGTTCGCGGAGCGCGTCGCCCCGCGGCTCACGTGAACGAGGGATCGATCCTCACGTCGACGAGGTGCGGACCGCCGCTCGCGAGCGCCTTGCCGATCGCCGCGCCGATGTCCGACGTCGTCTCGACGCGCGTGCCCGGAACGCCGAGCGAGCGGGCCAGGCCCACGAAGTCGATCAACGGCTTGTCGACGTCCATCGCGACGTAGCGGTCGTCCTCGGCTGAGAAGCCCTTCAGCGTCTTCGTCCGCTGCTTGAGGATCCGGTACGACGTGTTGTTGAAGATCACGTAGACCACCGCCAGCGACTCACGCGCCGCGGTCCACAGCGCCTGATTCGTGTACATCGAGCTGCCGTCGCCGACCAGCGCGACCACCGGGCGCTTCGGCAGTGCCAGCTTCACGCCGAGCGCCGCCGGCAGCCCCCAGCCGATGCCGCCGCCCCGCAGCCCGAAAAAGCTTTTCGAGTCGGCGCACTTGAAGAAGTGGCGGATGCCCTGCGAGGACGAGATCGCCTCGTCGACGATCACCGCGTCGGCGGGCGTGACTTTGGCAACCTCGTGCATGAGTGTCAGCGGCGAGATCGGCACGCGCGAGGCCTCGGCCTCCGCGCGCTTTGCCAGCTCGGCGCGCTCGGCGGCGAAGGCAGCGGTGACCGCCTCTTTACGCTTGGCCGCCTGCGGGTGTCCGTTCTTGCCGGTGTGGCGACGAATCGCCTCGGAGATCTCGGGCAGCGTTGCCTTCGGCTCGCCGAAGATCGCGACCTCCGCCGGGTAGTTCTTGCCGAGCTCCCACGGGTTCACGTCGAGGTGCACGACCATCAGCCCCGGCGGCATCGGATCGACGTCGTCGGGCAACGAGAGCGTGAAGAGGTCACCGCCCACCGAGAAGAGCAGGTCGTGGCGCATCAGCCGCGCCCTGATAGGCGGGCCGATACGCGGCATCGAGCCCGCGTAGAGCGGATGGGTGAACGGAAAGCTGCACGTGCTCGCCACGCCTTCGGTGATCACGGGCGCCCCGATCAGCTCCGCCAGCTCGGCGAGCTCGGCGAGGGCGTCGCCGTGGGCGACCGCGTCACCCGCGATGATCACCGGGTTCTGAGCCTTCGCGAGCAGCTCGGCCGCGCGCGCGACCGCCGAGCGGTCGCCGACGATGCCCGGCGCGACGCGCGTCGGCGCACCGAGATCCAGGTCGCGCTCGGCATTCAGCACATCGACCGGCAGCGAGAGGAAGACGGGCCCGCTCGGATGGGCGAACGCGGTCTTGATCGCGCGGTGCACGATGCGCGGCAGGTCCTCGAGTCGGCGCGCCTCGGTCGACCACTTCACCAGCGGCGCGGCCATCGGAGGAAGATCCGACCAGAGAATCGGCTCCGTCACGTTGAACCCCTGGTCGTGCTGGCCCGCGGTGAGGAGCATCGGCGCGCCCGACTTGCTCGCGTCGTAGAGCATGCCCATCGCGTTGCCGAGCCCCGGTGAGACGTGCACGTTGACGGCCGCCAGCCCGCCGCTCGCCTGGGCGTAGGCGTCCGCCATCGCGATCGCGACCGCCTCCTGCAGCGCGAGCACGTAGTGGATGCCCGGCTCGCGCGCGAGGCCGTCCATGAGCGGCAGCTCGGTGGTGCCGGGGTTGCCGAACATGACCGAGACGCCTTCCTGCCTGAGGATCTGGAGGAACGCTTGCTTGCCGGTGATGTATGCCATCGGGGCAGATGATAAGCTCTCCTGCGTGTCAGTTCCAGATGCACCGCTGCTGCGCGCCGCCCGCCGGCAGCCGATCTCGTACACGCCCGTGTGGCTCATGCGACAGGCCGGGCGTTACCTGCCTGAATATCGCGCGATGCGCGAGCGGTACGGGTTCCTCGAGCTCGCTCGCAACCCGGAGGCGGCGGCGGAGGTCACGCTCCAGCCCGTCGAGCGTCTCGGCGTCGACGCGGCGATCCTCTTCGCCGACATCCTCCTGATCCTCGAGCCGCTCGGCGTCGGGCTCGAGTTCGCGAAGGGCGAGGGGCCGGTGATCCATCGGCCAGTTCGCACCGAAGCGGCGATCGCGGGACTGACCAGGATCGATGTCGAGGCGGCGGTGCCGTTCGTCTTCGAGACCGTGCGGAGGGTGAAGCGAGCGCTCGCCGGCAAAGTGCCGCTGATCGGCTTCGCGGGTGCGCCGTTCACGGTGGCGTCATACGTCGTCGAGGGCGGCCCGTCGCGCGACTATCTACACACCAAGCGACTCATGTACGAGGAGCCCGAGGGCTGGAGCCGTCTCATGGGGATCCTCGTCGACGGAACCGCGCGCTATCTCAACGGCCAGATCGCCGCCGGCGCCGACGCGGTGCAGATCTTCGACTCGTGGGTCGGCGTGCTCGCGCCCGACGACTACCGAACCTTCGTGCTGCCGCACACACGCGCGCTGATCCGTGCGCTGACCCCGGGAACGCCAGTCATCCACTTCGGAACAGGCACCGCGTCGCTCCTGCCCTCGATGCGCGCGGCGGGCGGCGCCGTGATCGGCCTGGACTGGCGGGTGGACCTCGACGCGGGCTGGGCGGCCGTAGGCCACGACGTCGCCGTGCAGGGCAATCTCGACCCGGCGGTGCTCCTTTCGAAGCCCGCGTACATCCGCCAGCGTGTGAAGGACATCCTCGACCGCGCCGCCGGCCGCCCGGGCCACATCTTCAATCTCGGCCACGGGATTCTTCCGCAGACGCCGGTCGAGCACGCCCGAGCGCTGGTCGAGATGGTTCACGAGCTCTCCGACCGGCGATGAGCGCCGTCGACTCGGTGTTGCTCGTCGCCTTCGGGGGCCCGACGGCGCGGCACGAGATCCGGCCGTTTCTCGAGATCGTGACACGCGGGCGCGGTATTCCCGCCGGCCGTCTCGAAGAGGTCGCGCATCACTACGAGCAGATGCCGGGCGGCCGCTCGCCGCTCGCCGAGCTCACGTTCGCGCAGGCCCGCCGGCTCGAGCAGGCGCTCGCCCAGACCGGGCCCGCGCTGCCCGTGTTCGTCGGAATGAGGAACTGGCATCCGTTCCTCCACGAGACGCTCGCCGAGATGGCGGGCAAGGGAGCGCGGCGCACGCTCGGCATCATCCTCTCGCCGCTCCGCACCGAGGCCTCGTGGGAGCGCTACATGCAAGACGTGGCCGAGGCGCGGGCCCGCGTCGCGCGCGCGCCCGAGGTCGGCTTCGCGCCGGCGTGGTTCGAATATCCGCGCTTCGTCGCCGCGGTCGCCGACCGTACGCGGGCCGCGCTCGGGGAGATTCCAGAAGACGCGCGGGCGTCGACGCCACTGGTCTTCACGGCGCACAGCGTGCCGGTCGCGATGGCCGAGGCCTCGCCCTACGTGTCGGACTTGACCGCGGCGGCGCGTGCCGTGGCGAGGCGCCTCGGCCACGCTCGCTGGTCGGTCGCTTACCAGAGTCGGAGTGGAAGCCCGCGCGAGTCGTGGCTCGAGCCGGACGTGACCTCCGTGCTCCGGCGCCTCGCGGCCGACGGCGAGCGCCACGCCGTCGTCGTGCCGATGGGCTTCGTGTGCGATCACGTCGAGGTGCTGTACGACCTCGACGTCGAGGCCCGTCGGGTGGCCGCCGCCGCTGGCCTCAGCCTTCATCGCGCGGCGACCGTGAACGATCACCCCGAATTCATCGCGATGCTAGCCGAGCTGGTCCGCGGCGTTCACGGCAGTGCGAGGTGAGGTCGGCCGACCGTCGAGCCGAGTGGTGACATGGCTCGGCTGAAGCTCGTCGTCGTCGGCGGGGGCATCACCGGGCTCGCGGCAGCACACCGCGCCGTGGAGCTCGCGCGTGAGCGGTCCACGGCGGTGGACCTCACGCTGATCGAGGCGCGAGCCCGGCTCGGCGGCACCATCGCGACCGAGCACGCCGGCGGGTTCCTGATAGAGTCGGGCCCCGACTCGTTCCTGTCGGAGAAGCCGTGGGCGCTGGCGCTTTGCCGGCGTCTGGGCGTCGAGAACCGGCTGGTCCGGACCGACGATCGGTTCAGGAAGGTGTTCGTGTGGCGCGCCGGGCGCCTCCATGCCTTGCCGGACGGGTTTCAGCTCCTGGCGCCGACGAAGCTCGGTCCGTTCATCACGTCAGGGCTCTTCTCCTGGCCGGGCAAGCTCCGGATGGCCCTCGACCTCGTCCTGCCGCGAGGGGTGTTCGACGACGAAAGCCTCGGCGCGTTCGTTCGCCGGAGGCTCGGCCGCGAGGCGCTCGAGCGCGTCGCCCAGCCGCTGGTCGCTGGCATCTACACGGCCGATCCTGACGATCTCTCGCTGGCGGCGACCATGCCGCGCTTCCGCGAGCTCGAGCGGCGCGAGCGGTCCGTCGTCCTGGGGCTCTGGCGGGCGAACCGCAAAGTGCCGCCGGCGGGAACGAGCGGAGGGCGGTGGAGCCTCTTCGTGACTTTTCAGGACGGTATGGAGGAGCTCGTCACCACGCTCGCGTCGCGGCTTCCACCGGGTACCGCGCTGCTCAAGCACCGTGCGGACGGAATCGAGCGCCACGGTCACGGCTGGCGCGTCCTCAGTGCCGAAGGTGCTGCGGTGGAGGCCGATCGGGTCATCGTCGCGGCCGAGGCGTACACCACCAGCCGACTGCTGCGGTACGTCGATCCGGCGCTCGCGACCTTGCTCGGCGAGATTCCGTATGCGTCCTCGGCGACGGTGACGCTGGGCTACCGCCGCGGAGACGTGCCGAATCCGCTCGACGGCTTCGGCTTCGTCGTCCCGCGCACCGAGCGCCGCGCCGTGCTGGCCTGCACGTTCTCGAGCGTGAAGTATCCGGGTCGCGCGCCCGAGGGGCACGCGCTGCTCCGGTGCTTCGTGGGCGGCGCGCTGAACGAGGGCATTCTCCAGTCGGACGACGGCGCGCTGGTCGCGGGCACGCGGGACGAGCTACGCCAGGCGCTCGGGGTCACCGCCGAGCCCGTCCTGACGCGCGTCTCTCGCTGGCCCAAGGCGATGCCGCAGTATCACGTCGGCCACGGGGGCCGTGTCGAGACGATCGAGCGGTGCGCCGCCGCGATCCCGGGACTGCATCTGGCCGGCGGCGCCTTTCGGGGCGTCGGGATCGCCGACTGCGTGAGATCGGGCGAGGCCGCCGCCGAGCAAGCCCTCGGCAGCGAGTCGCCGGCGTCAGACCGTCTCGATCGTCCCGAGCCGGCGTAGCTCCTCGATCCGCTCCCGGGAGTAACCCAGCACCTCGCCCAGGACCGCACGCGTGTGCTCGCCGACGCGGTACGGCGCAGCCCCGCGCGGCGCCACGGGCCGGTGGTCGACGTGAAAGGGCACGGCCGTGATCCGCACGGCGCCGCGCCCGGGGTGGTCGATGAGGGGGAACGCCTGACGCTCGGCCAGGTGCGGATGAGCGACAACCTCGGCGGGCGAGAGCACGGCGGCGGCGGGAACCCGCGCCGCCGTGAGCGCCGCCACCGCCTCCTCGACCGTCTTGAACCGGTCGAGCCCCTCGCAAATGATCGGGTGCAGCTCAGCCCAGTGCTCCCGGCGCGCCGCCGGCGTGGCGAAGCGCGGGTCCGCCGCCAGCTCAGGCCGGTCCATCATCGTCACGAGCCGCGGCCAGAGCTGCGACGCCCCGACCGTTTGCATCGCGATGTGGCGGCCGCCGATCCCGTGGACGACCATGCCCGGGCGCGGGCCGGGATACTCCGCGCCCGCGTTCAGCATGCCGCCGTAGTTGATGTCTTCGGCGGCGACGAGACACTCGAGCATCGAGACGTCGAGGTGCCCGCCCTTGCCCGTCCGCGTCCGTCGCCAGAGCGCGGCCAGGATGGCGCCGAACGCGTGCGTGCCGGCCAGCACGTCGGCCGCCTGGAGATATCCGGGCCGTGGCGCCGGGTCGTCCTGCTGCTCGAGATGCATCACGCCCGACATGGCGTTGATGATGTGGTGGAACGCGGGCTGCAGGCTCAGAGGCCCCGTCTGGCCGAAGCCGGAGATCGAGCAATAGACGAGATCGGGCCGGACGGCCGTGAGCGTGGCGTAGTCGCAGCCGAGCTTCGCGACGACTCCCGGCAGGAAGTTCTCGACCACGACGTCGGCGGCGTGCGCGAGATCCAGCACGACCTCGCGCGCCTTGGGATGCGCGAGGTCGAGCGCGAGGCTCGACTTGCCGGCGTTGATCCGGATAAAGTACGTGGCCTGGTCGGTGCGCCCCTTCTCGATCTGAACGTGGCCCCGCCGCGTGTCGTCTCCTTCGCCCGGGCGTTCCACCTTGATCACGCGCGCGCCCAGGTCGGCGAGCAGGCGCGTGCAGTAGGGTCCGGCCAGCACGCGCGTGAAATCGAGCACGGTGAGACCGGCGAGAAGCGCGTCGTCAGAAGCGGGCATGCGATCTCCTTCCTTCACGTGTTTCAAGCTCGCCTTCGCGCAGTCGGTCCATTAGTCTAGCAGGGCGTTCGATCGGAGCGAGAGGAGGACCCGGCATGCGGATGCTCGAGACGTGGCCGTCGATCACGGAGCGCGCCGTCGAGGTCGGCGTCGATGCTTGAGGTCGTGACGATGAAAGAGATCGACGCGATCTTCGCGGTGACCGACGCTCTCGGCATTCACCGGGAGTCGCTGGTGATCCCGCTCGGCCCCGCCGCGCCCGGGCGTGTCCGCCGCCTGCCGAGCGGAAAGCTCGAGATCACGGTGGACGCCAACCGCCCGATCGACGAGTGGGTGACCGATCTTCCGCGGCTCATCGCCGCCGCCCAGGGGAAGTGAGCTGACAGCAGGGCTCAAGCGCGAGCTGGGCGTCCTGTCGCTGGCGGCGGTCGTCTTCTTCAACGTGAGCGGCGGGCCCTACGGCGTCGAGGACACGGTTGCCTCCTTCGGCCCCGGACTGGCGCTGCTTCTGCTGGTGCTGACCCCGGTGTTCTGGAGCCTGCCCGTCGCGCTCGTGATGGCCGAGCTCGCCGCGGCCATGCCGGACGAAGGCGGCTACGTGACGTGGACGCGCCGCGCCTTCGGGTCCTACTGGGCGTTTCAAGTCGGCTGGTGGAGCTGGCTGGACAGCTTCGTGGACGTTGCCGTCTACCCGGCGCTGTTCGTGGAGTACGTCAGATTCTGGTGGCCGGGCATGACGTCGACGGAGCGTTGGCTTCTGGCCCTCGCCTTCATCGTGCTGCTCACGGGTCTGAACCTCGCCGGTGTCCGACCCACGGGACGCGCCGCCGTCGTGCTCGCGATCGCGGCGCTCCTGCCGATCGCCGCTCTCACGATCGCGGGGGTCGCGGCATCACGCGGGGCACCGTGGACGCCGTTCGCTCTCGAGGGAAGGACCCTCGGCGCGGGGCTCGGCGTGGGCCTCGCCGTCGTGATGTGGAATTACTCGGGATGGGACACGCCAGCGACCGTGCTCGGCGAGACGCGCGCGCCCGAGCGGACCTTCCGCGCGGCGCTCTTCCTGGCGCTGCCCGTGATCGGCCTGGCGTACGTCCTGCCGGTCGGCGCCGCGCTGGCGGGCGGCACCGTCGAGTGGAGCTTTTGGAGGACGGGCGCCCTCCCCGAGATCGCGCGATCGGTCGGTGGCGACTGGCTCGGTCACGCCGTCGCTCTCGGCGCTGTCGTGAGCAGCGCGGGACTCTTCATGTCGCTCGTGCTGACCAACTCGCGTCTGCCGTACATCCTGGCCCGCGAGCAGGCGCTGCCCGCGTGGCTCGCCTTGGTAAATCCGCGGTTCGGGACACCCTGGGCCGCGATCATCGTCTCGGCGGCGTGCTACGCGGCCTTCGCCGTCTTCTCGTTCAAGGAGCTGATCGTCCTGAACATCTGGCTCTACTCGATCACGCTGCTGATCGAGCTGGCGGCATTTGTGAGGTTGCGGGCGACCGAGCCGGCGATGAACCGCCCGTGGCGGGTGCCCGGCGGCCCGGCGGGCGCGGTTGTCGTCGTCGTGTGCCCCGCGCTCTTCGCCCTCGGCGCGATGGTTACCGCGGGATGGGGCAACACGGTCGCCGGCGCGGCGGCGGCGCTCACGGGGCCGCTGGCGTACCGCTTGCTCGGCGGACGCGCTACGCTGGCGCGGGAGGGCCGGGCATGAACGGCGTGGTGAACAGCGTGGGGTACTCGGGCGGCCTCCGGATCGGGGAGGTAGCGATCCCCGATATCAGCGAGGTCCTGAAGCAGCCGGGCCGGTTCGTCTGGATCGGGCTCCACGAGCCGGACGACGCAGTGCTCGCGGAGGTTCAGCAAGAGTTCGCGCTCCACGACCTCGCCGTCGAGGACGCGGCCCGCGCCCACCAACGGCCGAAGCTCGAGCGCTACGGCGATTCGCTCTTCGTCGTCCTGCGCACCGCCCACCTCGATTCCACCACCGGCGGGATCGATTTCGGGGAGACGCACCTCTTCGTCGGGTCGAACTACGTCGTCTCGGTCCGGCACGGGCCCTCGCTGCCCTATGTTGAGGTGCGCTCTCGCTGCGAGGCGAACCCGGAGCTCCTGGCCAAGGGGCCCGGCTTCGTCCTGTACTCGCTCATGGACTTCATCGTGGACCAGTATTTCCCGGTCGTCGACGCGTTCGAGGACAAGCTGGAGGCGCTCGAGGACAACATCTTCAAACAGACCCTCACCCGGGAGACCACCGAGCGCATCTACGGGCTCAAGCGCGACCTCCTCGAGGTGAAGCGAGCGGTCGTCCCGCTGGTCGACATGTGCAACCGGCTCGTGCGCGCCGACGTCGCGGTGGTCCCCGAGGACGCCCGCGTCTACTTCCGCGATGTCTACGACCACGCGATCCGGATCAACGAGATGGTCGACACGCTGCGGGAGCTCCTGACGACCGCGCTGGAGGCGAACCTCTCGCTGATCTCGGTCTCCCAGAACGAGGACATGAAACGGCTGGCGGGTTGGGCGGCGATCATCGCCGTGCCGACGATGATCGCGGGTGTCTACGGCATGAACTTCAAATTCATGCCCGAGCTCGAGTGGCCGTTTGGCTACCCGGTGGTGATGGTCATCATGTTCGGGGCCTGCGGGTTTCTCTACTACCGCTTCAAGCGCTCCGGCTGGCTCTGAGCCGGCTCACCGCCGGTTCCGCCCCCGGCTCGACCCGAGGTTCTCCTCGATGACGGCGGCCAGGCAATCGAGGGACGCCAGCGAGTAGACGTAGGTTTTCCAGTCGACGGCGACGTGGTCCTCCCGCTCGCCGGGGCGCGTCATCGGAAAGATCTCGATCGAGACATTGGGGCCCGGACCCGAGCAACCGCCGGCGCACCCCTCGCGCAGCTGCACGCGCTCGTCGAGCCCCCGCTCGGCGACGAGCTCCCGCAGATGGCGCCCGATCGCCGTCGCGTTCAGCCGGACGGACCGTCCGCCACGCGCGACCGGCAATGCCACGCTGCCCGGCTCACGCGGGCACACGGTGATCACGAGCCGGCGGGGCGTCACGCGCGCGCCCGCGTCGCGGCGAGCCGTGCCGCGGCGACGACGGGCTCCTCGGCGGGCCGGTGCCAGCGCGCCCGGAGCCCGGCGCGGGCGACGGCGCGCATCGTCCCGGCGCGGAACCACGGATCGTCGAGCACGCTTCCGGCCCAGCTTGCATCCACCGGCTGCGGGAGCTTCAGCGTCCGCGCGACCTCGAGAGCGCGAGCCGCGAGATGGCGCTGGCCTTCCGCCACGATTCGCCGCGCGCGCCGGTCGCCACGGCGCGCGCGCGCGAGCACGCGCGGCGCCAGGGCGGCAATTGTCTTGACCGGGTCCGGCGCGTGGACAGCCCGGAGCGTGGGCAGGAGGCATCCATCGCGGACCGCCTCCCTGAGCCACTCGCGGCCGAGCCAGAAGCCGGAGCCCTCGTCGCCGACGAGCGGTCCGAGACCCCCGGCGCGCGCCCAGCGGCTCCGCGCGTCCCAACCAACGATGATCGATCCGGTACCCGACAGCAGAAGCACGCCCGGCCGCTGTCCGAGCGCGCCCAGCAGCGCGGCTTGCGCGTCGGAGATGACCCGCACGCGGCCCGCGAGCGCTCGCAGCCGGCGCGCGAGTGCTTGTCGCTCGCGGACGGTCCAGAGTCCGCGCGAGGCCACGACAAGCGACGCGACGCGCCGTCGGCTCCACCGGCGACGCCGCCACACGACGTGCAAAACCGACGCGAGCTTTTGCAAATCTCGGTCGGCGGGAACCACGACCGTCGGGACGCGGCGCGTGCCGGTCCAGACGGCGATGCGGACCCACGTTCCGCCGACGTCGGCGCCGACGCACACCGGCTTCGGCCGAGCCTCGTGTCGAACCGCGGACGGGATTGCCACTTTGTCCATTATGAGGCTCCGGGCAGCGATACGAAGGGTTCTGAAATGACGCGCTTTCCGCTTATTCAGGCCCTGGCACAGCTGATGCTGAAATAGGGGCCGGAGGATCTGGTAATGGGCAAGACACTCGCAGCCTGGATCATGGTGGCCGGAGCGGTCGCGGCGCCCGGGATGGGCCCGCGAGAGACCGTGGAGTCGGCGGTCGGCCGCGTGGTCACGCTGCTGCAAGACGGCGATACTGTGAAAACCGAGTCGACGGCACGGCAAGCGGTGGATCGGCGTACAGAGATCCGGAGGCTCGCGCGCGAACTCTTCGATTTCGAGGAAGTGACGCGGCGTACGCTCTCCCGCCACTGGGCCGCGCGCTCTGCCGATGAGCGGGCCGAGTTCGTGGCGCTCTTCACCGACCTGCTCGAGCGCTCCTACGTCACCCGGGTCGAGGCGTACGCGGGCGAGAACATCGCGTACTTCGGGGAAGCGGTCGACGCGAGCTACGCCACGGTGCGGTCGAAGATCCTCACGGATCGCCGCAGCGAGATCGCGCTCGATTACCGGCTCCACCTTCGGGACGGTCGGTGGCGCGTCTACGATATGCAGATCGACGGCGTGAGCTTCGTCTCGACCTATCGCAGCCAGTTCGACCGAATCATCCAGGCAGAATCCTACGCAGCGCTCGTCGAGCGCATGCGCAAGAAGAGCTTCGAGGCCACCGTGGCCGAGCGCGGAGGCAAGAAGCTCTAGCGACTGTGGCGGCGCCGGGCGGGGGCGGGGCGCCCCCCCGGGCCGCGCGACTCGAAGCCCTGTGGTACTCGGACCGGGCGTGAGACGAGACACCGTTCACAACACGGCCCGGTGGAGGCGCCCCCCCGCCCGGCGCCGTCACAGTCTTCGAGAGTCGAAGGCCCGTCCCGCTAGAATGGATCGTGCTCACCTGGCCTGACTACGCGGTTCTCATCGGCTCGTTGATCGTCCTGCTCGCCATCGGCACCCGCTTCGCGCGCGAGCAGCGTGATACCGTCGATTTCTTCTTGGCGCGCCGCCAGGTCCCCTGGTGGGCGGCCTGTCTGTCGTTCCTCGCCACCGAGGTCAGCGCGGTCACGATCATCTCCGTGCCCGCCACCGCCTACAGCGAGAACTGGGAGTACGCCCAGTTCTTCGTGGGCTCGAGCCTCGCGAAGCTCGCCGTCGCGTTCCTGTTCATTCCGGCTTTCTACCGGCACAACGTGACGACGATCTACGAGTTCCTCTTGCACCGCTTCGGACAGGCGAGCCAGGTGACGGCGTCGATCTTCTTCTTCATTACGCGTCTGGCCGGCTCGGGTGTGCGGCTCACGGTGACAGCGGTGGCGGTGGCGCATCTCCTGGGCTGGTCGCTCCTGCCGACGATTGCGATCTTCGTGGTCGTCTCGATCGTCTACATCGCGACGGGAGGCGTGAAGGCGATCGTCTGGACCAACGTGTTCCAGGCGCTGATGTTTCTCGGCGCGGGCGCGCTCACCCTCGGGTATCTCGTCACCCAGATCGACGGGGGCCTCGGCGCGATCGTTCAGGTCGCGGGCGCCGCCGGGCGCCTCAACGTCGTCAACTGGGGGCCGGCGCCCGGGGCGAGCGATTTCTGGCGCCGCATCCTCAGCGACCCGAACATCGTGTGGGTGGCTCTCCTGAACGGCTTCATCGGGTCGATGGCCGCGTTCGGGACCGACCACGACCTGATGCAGCGCCTCCTGACGGTCGAGACCCGGCGGGAGAGCCAGCGCACGCTGGCGCTGACCCCGATCGGCACCCTGCTGACCCTGGTGATCTACCTGGGGCTCGGCGCCGGTCTCTACACCTTCTACGCACAGCACCCCGCTCCGGCGCTCGCCCGGACCGACGAGATCCTGCCGCATTTCGTCCGTGAAGCGATGCCCGGCCTGCTCCGCGGGTTCATGTTGAGCGCCATCGTGCTCGCGTCGATCGACTCGCCGCTCGGCTCGCTTTCCGCATCGTTCGTCACCGACGTCTACCGGCCCCTTCTCGCCCGCGGCCGGTCCGAACGCCACTACCTCCGCGTGTCGCGCGTGGCCGTGCTCGCGTTTGGAATCGTGCTCGGCCTGCTCGCGTGGGCGTTCTCGCTGGTGACCGGGCAGATGCTGTGGGTCGTCTTCAAGGTCGCCGGTGTGACGTTCGGCTCGCTCCTCGGCGTGTTCCTGCTCGGGCTGCTGACGACACGCCGGGTCGCCGACGGGGCGAACGTGGCGGCGATGATCGTGATGGCCCTGATGAACCTGACCCTGCTCGTGCTCTCCGAGATGAAAGTGCTCACCTTCGGGTGGTCGTGGCTGGTGGTCCTCGGGACCATCGGGACGATGCTCCTGGCCCTCATCTTCTCCGCGGCCGCGCGCCGGGGCTCGCCCCGACCGGGCTAACACCCGGACCGAGGCCGAGGATCCATCCCTCCACGACGCGCGCGTGATCCGGGGGCTCCGGCACCGCGTCGTCGAGCACGAGCTTCGCGAGGGCGATGCAGGCAGTCGTCGCGTCAAAGGGGTCCTCACCGGATCTCGAGTGTCCGAAGCCCCCGCGCAGGAGGCCCCCGACCGCGTCGAGATCGATCCGGGCGTCGGTCTCGACGCCGCGGAGCAGCGCACCGCCGCAGGCGGCGCGCGCCGCCGGATCCGATTTGCAAGCGACCGTGACCCCGAGCGTCCGGCGGAGGAACGCCGGGTACATCTCGGCGATGACCGGGAGGCCCGAGGCGGCCAGCTCCATCAGCGGCCCATCGAACGGCCAGAGCGCCACGCGGTCGAGCCGCGGCGTGATGATGTCGCGCCAGACGCAGGCGGCCGACCGGCCAACCTGCCGCGGGCCGACCAGCCAGAACGTTGGCCCCGCGCCCGTCTGCCGGTCGCATTCGCGCGGCGCGAACGCCGCGTCCCCGAGCGCCTTCCGGAGGTCGTTGCGTGAGGTCCCTTTCAGCGCCCGGAGCGGATAGAAGGGACGCTCGGTCGTGATGTCCTCGGCCCGGGAGGCGAACTCGTAGAAGTGACGGAACCGGCCGGCGCCGAAGGCGCCAAGCGCCTCGCGGAACGAGCGAAGGCCGGCTATCGCCGCGTACGTGCGCGAGACGCCGATGGGACAGTCAAACGCGACGAGTGCGCCATCGGGCAACTCGAGCGCGCCGATGTCCTCCACCGGCCGCGGCGGGGCCAGGACGTAGCGGCCGCGACGCAGCACCGCCCGGCACAGCTGGCGCTTAGCCGGCGTCGAGCCCCAGTCGATCGCCAGGATTTCGGCGGGCGGCTGCGGAAGACGGCTCACCCGTGCAGGAGACGAGCGACGACCGCGTCGAGCTGGCACTTCCTGAACCCGTAGGCGGTGAGACCCAGCACGCCCGGAGCCAGCAGGGCCGCGTCGTACGGGTCGCGAAGGACCACGACGGCCAGCGCGCGCGCTCGCGTCTGGAGCTCGGTGAGCAGCTGCGCGTTCGATGAATAGAGGTGGGCGTCGAACAGGAACAGCACGATCGCGTCGGATGCCTCGGCCAGGGCAACGGCGCCAGCGATCTCCGGGTCGGTCGGCTCGATCCCGACCACGTGCGTCACGGGCGCGACGCCCGCTCGCCCGAACGCATCGGCGACGTAGGCCGTCTCGGCGGCGACCTCGGGCTCGATCGTGATCCGCGGCGCCAGATCCGAGAAACGCGGGAACACGACGCCGACGCGCCCGTTCAGCGCGCGCCGCAGATCGGGACGCCCGGGCGTCAGGACGGTGACGGAACGTGTTGCGATCGCTCGCGCGAGCAGTCCCGCATCGGGCTCCGGCGCGGGCGGACCTCCCTCGAAGCGAGTGGCGCGCCGCTCGCGAAGGCGACGCACTCGCTCGGCCGCAGCCTCGAGGTCGCGGATCGGAAGCACGCCGGAGCGGTACGCATCGACGAGGGCGCGAGCCGCGGCGCGCTGAGCCGGTTCCGTGTGGCAGACGAGGAGGAGATCGTGGCCGGCCGCGGCCGTCTTCACGACCGCCTCGCCGATCGGGCACGTCTCGCCGATGGCGCCCATCTCGAGGTCATCCGAGACGATGACGCCCGAGAAGCCCACTTCGCCGCGCAGGCAGTCGTGGACGATGCGCCGAGAGAACGTCGCCGGCACGCGCGTCGTGTCGAGGTTCGGGTAGACGGGGTGGCTCGTCATCAGACACTCGATGCCTTCCTCGACGGCGGCGAGAAAGGGCGGGAGGTGCGTCGCGCGCATCTCGGCCCAGGTCGAGTCGATCGTGGGCAATCGAAGATGGGCGTCGAGCGGCGAGTGGCCCTTGCCCGGAAAGTGCTTGGCGCACGCCGAGAGGCCGCCCTTCTGCATCCCCTTGATTCGCGCGACGCCGTAGCGGGTGACCACGGTCGGGTCCTTGCCGTACGAGCGGATCCCGATGTTCGGGCTGTAGCGCTCCGTGAGGACGTCGAGCACGGGCGCGAAGTTCACGTCCACTCCCAGCCGCCGCAGCTCGCGCGCTTCGTAGAGGCCCTGGCGAAAGGCGAACGCCTCGTCGCCCGCGGTCCCGGTCGCGAGGTTGTCGGGGAAAATCGTCGTGGCACGACCCAGCATGACGATGCGGCCGCCCTCGTGATCGGTGGCGACGAGCAAGCGCCGGCCCAGGGCCGATTCGAGGTCGCGCAGGAGGCGGCCGTGTTGGTCCGGCGTCTCGAAGTTCCGCCGGTACAGGATGAGTCCGGCGGCGCGCGTGTCGCGGAAAAGACGGACGTCCGCATCAGTGAGTCTGGGACCGGACAGGCCGAACATCAGCCGTTCGCCCACGAGCGTCTCGAGATTACTCACATGGCGATTATAGGCTTCGGTCGGCTCGCGACTGCGACCTGCTGGAGGCGCTCACTGTCAGGCGGCTGACACCAATGTGCCGAGGCGACGCCGCCAGCGCCAACCGGCGCCCATAAATTCCCTAAGTTCCGATCCACTCGATTCTGGCACGGCGGCTGCACTCGCTGGCCATGGAAGACCGACGAAGGGAAAAACCTCATGCGTCCTTGGCTCGTCGCGTTCGCCATCGGGACCGTCGCACCGGGCCTGGTAGTCGGATCGGCTGCGCTGGCCCAGACGAACTCGAAGACTTTCGGCGCGCGCACGAGTGCGTTCGACAAGCTGTCGGTTGGGAACCAGAAGGTCGCCGCCTCACTGTACGAGGCCCAGAATGCTGCACCGTTCGCGACTGGCACTACCCGGCCGACGTCGACCGCCCGACCCCTCACGCTGGACGAGATCGCAGCGAGAAGGCAAACCGGTCAGGGTTGGGGGCAGGTCTTCAGGGACATGAAGGCGCAGGGGCTCGTGCAGGAGAAAAGTCTCGGCCAGGTGGTCAGCAAGTACGGCCAGTCCACCGGTCCCGGTCACGACGAAAACGTGAGCGGTAATGGCAAAGGGGGCAAATGATGGACAAGAGCTGGAATCCCTGGAAGGTGACGGCACTCGTCCTGGCGCTCGTCATGGCAACGGCCCTCGTCACTGGGCTCGTCGTCGCCAACTGGTCGGGGTCGGGCCCGGAATCGGAGCCGATGATCGCAGCGGGAACCCGCCCGGCCCAGCCCGCGCGGGCCACCACTGTCAAGCCGTCGACGCCTCAGGTAGTACCGGCGGTGCCGGCGACCCCATCGGTCCCGACGCAGGAGGTCGTCGACGCCTGCAATCGGTACGCCGCCTCGCAGGTCGGCGAGCAGAACAAGACGCAGGAGGTCGTGAAGGACGCCGCGCTCGGGGCGGTGGTCGGCGCGGCCGTCGGCGCCGCGGGCGGCGCGGTGGCCGGAGGCGGGAAGGGCGCGGGCAAGGGCGCCGCGATCGGCGGCATGGTGGGCGCCGGAGGCGGCACGCTCTACGGACTCAACGAAAACAAGCAGCACGACGAGCACTACCGAGCGTCGTACGCGAGCTGCATGCGCTCGCGCGGCTATACGGCAGGATGATCCCATCCGCGCGCCTCGCATGGGCATGAGGAGGTTGTCATGAGGCTCATTACCAGCGTACTGGCCTGCGCCGTGCTCGCCGTCTCGGCGCTGTCCGCCTTCGCAGCGGACGATGCGAAGGTGAAGGCCGCGACCCGGCAGGTCGAGACCGGCGCGAAGAAGATCGGCGACGGCAAGATCGGCGAGGGCGTCGAGCAAACGGCCAAGGGTATCGGCAACTCTGTCGTCGAGGGAGCGAAGTACAGCGGGGAAAAGATCAAGGAGGGCGGAAAGGCCGCCGAGCCGAAGGCCAAGAGCGCCTGGGAAAGCGTACGTGACGGCGCCGTGGACTTCGGCCACAGCGTGAGGAACTTCTTCTCGAGCGTGTTTGGGACCTAGCGGTACAGACCTAGCCGTACAGTAGATAGGGAGCGCGGCGCCGCTTCCAGCGCTCGAGATCGCGCTGCCACGCACGCTCGATCGCTGCAAGCGGCGTCCCACCTTCGATCGCCCGTCGAATCGTGTCGGTCCCACACAGGATGTCGATCGGCAGGCGCCGCGCCTCGAACTCGTAGGGCGGCCGCCGCCACGCGAAGCCTCGCGGCGCCAGTCGGCGCGCTATCGCGACCTCGGCTAGCCCCGTCAGGAACGGCTTGAAGCGCGTCGCGTCGGTCACGTGAACCTGAACGCCTTCGCAGAGTCGTCCCGCCCACTTCTGAAACGTCGGCAGAAAGCGCGCGGGACGGAAGCGCACGCCGGGTAGCCGCTCGCGCTCGAGCGCGGCCGCGTACCGGTGCGCCTCGAGGTAGGGTGCCCCGATCCACTCGAAAGGCCGCGTCGTACCCCGGCCCTCCGACAAGTTCGTGCCCTCGATGAGACAGCCGCCCGAATAGACGCGCGCGGTGTCCGGCGTCGGCATGTTGGGCGAAGGCGGCACCCACGGAAGCCCGGTGTCCTCCCAGAGCATCGCGCGGCGCCAACCCCTCATCGGCACGACGGTGAGCCTGCAACCGATGGCATGCTGCTCGTTGAGATATCTCGCCAGCTCTCCGATCGTCATGCCGTGGCGCACGGCCAGAGGGTAGAGGCCGACGAAGGACGCGAAGGCCGGGTCCGCCACGTTGCCCTCGACGAGCACGCCGCCGAGCGGGTTGGGCCGGTCGAGCACGACGACCCGCACCCCGATGCGCGCGCACGCGCGCATGGCGAGCGCCATGGTCCAGATGAACGTGTAGTAACGGGAGCCGACATCCTGAAGATCCACGACGAGCGCGTCGACTCCCTGGAGCATGGCGGCCGTGGGCTCGCGGCGCGCACCGTAGAGACTCCACACCGGCAGGGCCGTGGCCGGATCGTGGGCGCCTGCGACTCGGACGTGATCCTGGGGTGCGCCCCACAGCCCGTGCTCTGGCGCCAGAAGCGCCAGGAGTTTCACCGCTGGAAGATCGCCCAGGAGGGCGGTCGCGTGCTCGTAGCGCCGATCGATCGACGCCTGATGCGCGAGCAGCGCAATCCGCTGGCGGCGCAGGAGCGCCGGCCGCCGGCGGATGAGCACGTCGAGCCCCGATTCGACGCGAGCCATTCGGTCCGATAGTAGTAGCATGCGGGCGTGCCGGCCTCGCGAATCCGCTACACGCGCCTCGCCACCGAGCGCTCGAACCCGAGAAGCCGCGCCCTCGACCGAATGACGCCGCGACAGATCGCGGCGCTGATGAACCGCGAGGACCGCCGCGCGGTGCTCGCGGTGGGGCGCGTGCAGTCCGAGATCGCCGCCGCGGTGGACATGATCGTGGCCGCCCTCCGTAACGGCGGCCGCCTGGTCTTCGTCGGGGCCGGCACGAGCGGGCGCCTCGGCGTGCTCGAGGCGGCCGAGTGCCCTCCGACGTTCGGCACGCCGCGTCGGCTCGTGCAGGCGATCATCGCCGGTGGACGCGGCGCCGTGTTCCGCTCGCGCGAGGGCGCCGAGGACGACGTTGCCGCCGCCCGGCGAGCCGTCCGCGCACGGGTCCGCCGAGGCGACGTCGTCGTTGGAATCTCCGCCAGCGGCGTGACGCCGTTCGTGAGCGCGGCGCTCACGGCGGCGAAGAGGCGGGGCGCAAAAACCGTGCTCGTCGCCTGCAACGCCGAAGGTGCTTTCCGCTCGCCGCGGACGACCCATATCCGGGTTGTGCCCGCCACGGGAGCCGAGGTGCTGGCGGGCTCGACCCGCCTCAAGGCCGGCACCGCCACCAAGCTCGTCCTGAACACTCTGACGACCGCGAGTATGACGGGGCTCGGCCGAGTTTACGGCAACCGGATGGTTGACCTCCAGCCGCGCTCGGCCAAGCTTCGCGAACGGGCGCTGCGGCTCGTCGCCGACCTGGCCGGAGTCTCGCGCAACCGGGCCCGGTCGGCGCTCAAGGCGTCGCGTGGCCGGGCGCGCGTGGCGATCGTGATGGCCCGGAGCGGGCTGGATGCGGCCGAGGCATCTCGTGCTCTCGAGGATGCGGGCGGATCGCTACGGGTGGCGCTTCAGAAGTTTCGACGGAAGTAGCGGGCGCGAATCCGGACAGGCTCGAGCTTGAGCGCGAAGAGCAGCCAGCCGAACGGGAGGACGATCGCGGCGACGGTAAGCCAGAAGGTGCTGCTCCTCCAGAATTCGCTCTCGCGTATCCTGTCCATGCCCTTCGTCTGAGCAACGAAGATGCCACCCCGATGACGGGCCTGTAAGTAGCTGGCATATATGGCGTGAACGCAGCCTAAAACGGGAGTATTCCGGAAGAGAGTGACAATTCTTTTATCAGAGGGCTGGAGTTTTTCTTCCCTGTAGTCGCGCCTCGCCTCACGTCGTCGATACGCCGGCGGAGATCCGCGTGGCCCTCGAAGACGAGGGACTACTTCAGCAATCGCGCCGTCCGGACTCAGATTACCGAAGAGGCTCACGGTGCCGCTCTCCCCGGCCGGCGGCTTCGCGAAAGGACGGAAGACGTCTTCGTTGGAGCATCGGGCGCCGCGGACGGTCGCAGATGCACAGGAACGACGTCGTCTTCGACAGCTCATCGAACCGCGTACGGGGCAGCGACATCCCGACGCAACCGGCGATTGCGGCGGGGTGAATGATCGCGTTTGGTCGAGCCGCGATGCACGAATCCCTCGAGGTCGCTCCGCCCGAACCAGTTGCGGCGTCCGAGCTGGTGTGCTGTCATGTGTGCCTCCGGGGCACCGACTATAGATCGCAAGGGGGACTTCATGCGGCTCGACGGCAAGGTCGCGGTCGTGACGGGCGGAGGCAGCGGTATCGGCCGCGGCATCGTGCTGGCCATGGCGCGCGAGGGCGCCGACGTCGCGATCCCCGACATCCAGGTGCTGAACGCGGAGAAGGTCGCCGGTGAGGTCAAGGGACTCGGCCGCAAGGTCCTGGCCATGAAGACCGACGTCACCAGCGCTGCCGACGTCAAGATGATGGTCGACCGCACGCGCGAGACGTTCGGCAAGATCGACATTCTCGTCAACAACGCGGGCGCCGCGGGGCCTCCAGGCATGCCGTTCACGAACAACACCGAGGAGGACTGGGACCGCACCTTCACGGTCAACACGAAGTCGGTCTTCCTGACGTGTAAGGCGATCACCCCGTATTTCATCGAGCGGAAGGCGGGCCGCATCGTCAACATCGCCTCGATCGCGGGGCCCATCTCGGCGCCGACGATGCCGCCCTACAGCGTGGCCAAGATGGGCGTGATCACGCTCACGCGTATCATCGCCAAGGAGCTGGCGCCGCACGGGATCACCGTGAACGCGATCTGTCCGGGCGTCCTCTGGACGGACTTCTGGCAGAAGCTCGCCGCCCACCTGGCCGAGACGAACCCCGCCTTCAAGGGCATGACGGCGCGCCAGGTGTTCGACAAGCGCGTCGGCGACATCACGCCGATGAAGCGGGAGCAGACCCCGGAGGACATCGGCTGGGCCGCCGTCTTTCTCGCCTCCGAAGAGGCGCGCAACATCACCGGTCAGGCGCTGAACGTCGACGGCGGCGTGGTCATGCAGTGACCTACCGCCACGCGTGTTCGCAGGGGAGTCGAGAGGGGGGCGGAGCCCCCTTCTCCCAATGAATTTCGATTTCACCGACCGCGAAGAGGCATTCCGCAAGGAGGTCCGCGGCTGGCTCGAGGCCAACCTGCCGGATGACCTGCGCGGCCGCGCGTTCGCATCCTCGCGGGCCGACCGCGAGGAGGTCCGGAAGCTCCGCGCGTGGCAGAAACGAATGTGCGAGGCGGGCTATGTCGGGCTCGACTGGCCGCGCGAGTTCGGCGGGCGGGGTGCGACGATCGTCGAGATGGTCATCCTCTACCAGGAGATGGCGGGTGCCGAGTCGCCGCAGCTCGTCAACCGCGGCGGTGTGTCGATGCTCGGCCCCACGCTCATGAAGCACGGGACCGCGGCGCAGCAGGCGCGGTTCCTGGCGAGAATCCTGACGGCCGACGAGCTCTGGTGCCAGGGATTCTCGGAGCCCAACGCGGGCTCGGACCTGGCGAATCTCCAGACGCGCGCCGTGCGGGAGGGCGATCACTTCGTCGTGAACGGCCAGAAGGTCTGGACGAGCATGGCCCACGTCGCCGACTGGTGCTTCCTGCTCGTTCGCACCGACCCGGGAGCCGCGAAGCACAAGGGGATCAGCTTCCTGCTCGTCGACATGAGGACGCCCGGGATCACGGTGCGGCCGCTGCGGCAGCTCACCGGCGAGGCAGAGTTCAACGAGGTCTTTTTCGACAACGTGCGAGTGCCGGCCGAGAACCTGGTCGGCAAGCTCAACGAGGGATGGTCCGTCGCCATCACGACGCTCGCGTACGAGCGCGACATCCTGACGTTCATCCGCCACATCTCCCTGCGCAACGCGCTCCACCGGCTGGTGCGTCTGGTGCAGCAGCAGAAGAAGGGCACCGACCCGATCATCCGGCAGAAGCTCGCCGCCCTCTGGATCGGCGAGCAGGCGCTCCAGCTCAACGGCTACCGGAGCCTCACCAATATCTTGCGCGGCGGCGCGCCGGGGCCCGAGGGCTCCACCTCGAAGCTCTTCTGGAGCCAGATCGACCAGGAGCTGGCGCACGTCGCCACCGAGGTAATCGGCCCCTACGCGCAGATCGCTCACGGCTCGTCGTGGGCGCCGGACGGGGGCCAGTGGGAGTTCTACGAGCTGCTCGCCCGGGCGAGCGGAATCCGCGCCGGTACCTCGGAGATCCTCCGCAATATCCTCGCCGAGCGCGTGCTCGGGCTGCCCAAAGACTAGCGCCGTCGGCGCCCTTGCCGTCCATGAGGAGCTTGACCCATGAGTGACCTGCTCTACGAGGTGAAGGACAAAGTCGCGACGATTACCCTGAACCGGCCTGACAAGCTGAACGCGTTCACGCGCGACATGATCGACGCGTGGGCGAAGGCTCTCACCGCGGCCCAGCAGGACGACAGCGTCAACGTCGTCGTCGTCACAGGCACCGGGCGCGCGTTCTGCTCGGGCGGGGACGTGGGCCGCATGCGGGAGGGCGGGCCGAGCGCGCTCGATGGCAAGAACAGCCTCTGGGAGGGCGTCCACCGGGTGCCGAAGACGCTCGAGACGGTCGACAAGCCGGTCATCGCCATGGTCAACGGACTCGCCGTCGGCGCCGGCATGGGCATGTGCGTCATGTGCGACATGCGCGTGGCCGCCGAGTCGGCCCGCTTCTCCACGGGCTACGTCCGCGTCGGCCTCGTGCCGGGCGACGGCGACACGTATTTCCTGCCGCGCCTGGTCGGCGCCGCCAAGGCGCTCGAGCTCTTGTGGACCGCGGACTTCATCGAGGCGCCGGAGGCCCACCGGCTCGGCATCGTGCAGCGCGTCGTGCCGGACGCGCAGCTGAAGGATGCCACCTACGCGCTGGCGCGCCAGATCGCCGACGGTCCCCAGATCCCGATCCGGATGATCAAGCGGCTCGTCTACCAGAGCCTTCGGCTCGACCTCCGGACGCACCTCGACCTCGTCTCCTCGCATATGTCGATCGTGCGCCAGACCGCCGACCACGCCGAGGGAGTTGCGGCGTTCAAGGAGAAGCGTCCGCCGAAGTTCCAGGGCCGCTGACGGTCGCGGCTACGTCAGGACCATCTGGGTCTGGATCGTCTGCGCGAGCAGTCGACCCGCGGCGTCGGTCACGCGTGTCTGCCACACCATCGTGGTCCGGCCGCGGTGGAGCGGCGTCGCCTCGGCGCGGACTACGCCCTCGCGTCCGGCGGCGAAGAAATTGGTCTTGGACTCGATCGTCGTTGTCGAGGCGCCGGGCGGCAGGTTGAGGAACGTCGCGGTCGCTCCGACCGTGTCGGCGAACGCCATGATCGTGCCCCCGTGGAGCGCGCCGCCGAGCGTTCGCAGATCGTCCCGGATCGTGAGCTCGGCCACGAGGCGATCCCTGGAGGTCTCGGTGTAGCGCATACCGAGGAGGCCGGGCAGGTACGCGCGTTGACTCTCCGTCAGCTCGGCTGGATCAACCGTCACGAAGGCCTCCTTTGGGTTCCCTCGCTCCCTGGTGTGGCTCAGATCGGCGAGTCGCCGCGGTACTCCATCTGAGCGGTCCGCGTCCACAGAGGCGGCGTCAGCAGGGTTGGACCGAGGCCTTGTGGCGTTGGGCGAGCGCCTGATAGCCCTCGGGATTGGCGCGCACCCAGCGCTCGGCCGGCGTGCCCGCGAGGGGCCCTCGCACCTTGGCGGGCGTGCCCAGGGCGAGCATGCCCTCGGGGATCTCGGTCTCTGGCGTCACGAGCGCACCCGCAGCCACCATCGCCCGGGCGCCGATGCGCGCGCCGTCGAGCACGGTCGCGCCGTTGCCGATCAGGCATTCCTCGCCGAGAGATGCCGCGTGAATCGTGCAATTGTGGCCGACCGTCGAGCCGGCTCCGATCTCGGTCCCCGCGCGCGGCGTGACGTGCACGACCGCGCAGTCCTGCACGTTGGCGCCGCGGCGGACGACGATCGGGTTGAAGTCCCCGCGGAGGACGGCGTTGTACCAGACAGAGGCGCGCGCCTCGATGGTCACGTCGCCGACGATCACGGCGGTCGGCGCGATGAACGCGGTCGGATCGACGATGGGACGCTTGCCCTCGAAGCTGAACAGTGGCATGGGCTGGACCCCCGCAGTATCCTCGAAGTGCTCACATCTTACTCGAACGCGCCCGCACCAGGAGGAGCGAATGCCGATCCCGAAGATCGCGGCCGTCGCCACCGCGACTCCGCCTCAGCGGTTCACGCAGGCGCAGCTGCTCTCGCTGGCGGGTTATCGCGACGAGGAGCGGCGAGGGTTCTTCCGGCGGAGCGACATCGAGGGCCGCCATCTCTGGATGGATCCGGCGACCTTTCGGCCGGACGAATCGGTCGACGAGCTGAACGAGCGCTTCCGCGGCGGCGCGCTGGAGCTCAGCGAATCGGCGGCGCGGCGCGCGCTCGCGGGGGCGGGTTGGGACGCGCGCGACGTGGACTTCCTCACGACGACGACGTGCACGGGGCGTCTCACGCCGAGCCTCGACGCTCACCTCATCGCCAGGCTCGGCTGTCGCTGCGACATCCAGCGAGTTCACGTGGGCGACACCGGGTGCGCATCGGCGATGGTGGCGCTCCAGCAGGCGTCGAACTACGTCACCGCGTCTCCCGGGCGTCGGGCGCTCGTCGTCGCCGTCGAGATTTGCTCGGCGGCTTACTTTCTGGACGACCGGCTCGAGAGCGCGGTGGCCCACGCGATCTTCGCCGACGGCGCCGGAGCTGTCGCGGTCTCGGCCGACGGCGCGGGCCCCTCCATCGTCGCTCACCGCACTCTCTTCCGCTCCGAGCACCTCGGCGCGATGGGATTCGAGTATCCTGGCGGGCGGCCGCGCGTGATCCTCTCGAAGGACGTCCGTCGTATCGGCGCCACCATGATGGGCGAGATGGCCGAGATCCTGATGGCGACGCAGGGGCTCAAGCGCGAGGACATCCGCTACTGGGTGCTGCACTCCGCGGGACGGCGGGTGATCGACCGCGCCCGAGCGCTGCTGGACCTGAGCGAGGAGCAGGTCGGCCACTCGCGCTCGGTGCTGCGCCGCTACGGCAACATGTCGTCGGCGACGATCCTCTTCGTGCTGGACGAGACGCTGCGCGCCGAAGCGCCCATCTCCGGCGACTGGGCACTGATGATCGCCCTCGGTCCCGGCTTCGCCGCCGAAGGCGCTCTCCTCCGATGGTGACCAGCGTGTCGGAGCCACCAGGGCCTCCGGCGCCACGGGCCAGAGCGGGCGTGTCGGAGCCACCAGGGCCTCCGGCGCCACGGGCCAGAGCGGGCGTGTCGGAGCCACCAGGGCCTCCGGCGCCACGGGCCAGAGCGGGCGTGGCGGGCGTGTCGGAGCCACCCGTGCCTCCGGCGCCACGGGCCAGAGCGGGCGTGTCGGAGCCACCCGTGCCTTTCTCAGGCCACCCTCGGTCAAAGCCGACCTCGAGGCACTCGCTACAATGAAACGCGCCGAGGGCGCGCTGGAAGTGCTCGACGGCGCGGTCGGCGCGGCCGACCTCGCGGCCACGCTCGCGGACGTCGACCGTCTCAACACGTGGTTCGGTGGCTATGCCCTGACGCTGCGCCGGATCCGTCGCCTGGCCGCGGCGGTCCCCCGGGAGCGCGCGCTGCGCGTGGTGGACGTCGGCGGCGGCTCGGCGGCGTTCGCGGTGCGCCTCGTGCGGTGGGGACGCCGGACCGGCCGCGCCGTCCGCGTCGTGGTCGTCGAACGTGACCGGACGACGCTCGCGCTCGCACGGCAGGTCGCCGCGGCGTACCCCGAGGTGCTACTGATCCAGGGCGACGCGGCCGCGCTGCCATGTCGCGAGCGCGCCGCTGACATCGTGACGAGCAGTCTCACGCTCCATCACCTCGAGCCCGAGCAAGCCGTGAAGGGTCTCCGCGAAATGGCGGCGGCCGCCGCCATCGCCGTCGTCGTGAACGATCTCCTGCGCCGTCGTCTCTCGCTTGGCCTAGTCTGGCTCGCCACCCGTCTCTGCCGGTGTCATCCGATTTCGCGTCACGACGGGCCGCTCTCCGTACGGCGGTCCTACTCGAGGGCCGAGCTGCGGGCGCTCGCCGAGAAGGCGGGCGCGCGGCATCTGACGATTCACGAGTATCGCGTTCTGGGTCGCATGCTGGCGATCCTGTCGTGACGACAGACGTCATCGTCGTCGGCGCCGGGCCGGCGGGGGCGGCCACGGCCATCTTCCTCGCGGAGCACGGCCTCTCGGTTCGCCTCGTCGATCGCGCGCGGTTTCCACGCCCGAAAATCTGCGGCGAGTATCTGAGCCCCGAGGCGCCCCGCCTGCTGGACCGCCTGGGCGCGCTCAAGGCAGTCGACGCCGTCGCGAGCCCGCTGACCGGTATGCGGATCACCGCGCCCGATGGCACGACGCTCGTCGGAACGTACCGGCCGATCGGCGCCTGGCGCCCCTATCGAGAGCACGCGATGGCGCTTCCGCGCGAGACGCTCGATGCGATCCTCGTGGACCGCGTGCGCTCGCTTCCCGTCGATTTCAGCGAGCAGGTGCGCGTCACCGACGTGATCGTCTCGGGCGGCCGGGTGCTCGGCGTCGAGGCGGTCGACGGCGACCACCGTCGTCTGACGATCCGCGCACCGCTCACGATCGCCGCCGACGGCCGCGCTTCGGTCATCGCCCAGCGTCTGGGTCTCCGGCGGCCGCATCGACTCCAGCGGATGGCGCTGGTCACGTACGTCGAGGACATCGGGGATGCGGGGCGCTACGGCGAAATCTTCGTCGATCCACCGGACTACGCGATCCTCAACCCCGTCGCGCCGGGACGCGCGAACCTCAGCGTGGTTGTGCCGATGGCCCACGCGGCGCCGTGGAGCGGGCGCCTCGACGCCTTCTTCGACGCGCGCGTGAGGCAGCTCCGGCACCTGGCCCGGCGGGTCGCCGGCGGACAGCGGGTCGCCGCGATCCGGGCGATGGGTCCGCTCGCGTACCGGGTGGACGCGCCGCGCACCGGCGGCGTTCTCCTGGTGGGCGATGCCGCGGGCTTCTTCGACCCGTTCACGGGCGAGGGGATCTTCAACGGCCTCCGAAGCGCGGAGCTGGCCGCGGAGACCGCTGTGCGGGCACTCGGCCGGGGCGACGTCTCGGCGCAGACACTCGCAGGCTACGAGCGAGCCCGGCGTCTGGCCTTCGCGGACAAGGAGCGCGTGACGCGTGCCCTCCAGGTCGTGATCGCCCACCGTCCTCTCGCCAACCTGACGGCGCGGCTCCTCGCGCGCCGCCAGCGCCTGCTCGACCTCCTGCTCGGAGTCCTCGGCGACTTCGTGCCGCCCCGCGCGCTCGTGACAGACCTCTTCGCGCGCTGAGACGCCTGGCCAACCCCCGTCCGGACGGAGGAGAGACTCGATGAGCCCCAGCGACAACCTTCCGCGCCGTTTCGCGCGGATCTACACCGCGGCCATCACCGACGTCATGGACGAGATGGGGCTCCGGCGCCAGACGTTGCCGTCGGCGATCCAGCCGCTCGCCGGCGGCATGCGGGCGGCCGGCTACGCCTTCACGGCACGCGGGCGGCCGCACAGCGGGTCACCCCGCGAGCGTGAGCAAACGCTGAAGCGCTTTCTCGCGATGCTGGGCGCGGCGCCGACCGACTCCATCCTGGTGCTCGCCGCTCACGACAACGTCGCGGCGCACTTCGGCGAGCTCAGCGCCGAATGGTTCCGCGCCCGCAAGGTGCGCGGCGCGGTAATCGACGGCGCGACCCGCGACACCGCGTCGATCGTGCGCATGGGGTTCCCGACCTTCGTGCGCTACCGAACCCCCCAGGACTCGGTGCCGCGCTGGCGGGTGGCGGACTGGGGCCAGCCGGTGACGATCGGCGGCGTGCGGGTGAGCCTCGGTGATCTCGTCGTGGGCGATCTCGACGGCGTCGTCGTCATCCCGCGTCGTGTTGCCCACGAGGTGCTCGGGCGCTGCGAGAAGCTGGTCGGGACGGAGAACAGAGTGCGCGCGGCGGTTCGCCGAGGCATGACGCCGCTGGCCGCCTACCAGAAGCTCGGGAGCTTCTAGTCGAAGACCGACCCGCCCCAACTCCCGAGCCGACTCCGACGGCGCGTGCTGGTCCGCGAATCTATCGGGCGCGGCGGCGGGAGGGGCGGGGAGCCGGGCGCGACGCCGGCTCTTCGTCACGCGCCTCGGCGCCGCTGATCTCGGGGAGGCCCGCCTCCTTCAATGGTTTGCCGATGTGGTCACGGATCCACTTCGCGTCCCACCACTCCAGCGGCGTGACCGACACGCCGTTGACCAGCACCTCGTAG
>WNGA01002459.1_pt1 | contig 29490 bp, 28 predicted proteins | sample 5400061 | NCBI WGS metagenome assembly WNGA01 (sample SAMN13153366, study PRJNA577476) | soil metagenome | isolation source: 100 cm soil or saprolite under grassland replicate 2 | place: USA:California | collected 2016-06-15
CGATGCCGGTCGTGCCGATGTTCCACGCCATGGCCTGGGGGATCCCCTATGTGGCGACGATGGTGGGGGCGCGGCAGGTGCTGCCCGGCCCGGATCTCAGCCCGGCGGGGCTCGCCGAGCTGATCGCCGCCGAGGGCGTGACGTGGAGCGCGGGCGTGCCGACCATCTGGAACGGCGTCCTCGAGCTCGACCCTCCTCCCAACCTCTCCAGCCTGCGCGAGCTCAAGGCGGGCGGAGCGGCGGTGCCAGAGTCGCTGATCCGGGGCTTCGACGAGCGTTTCGGCGTGCCGCTCGTGCAGGGCTGGGGAATGACCGAGACCAGCCCGTTGGCAGCGACCTCCCGCCTCCCGGCGGGCGTCGAGCTCTCCGACGAGGACGCATACGCCCTTCGAGCGAGCCAGGGCCGCATCCTGCCGTTGATCGACTTCCGCATCGACGAGGAGGCCGGCGGCGAGCTCCAGGTTCGCGGGCCGTGGATCGCCAGCGCCTACTACGAGGACCCGAGCGGCGCAGAGAAGTTCACCGAGGACGGCTGGCTTCGCACCGGAGACGTGGCCGAGGTAGAGCGGGGAGCCTTCATCAGGCTCGTCGACCGCACCAAGGACCTCGTCAAGTCGGGCGGTGAGTGGATCTCCTCAGTGGAGCTCGAGAACGCGGTCATGGCCCACCCCGAGGTGGTCGAGGCGGCCGTGATCGCGGTACCCGACGAGCGCTGGAGCGAACGCCCGTGTGCCTGCGTGGTTCGGCGCCAAGGCTCCAGCGTGGGCGCCGACGAGCTCCGCGAGCACCTGGAGCCGCGGGTCGCCAAGTGGTGGATTCCCGAGCGGTTCGAGTTCATCGATGAGATCCCTAAGACCTCCGTCGGCAAGTTCGACAAGAAGGTCCTGCGGGCGCAGTTCGCGGGGGCTGAAGAACCGGTCGCCTCTCGCCGCTGAGAGCCTCGCGGTGGCGCTGCTGCTCCTCAGCATCCTGCCGCTCGCCCTCGGCGCGGCCGTCACGCCCACGATCCTGGTGGTGCAGCTCGCGAACGTCCGCTTGCTCTCGCCAACCGCACCGGCGGCGCGGACAGCTCGGATGTGGCCGTCGCGACGGTGAAGCTCGTGATCGCCGCGCTGCTGCTGGCCTACGGGATCCACAGACTCCTTCGGCCACGCCCCAAGGACCGAGAGGAAGCCGGCGCGAGCAGCGGGGTCCGGGACGCCAGATCGGTCTGGGTGCGGCGATGATGGCGACGAACTTCACCTCCCTCGCGCTCTACTTCCCGGCGATGCACGAAGTCGGCATCTCAGGGGCGGGGCTGGCGGTGCTGGGGTTGGCCAAGCTCCTATGACCCAGGTCAGCGCGACCTGCGGATCGCGCGGATCAGGTCCCACTTGCCCATCCGCGAGCGCCCGGCGATGTTCTCCCGCTTTGCGATCTCGTAGAGCTGCTCGCGATTTGAGATTGGCGATCGTCCGCTTGCGCGTGGCCGCCTGCCGCGCCTTCTTGACGTTCGCCTTTGCGGCCTTCACCTGCTTGGTCGTGGCCAATTGCATCCACCTCCAGCGATCGAGCTGTGATTCGCCTTCGGTGAGCGGCTACCCGGCTCCACCGGCCGGAATCGAATCCAGGCGCCGTCCTGGATAGGGGTCGCAGGACGAACCCAGGGCAGGACGGTCGCCGCGGCCAGGCCGCTGCGCGGGCGATTTCGACGCCCGCTAAGGGCGAACGCCCCAGTCGGCGTATTCGTCGGTCCCGGGATCGAAGGTCAGCCGATGCTGGTGCGAGCCGTCGGCCCTCATGACGTAGACGTCGCCGTTTCCGCTGAGAGCGCTGTCGAAGACGATCCGCTTGCCGCTCGGCGAGAACGCGGGCGAGAAGTCGGCATCGTCGTTTTGGGTGAGCTGTCGCTGATGTGAGCCGTCGGCCCTCATCACGAAGATCTCGCGGTCGCCGTCGCGGTTGCTCTCGAAGGCGATCCGCTTGCCGTCCGGGGAGAAGTTCGGATAATCGTCGCTCTCGGTGTTGTTCGTGAGGCGCCGCACGTGCGAGCCGTCTGCGCGCATGACGTAGATCTCGCCCTTCGCAGGCACGGTGTCGCGATCGCTGTAGAACGCGATCCTCTCTCCGTCCGGGGAGACCGCTGGATCGGCGTCCGCCCCGGGATCGTCCGTGAGCGCGCGCTGATTCGAGCCGTCGGCATTCATCACGAAGATCTCGTAGTCGCCGTCGCGGTTGCTCGTGAAGGCGATCCTCCTACCGCTCGGCGAGAAGTTGGCGGCGTAGTCCAGGGCGTCGTTGTCCGTGAGCTGCCGCTGATCGCTGCCGCCCGGTTGCGTCGCGTAGATCTCGAAATCGCCCGCCGACCGATTGCTGTCGAAGGCGATCCTTCCATCGCGGCCCGGGAAGGCGGCTCCGGCGGGACGTGGGGCAGAGAAAACCATCAGCGCGACGGCAACGAGACCCAGCACGCCAAGCCCGAGGCCCACCGACCTGGCCTGTCGAATCGAGCTTCGCGTGAACCCTCCCACCGAGCGCCACGCTAGCCCGTTGCAGCTCGACGGTCAAGCCAAGTGGCTTGGTGGCGTACTAGTAGGTAGTGGGGCTGATCTAGACCGCTTTCCCATCCGGTCCGGCGACGCTAGGGTGAGCGGGTTGACCGCATCACTCATCGGGGGGATGTGTTGGAGCCCCCGAAGCCACGACAGAGGAGGGACCGATGAAGGGACTCTTGAAGTGGATCTTGGGGCGGCGTCCGTCGCCGGCCCTGGTGGTCGCCGTGGCGGCGCTGGTCGCGGCGCTCAGCGGCACCGCGGCGGCCCTGCAGGGGCACAACACCGTGAAGTCGAACGACATCGCGCCGCGCGCGGTGAAGAGCAGCGACATCGGGGTCGGTGCCGTTGGCGCCAAGCAGCTTCGGGGCCGCGCGGTGACCCCGGCGAAGAGCGGCCTCGTGACCTCGGGCAGCGTCGCCGCCGCCAACGCCACGACCGCCAGCTCGCCGACCGACCTCGGCGGTCCGTCGGTGTCGGTGACGGTCCCGCCCGGAGCGCTGATCGAGATCTACGTCCTCGCGGACATGAGCGTGACCGGGACCAACACCGCCAGGGTCGACCTCTTCGAGCCCTCACTTCTGCCCGGCTCGCCACAGATCCTCGCGAGCCAGTCGAACTCCTTCGACCGGAGGTACACGGCCCCGGGCACGGCCGACCAGGACGGCGTCACGGCGCCGACTCGCTCGGGTTGGATCGTGGTGCCGCCGCTTCCCGGGACGTACACGTTCTCGCTTCGCTACGAAACGAGCGGCGGAACGGCGACGTTCCAGAACCGAGTGCTGTTCGCCCGGGTGATCCGCTGAGCGCCGGCATCGCCGCGACGGTAAACGTCAGGTCTCCTGGTAGAGAAGGCCGTCGCCGCCCTCGGGCGGCGTCAAACGCCACTGGAGTCAAACAGGATGCCGCACTCTGGACATTCCGCCGGAGCCACGACTACTCGCAGCCAACCCCGTTGCCGTCGGCATCGAGGCCGTAGTTGTCGCAGACACCCTTTGCGCGACAGCCTCCGCGAGAAGCAGCAGAGTCGACGACTTCTCGGAATGGATTTCGGAACAACCTTAGTGGGCCGTGAAGGGCTCGAACCTTCAACCTTGGGCTTAAGAGGCCCCTGCTCTACCAGTTGAGCTAACGGCCCGGGCCGATGATGGTAGCGAGGGACTGGCCGCCTACATGCGGGCGCTGACGAGCATGTAGCCGCCGCTATGGACTCGCCGCCCGGCCCTACGGCGTGGTGCCGAAACCGCCGAACGGGCTCTCGAGCGGGTTGGCGCCCGGCGTCGTGGGCGGGGCATTCTTGGCCGCCTTCGCCTGCTGCTTCTTGATCTTCACGGCCTGCTTGCGCATCGAGGCGAGCTGCTGCTTCGTCTGGTCGCGCTGGGCCTTCGACGTCGCCAGGTCCTCGGCCTTCTTGGCCGCCGCGTCGCCGCCGGCGATGTCGTAGGAGGCGTACAGGAAGAAGGCGAGCTGCCCGTAGGCGCCCGAGCTCGGCGTGTGCTCGGCGACGACCCGCTGCGCCTGCGCCGCCCCCTGCGCGTCGTTGAGCAGGTAGTAGGTGTTGACCATGTCGCCGGCCACGCCCACGTCGGGCTTCCCCTTGTTCAGCTTGAGGTACTTCTCCCAGGCGTCGGCCGAGTTGCCGAGCTCGGTGTGGGCGTCCCCGCTGACCGAGATCTGCCCGCTCGAGGGATCCTGGGTGACGCCGGTCTTCGCCTTCTGGAACTCGGCGTCCGCGAGCTTGAGCAGAGCCTGCGTGTCCTTCGGGTTCTTGGCGAGCTGCTGGTTGGCGGCGTCGATCTGGTCGTCGAACTGGGAGGTCACCGATCCCTGACTGCCGCTGTCGCCGCCGAGCCCAATCGCGTCGAAGAGACCGCCGGGGGCATTGCCGCTGCCGATCGAGAAGCCGACGAAGCCGACCAGGAAGATGGCCGCCAGCGCCGCGTAGGAAACCTGCACCAGGCGCTTGCGCTTGCCGCGAAGGTCGAAGAGCATCGCCCTGAGCCTAGCTAGCTGGGCTCGCCGGAGGTTCAGGCTCCGGCGGCGCGTGGTCCGACGGCGTCCCAACCAGCCGGGCGAGGATCAGGGACAGCTCGAACAGCGCTAGGAGCGGCGTGAGCTCGATCAGCATCGTCACCGGGTCGGTGCCCGGAAGGAGCATCGCGACGACCGCCAGGACGAGATACGCGTAGCGGCGGTTCTGAGAGAGCTGCTTCGGCGTCACGATCCCGAGCCGGGTGAGGGCGACGATCCCCATCGGGACCTGGAACACGAGGCCGAGCGTGATCAGCGTGACGATCAGGAAGCTGTAGTACTCGCTGGCCCGCACCTGGATGTTGAACTCGCCCTGGTTGAAGTTGAGGAGGAACTTCGTCGCGGCGGGGACGACGACGAAGTACGAGAACACGACTCCGCTGACGAAGAGGACCGGGATCAGCAGCAGGAAGGGCAGCGCTAGCTGCTTCTCGGTGGGCTTCAGCGCCGGCAGCAGGAATGCGTAGCCCTGGTAGAGCAATACGGGCAGTGCGATCAGGATGCCGGCGTAGATCGACACCTTCAGCGTCGTCATGAACGGCTCGGTTACGCCGAACGTGATGGGTTGCGTGACGCCGGCGGGCAGGGGCTTGTTGGCGATGTCCAGGAGCAGGTGGTTCTGCCAGAAGCACAGCCCGCACGCCACCACCAGCACCGCCGCCGAGACGATGATCCGGTTCCGTAGTTCGTCGAGGTGCTCGACGAGCGTCATCTGCTCGTCGAACTTTGCGGCCCGCAGACGGGGCACGGCTCAGGTGTTGTGGTGGGTTACGACCTCGCCCTCGACGGGCTCGCCCCGCTTGTCCGCGCCCTCTATCTCGGCGGGCTTCGACGGCTCGTCGTCGTCGTCCTTGCCCGAGACGGAGGATCTGAACTCGCGGATGCCCTTGCCCATCGAGCGCCCCAGCTCGGGCAGGCGCTTCGGCCCGAAGATCACCAGGGCGATGATGAGGACGACTACCAGCTCGAGAGGTCCTACGTTCGGCATCCGGTCAGATGGTACTCGGGTGGGCGTTCGGCGAAGCCGCCAGACCCACGGCGCATCATTTCTTGAAGTTCAGGTAGAAGCGGCTGGGCGTCGGCTCGGCCTGCCCCTGGTACTTGCTGCCCGCCTCGTCGGAGCCGTAGGGCCGGTCGACTGGCGAGTCCATACGCATGAACGAGATCTGCCCGATCGGCATCCCGTAGTAGATCGTCACCGGCAGGTTCGCGACGTTGGAGAGCTCGAGGGTCAGATTTCCCCGCCAGCCCGCATCGACGAAGCCGGCCGTGCTGTGGATGAGCAGCCCGAGGCGTCCCAAGCTGCTCTTTCCCTCGAGGCGCGCAACGATGTCATCGGGCAGCGTGACGCTCTCCAGCGTCTGCCCGAGAACGAACTCGCCCGGGTGGAGGATGAACGGCTCCTCGCCCCTGATCTCCGTCGCCTCGGTCAGGTCATCCATCGGCTGCCGCACGTCGATGAACGGATAGCGCGCGTTGTGAAAGACGCGAAAGCGCCGATCCACCCGGACGTCGATGCTCGAGGGCTGGATCATCCCCTCGTCGAAGGGATCGATCACGATCCGGCCCGCCTCGATTTCCGCCTTGATCGTGCGGTCGCTGAGCACCATCGCGGCTGAGTCTATTCGCGGTGTGCGCGGAGACCGAGCTGCTGGTTCGCCGACGTTCCGGAGAACTCGCCTAGGCCCTGGCCGCCTGTGCCTAAAGCATGTGAGGTCGTGCGCCGATACAGCGTGCGAAGTGGCCGAGCGGCAGACAGCGAAGAGGGCGCAGCTCCAAAAGTCGCTCGAGCGGGGGCTCGAGCCGAGCATCTTCGAGACCCGCTTCACCAGCTCGACTCGTCGCCGCCGCGGCGACCTCCACGTCTGTCCCTCGTGCAACTCCGATCTCGTCTATCCGACGGACTGGGCTCCCGCGAGCGATCGCCACTGGCATGTGGCGCTCCGGTGCCCAGAGTGCGAGTGGAACGGTGGCGGGCGCTACAGCCAGGACGTCGTCGACCGCCTCGACGAGGCGCTCGACTGCGGCACGGAAGCGGTCCTCGACGACCTCAACCTGCTGGTCCGGGCGAACATGGAGGACCAGATCGCTCGCTTCGTCTCCGCGCTGAACGCGGACCAGATCCTCCCCGAGGACTTCTAGCTCCGGATCTCGCCGCCGCGCGACGCCGCGTTGGGCGAGCGCCTACGAGTAGCGCTCGACGACGCCGTCGGCGACCAGCTCCAGGAGCTGGCGCTGCTCGGCGTCCAGCCGCGAGCCGGCGAGCGCCCTCTTGGCGACCTGGACGCGGCCCTGGGCATCGGCGCGAACGGCATCCAGGACCCCGGTTGCGAGGATCCGATCGCACACCTCTTCGGCGCTTGTCTCATCGAGGCCACGCAGCTCCACGTCGGCGAGCGCCGGATCCCGGTCCCGCGCCAGGATCAGGGGAAGCGTGACCGTGCCGTCGAGGAGGTCGGTGCCACGCGCCTTGCCGGTTCGCTCCGGCGGGCCGGTGACGTCGAGAACGTCGTCCAGGAGCTGGAAGGCCAGCCCGATCTCCATGCCGAAGGAGGCCAGAGCGCCATCGGGCTCATCGTCCAGGCCGGCCGCGCCAGCGGTTTCGGCGCCGTCGGATCCCGCGCGGCCGATCAAGCATGCGCACATGAACAGGCGCGCGGTCTTCAGCTCACAGCGGCGCAGGTAGCGCTCGGCTCCGATCGTGGTATCGAAGGCATCCCGCCGCTGCGCCAGCTCGCCCAGCGCAAGCGCAACCGAGGCCTCCGAGAGGAGCTCCACCTGGCGCTCGCTTCCCTCGTCGCCAAGCTCGGCGAAAGCACGGGAGAAGAGCAGGTCCCCCACGCTGAGCGCACGACGGCGACCGGAGCGGGCCACCACGGTCGGCCTGCCGCGCCGCAGGGGGGCCGCGTCGAGCACGTCGTCGTGAACGAGCGTCGCCATGTGGACGAGCTCAATCGCGATCGCGGACCGGATCGCCGCCTCGCCGGCACCGGGGCCGGCGCTCAGCAGCACGAGCATCGGGCGCAGCCGCTTGCCCCCTGCGACGAGGGTCGCCGCCGCATCGTCCGCCAAGACCTCACCGTGCCCCTGCATGAGCGCTCTCAGGCGCTCCTCGACGGCCTCCATTCGCGCGGGAAGCCAGGCGTCGGCCGCCTCGAGGACCATCGTCACGGGGGGCGGGACGGCGGAGCGGTTCATGCCGCCGAGCCGTGGCTTACGCCGCGGTGGATCGCAATGATGCCGCCGGCCAGCACCACGTACCTGATCCGCTCCAGGCCCGCCGCGTCCATCATCGCGGCAAGCCGCTCCGGCGCTGGAAAGCGCTTCACCGACTGCGGCAGGTACGCATACGCGTCGCGATCGCCGGCGACCGTGCCCAGGAGCGGGACCAGCCGGTCGAACCACAGCGAGTAGAAGGCCGAGAGCGGCGGGCGCCGCGGCTGGGTGATCTCGAGAATGACCAGGCGACCGCCGGGCTTAAGGACCCGGTTCAACTCGTCCAAGCCGCGGCCCAGATCCGCCAGGTTGCGCACCCCGAAGCCGACCGTGGCCGCGTCGAACGATCCGTCCTCGTACGGAAGCTCCAGGGCGTCCGCCCACTCGAACCGCACCTGGGACGCGCCGCGTTGCGCCGCCTTTCGCCGCGCCGCCTCCAGCATGGGCTCGGAGAAGTCGCAGCCGACGACGGTTCCCTCGGGCCCGACGCGGCGGCCGAGCTCGAGGGCGAGATCACCCGTGCCGCAGCACGCGTCCAGCGCCGTCTCCCCTGGCGAGACGCCGGCCCAGTCGGCGGTCCGGGCGCGCCAGCGATGGTGCATGCCGGCGGTCATCGCCGTGTTCATGAGGTCGTAGACGCCGGCGATCCGGTCGAACATCGTGCGCACCTGCGTGGCGAACTCGGCGGACCCGCGATCCGGAACGTGTGTCTGAGCGGTGGTCGTCACAGCACAGTGAGAGCGATGGTTTTGCAGCCGCCCGGTTACTTCAGCGACGCTAGGAAGTCGGCGACCTGATTCAGCTTCTTGTCGCCGAGGTTCTCGAACGAGGGCATGAGGCCGGGGCCCGCCTTCAGCGAGCGCAGGATCGCGTTGCGCGGGATGCGGGCGCCGATCTGCGTCAACTCCGGACCAAGGGTCCCGTTGCCGTTGTCGCCGATCGTGTGGCAGGCAAGGCAGCCGGACTGGGCAACCACCTCCTTGCCCGCCTCGTATTGCGGCGCCACCTTGAGGTCGATCTCCGTCGGCGGGCCGGCGTTGGCGCCCTCGTAGGTGAGGTAGGCCATCGTCGCCACCGTGAGAAGGAGCGCCGCCATCGCGATCGGCCGGCGCTCGGGACGGCGTTCCGGGCCGCGGTCGTAGAAGGGCAGGAGAATGAGCAGGACCATGGCGATCGTGGGGATGCCGATCGTCGCCAGCGGCACGAGCTGGTAGGGCTTGATGACCCGCAGGACCTCGAAGAGGAAGAAGAAGTACCACTCCGGGCGGGGGGTGTACGTGGTGCTCGTCGGGTCGGCCTTCGGTCCCAGCTCCGCCCCCAGCACGAGCGACATCACGGCGATCACGGCGACGACGATGAGGAACATCGTCGAGTCCTTCAGGACGGCGTAGGGGAAGAAGGGCTTGCCGTCCTTCTTCAGCAGCTCGTAGTTGCGGAGGTACGCCTCCTTCTCGGCGCGGTTCAGAGTCTCTCCTCCTTGAGGATCGTCTTCCTGCGCTTCGGCTCGAGCCAGGGAGGCGCCGTCGTGCCGAGCTTCACTACCAGGTACAGGTGGACCCCGATCAGGGCGATGATGAGGCCCGGCACGAGCAGCATGTGGATGGCGTAGAAGCGCGACAGCGTGCTCGGCCCGAACTCGGCGCCGGCCCGCAGGAAGTCGCTGAGGTACGGGCCCACCAGCGGGCCGGTGCCGTTGATGTTGACGCCCACGACCGTGGCCCAGAACGAGCGCTGGTCGAACGGCAGCAGATACCCCGTGAACCCCATCACCATGGTCAGGATCAGGAGGACGACGCCGATCACCCAGTTGAGCTCCCGCGGGTACTTGTAGGCACCGAAGACGAAGGTTCGGGCCATGTGCAGGAAGATCAGGATGATCATCAAGCTGGCGCCCCACTTGTGCATCCCGCGCACGAACTCCCCGAGGAAGACGTCGTTGGTGAGGTGGGCGATCGACGAGTACGCCTGGGTCGGCGAGGGCGTGTAGTACATCGCCAGGAACACCCCGGTGAGCGCCTGCACGACGAAGGCGAAGAGCGTCGCGGAGCCGAGCGTGTAGAACCAGTTGGTCCCCTTCGGCACCTTGCGGTAGAGCATCCCGGTGAGGAACGTCGCGCCGCCGGTTCGCTCGTCGAGCCAGCCGACGAGATCGGCTGGAGCCTCCTTCAGCCTCTCCACCGGGCCCGCCCCGTTGGCCTCCGTGCCTGGCTTCTGCGGCTTTCGCAGCGGCCCCGGGATGAGCATGTCGGGGAACTTCATCGCCGGCTCACTTCGGGGGCGGGAAGGTGGAGGGACGCGGCGGATAGAGGACGTTCCAGATCCCGCCGGTGAACTCGCCCGGGTCGCGGGCGCGGACGGGCTCGAGCTGCGAGGTGACGCTGTAGCGGGGGCCGATCTGGACCTGGCCGTTCCGAACTCGGGTCTGGAAGCGGTCGAGCGGCCGCACCGGCGGGCCCCCGATCACCTTGCCCTCGAAGTCGTACACGCCGCCGTGGCAGGGGCAGATGAAGTTGGCGGCCGCGGCGACGAAGCGCACCGGGCAGCCCAGGTGCGCGCAGCGCGTGGAGATCGCGATGAAGCTCTTCGGGTCCTCGTCGAAGGGAGCCGCCGCGATCCCCCTGCGAACGTACGCCGTCGTCTTACCTGCTTCGCCGATCCCCTCCTCCAGCGTGAAGACTACGGGCTTGTACGTCTGGTTCGTGAAGCGGCTCGTAGGCCCCACGCTCTCCCACGTCTCCTCGCCGCGCTCGAACATCGGCGCCACGGCGAACCCGACAGCCGGCAGGACGATGATCGCGCCGGCGAGGCCTCCCACGGCCTGTCCGGCGACCGTCAAGGCACTTCGGCGAGTCATCGACTCGCCCTCGAAGTAGCCGGGCGGATCCGGCTTCGCAATGGCGCCGTCGCCGGTGGAGCCGTTCGTCTTGTCGGCGGCGTCGGCCAAGTTCCAGGGCGGAAGGTCCTAGGTGGGCTGGAAGCGTATCGCCTCAGCCGTCCGCCTAAGCAGCTCGCCGAGGCCGAATCGATCGGCGGTGCTCTGCGTCGCCCGCCACAAGGACGCGGTCGCCTCGGGCGCACCCTGGCGAAGCTGCGACTTGGCCCGCTGATGCTCGGATCCGGCGCCGGCGCCGACGGTCGTCGCAGACGCAAGCCACAGAGCCGCGGCGGCGTCCGTTGCCCGCTCCTCCGCGTGGAGCTGCGCCGAGAGCGAGATCAGGTCGGAGAGCTCCTGCACCGCCTCGAGATCGCCGAGCCCCGCGAGGCGCTCAAGCCCAAGCGCATACAGGTAGTCCCCCGCCAGCAGCGCGAGGTCGTCGTCGGCGCCGAGCACGATCCGCGGCTCGCCGTAGTGCAGCAGGTAGCCCTCGCGAATAGATTCCACGAGCAGCGCGTACTCGCCGGGCGCCTCGGCGGTCCGCGGCCCCGAGGCCGCCAGGAGTCCAAGGGCCGGCTCCATGTCGTCGGCATCGACAACGTGTGGAGTGATCACGGTGTCCTCGCGGCGAAGCTCCGCGGCGAGAGCGTGCAAGGCCTTCCCACCCTCCATGGGCCGGGCGAGCTTACCTTCAGCCGAGGGCCTCGGCGAACGCCTCCCTCGCCGCCTCGGCGGTGCGGTCGATCGCGTCCTCGTCGTGGGCGAGGGAGACGAACCAGGCCTCGAACTGCGAGGGAGGCGGGTAGATCCCGCGCTCCAGCAGGGCGCGGCAGAAGCGCCCGTAGGCCTCGAGGTCGCAGGCGGCGGCGGCGGCGAAGTCCGCCACCGGCTCCGCAGTGAAGAACGGCGTCACCAGACCACACACGGAGGCGACCTGTACCGGGCGATCGCCGGCGGCCTCACGCAGGGCGGCCGCGAGCTGCTCCGTGAGAGCGCCCAGGCGCTCGTAGGTCGCGGCGTCGAGCTCGGCCAGCGTCGCGAGGCCGGCGGCGACGGCCAGCGGGTTCCCCGACAGCGTCCCGGCCTGGTAGACGTCGCCCGAGGGCGCCACCCGCCCCATCAGCTCGGCCCGTCCGCCGTAGGCCGCCGCCGGTACCCCGCCGCCGACGATCTTGCCCAGGATGGTGAGGTCGGCCTCGACCCCGTAGAGCTCCTGGGCGCCTCCGCGGGCGACGCGGAACCCCGAGATCACCTCGTCCAGCACGAGCAGCGCCCCGCTGGCGTCCGCCTGCTCGCGAAGGAAGCCGAGGAAGCCGTCGGCCGGGGGAACCACGCCCATGTTCGCCGGAACCGGCTCGGCGAGGATCGCGGCGGGAGGCCGCTCCGCGACGGCCGTGGCAACGGCGTCGCGATCGTTCCACGGCACGACCGTCGTGTCGGCCGCCTGCGCCCGCGTCACGCCGGGGCTCGAGGGAATCGCCTGCGTCGCGAGGCCCGACCCGGCCTCCGCCAGCAGGCCGTCCACGTGCCCGTGGTAGGCGCCGGCGAACTTCAGGATCGGATCGCGTCCCGTGACCGCCCGGGCAAGGCGCACGGCGCTCATCGAGGCCTCGGTGCCCGAGCTGACCATCCGCGCCATCTCCACCGACTCGAAGCGCTCGCAGACCTCCCGCGCCAGGCCCACCTCGCCCTCCGTGGGGGCGCCATAGCTCGCGCCCCGGTTGGCCGCCCGGCACACGGCGTCGACCACCTTCGGGTGTGCGTGCCCGAGAATGAGCGGGCCCCAGGAGCAGACCCAGTCGACGTAGCGATTGCCGTCCACGTCGACCAGCTCGCATCCCTCGCCGCGCTCGACGAACACCGGATGATCGCGGCCGATCGCGCGCATCGCCCGCACCGGCGAGTTCACCCCTCCGGGGATCAGCTCGAGCGCCCGACGGTAGAGCGCCCGGGATGTCGGGGTGTCCAAGCCGCCGCTCAGATGCCGGCGTGCTCGCGTTCCCACGCCGCGTAGTCGTCCGTGAAGTAGAGGAGCCTGACCTTCTTGAACTCGGTGGACGAGTAGAGCACCGCCCGGTCGTCGCCGTGGAGATCGTGCTCGTCGGCGATCCGATCGAGGATCGCGTCGCACTCCTCCCGCGAGCGCCCGTGGGCCATGGTGAAGACGGAGTAGGGCCAGTCCGGGTAGGTCGGGCGCTGGTAGCAGTGGGAGATCCCGCGCACCGCCGCCATCCGCTTGCCGGTCTCCAGGATCCGGTCCTCGCCCACCCGCCATACCCCCATCCCGTTCGCCGAGAACCCGGCGCGCCGGTGATAGAGGATCGCCGCGACCCGCCGCAGGAGCTTCCGCTCCACCATCGTGCCGAGATGCTCGAGGAGCCGGTCAACCGGCACGCCGACCGCTTCCGCCGCGGCGTCGTACGGGCGATCGACCACGGCCATCGGCCCCTGAAGGGCGCGGATCACGGCCACGTCGAAGTCGTCGTAGGGCTGGCGCTCGAGCTCGCGCGGGGGCGCCGCGTCGGCCGCCGCCGCGAGCGCCTCCGTTCCCTGCTCCATCTCCAGGTTCATGTTGATCTTGAACAGGGTGAGCGTGGGGAGCTGGCGGATCGACTCCGCCCCGGTCTCCTCCTTCAGCACCTTCAGCGTGCCGTCGAGGCCCAGCGTGGAGTCGGGTGGGGTGGCGATCGTGAACCAGAGGTTGAACTCGTGGGTGCGCAGGTAGTTGTGCGAGACGCCGGGGTGGGCGTTGATGATCTTCGCGGCCCGGTGCGGAGCCGAAGCGTCCACCTTCGCGGCCACCAGCATCGAGGCGTATCCGAGCGCCCGCGTGTCGAAGATCGGCGTGATCTCGCGGACGATCCGCTCGTCCAGGAGCCTTTGGGTACGGGACTTGACCTCGTCCACGGGTAGTCCGGCCGTGCTGGCGACCGCGGCAAACGGCTCGGGCTCGAGCGGAAAGCTCGACTGAAGAAGGTTCATCAGACGCTTGTCGTCGGCGTCGAGCGGGATCGCCGCCCCGTCCCTGCGCGAGCGGAGCTTCGGCCGCGGTTCCCTGATCGGCGCGTTGGCCCCGCTCACAGCCAGGCCGTGGCTTCCTTCGCGTAGTAGGTGAACACGAGGTCCGCGCCCGCCCGGCGGATCGCGGTGAGCGTCTCGATCACCGCCTGCTCCTCGTCGATCCAGCCGTTCTGCGCCGCCGCCTTCAGCATCGCGTACTCGCCGGAGACGTGGAACGCCGCAACGGGGGCTCCCGTCTCCTCCTTGACGCGACGCACGACGTCCAGATACGGCGTCGCGGGCTTCACCATCACAACGTCCGCCCCCTCTTCCAGATCGAGCTTCGCCTCGCGCACTCCCTCGAGCGCATTGGCGGGATCCATCTGGTAGCCGCGGCGGTCGCCGAAGCCGGGCGTGGACTCGGCCGCGTCGCGAAACGGCCCGTAGAAGGCGGAGGCGTACTTGGCGCTGTAGGCGATGATCGCCACGTCCGAGTGCCCCTCCTCGTCGAGCTGCGAGCGGATCGCGCCGATGCGGCCGTCCATCATGTCGCTCGGCGCCACCACGTCCGCTCCGGCCTCGGCCAGCGAGATCGCCGTCTTGGCCAGCAGCTCGACGGTGAGGTCGTTGTCAACCTCGCCGTCGCGAACAACGCCGCAATGGCCGTGCGACGTGTACTCGCACAGGCACACGTCGGCGATCACGAGCAGGTCGGGGTGCGCCTCCTTCAGCGCCCGCACCGCCATCTGCACGACCCCCTCCGGGTCGTAGGCGCCGGACCCCGCCTCGTCCTTCTCGGCGGGGATCCCGAACAGGGTCACCGCGCCGATCCCTGCCGCCTGGATCTCCGTCGCCTCCGCGACGAGCTCGGAGATCGAGAAGCGCTCGATCCCGGGCATCGACGGCACGTCCTCGCGGATGCCCTCCCCCGCGACGACGAACATCGGCTGCACGAGGTGCCGTGGCGAAAGCTCGGTCTGGCGCACCAGCTCGCGCAGGCCCTTCGTGCGGCGCAGCCTTCGCATGCGCGTGGCGGGAAAGCTCACCCCGCTGATTCTACGGCGACCCGCCTAGGCGCCCCCGATCCACGGGCGTGCGATCTACCCCCAATGGTGTGTTGGATCGCACTCCCGCGAGGTTCATGGCTCACGCGAAGCGGCGCAGCGCCACCCTGGCGAGCACGGCGTAACCGGCGGCGAGGATCCCCAGATGGAGGATCGGCAGGCCGAGCGCGGGACCGGACGCATCCAGAGCCCCCGACATAGCGTCGAGCGCCGCGTGGAACGGGAAGATCGCCCGCACCACCTTGATCGCGTCGAAGAGGCCGGGGCTGACGGTGCCGGACTCAACCAGGGAGATGAAGGCGATCGGCAGGGAGACCATGAACGCAAGGAGCGAGCTGGCCCTGACCTCGCGCGCGGCGCCGCCGATCGCGGCGCCGAAGGCCGCGAACGCGGCTCCGCCCGCCACGATCGCGGACATGATCAAGAGCACCCGCCCCCATTCGATGTGGACGAAGAGCGAGAGCCCGGCAAGCATCAGCAGGGTGACGACGATCGACACCGCCACCCCGAGCGCCACCTTCTCCACGAGCAACGCCCAGCGCCCCACCAAACCACGCGTCAGTCGCGCGAAGGCGTTCTCCTCGCGCTCCAGAGCCAGCGACCCGGCCACGAGGAGAACGGTCACGAACATGAGCGTCACCGTCGCCGCCACCGAGATCGCGAACACGTCGAGGCTGGGCGGGGAGCCCGAGACCACCTGCTTTTGAACCTCGATCGGGTGCGCAACCGAGCCCAGGAACGGAAGCGCGAGGTTGAGGTTCTGCCGCGCCAGCCGCGCGAAGCGGATCACCTTGTCCAGCGCGTCGGCTGCCGCGCTCTGCGGCGGGAACTGCCCGCGCAGCGCGTCCAGGATCTGGCCGGCGCGCTGGAGGCCAAGGATCTCGACCGTCTGGCCGAGCAGCGGGATGTTGAACGTCCCGCCCTTCGTGAGCAGGTCGGTGTAGGACGCGGCCTGCTGCGCGACCTTCTGGGAGATCAGGAGGTTCGCCTCGGTGACCAGCGTCTCGATGCGGTCGTCGACGAGCTGCGCCTTCAGCGGATCCTCCTCGTTCACCAGCACATCGACCTTCGGCTGGGCGGGGGTGAGCGTGGCGAGCGACTGCAGCTTGTCGATCAAGTCAGGGGGGAGGATCAGCGCTCCGAGTACGTCTCCGTCCTGCACCTTCTGCTCGGCCTCCGCGCGGCTCGACACGTCGATGCATTGCACACGTGCACAGAGCTCCTCCTTGGCCGCGCTCTTGTCGAACTCGCCCTCGCTGCCCCCGAGGTTGAAGCTCTGGTCGGCCGGGACCTGGTTGAAGAACGCCACCCTGGGCTTCTCGGGCCCCCGGGACAGCGCGAATCCGATCAGCACGGCAATCGCCACCGGATAGACCACGAGCAGCGCGGTGACCAGCGGCGAGCGGCGCAGGATCTGGAGGTCCTTCAGGAAGAGCCAGCGCACCGGTACCTCAAATCCCGCCCGGCATCATCAGTGCCCCCGATCGCGAAGGAACGCGACGAAGGCCTCCTCGAAGTCGCGGGCCTCGGCTTCCCGGGCGGCCGCATGCAACTCCCGAGGCGTCCCGTCGAAGAGCGCCTCGCCATCCGCAAGGACCAGGAGCCGCTGGCCGTAGCGCTCGGCCTCGGCGATGTTGTGGGTGGAGAAGATGACGGTCGTCCCGCCGCCGGCGAGTCCCAGCACGAAGTCCCAAAGGCGCTCGCGCTGGCGCGGGTCCAGTCCCGCGCTCGGCTCGTCCAGGAGGAGGACCGCGGGCTTGGCGAGCAGGCCGATCGCGATGTTGATCCGCTGCTGATTGCCGCCTGACAGCGTCGCCACCTGGTCGTCGCGCCGGGCGCCGAGCGCGGTCTGCTCGAGCATCTCCTCGACAGCGGCGTCCGGGTCCGAAACCTTCTCGAGCCGCGCGAACAGGCGCAGGTTCTCGGCCACCGTCAGCCTCCGGTAGAGCGCTGTCTGCTGTGGCACCCATCCCACCTCTCCGGGCGGTCGGCTGACCGATCCCCCGTCCGGGGGCCTGATGCCGGCGAGGATCGAGAGCAGCGTCGTCTTCCCCGCGCCGTTGGGCCCGATCACCGCAAGCAGCTCGCCTCGGCGGGCATTGAAGCTGACGCGCTTCAGCGCCTCGCGGTCGCCGAACCGCTTCTCCAGTCCCTGCGTCTCGATCACGACCTCGCCGTTCGCCGCCAGCGCGCTCACGCGCGGAAAGCTAGTCGAGTGGCCCCAGCGACCCCACCCGCGCACCACTAGGCTCCGTTGCCCGTGCGCGCCCTCTTCATCGGCGATGTCGTTGGCCGCCCGGGCCGGGCCGGCCTTGGGGCGGCGATGCCCGAGCTTCGGGACCGCCACTCGCCCGACCTCGTGATCGCCAACGGGGAGAACTCCGCCGGGGGGATCGGGATCACGGAGGGGACGGCCCGGGAGCTGTTCGAGGCGGGCGTGGACGTGATCACGACCGGCAACCACGTCTACCGGCATCGAGACGCCTACGAGTTCCTGGATCGATCCGAACGGGTGATCCGGCCGGCGAACTACATGGCCGGAAATCCCGGCCGCGGGTGGACCGTGGTCCCGGTCCAGCATCGCCGAGTGGCCGTCATCAACCTCTCCGGCTCCGTTCACATGAAGGCGGCGCGGTCGCCGTTCAGCGAGGTGGATTCGCTGCTCCACAGGCTCGAGGAGGAAGCGGATGTCGCGATCGTCGACTTCCACGCCGAAGTGACCAGCGAGAAGATCGCGATGGGTTGGCACCTGGACGGTCGCGTCGCGGCGTGCCTCGGCACGCACACCCACGTGCCGACCGCGGACGCGCGGGTGTTGCCGGGAGGCACGGCGTTCATCACGGACGTCGGCATGACCGGGTCGCGGGCGGGCGTGATCGGAGTGCGGCGCGAGCAGGCGCTGGAGGCCTTCCGCACGCAGATGCCGGTGAAGTTCGACACCGCGGACGAGGACGTCTGGGTCAACGCCGCCGTCGTCACGATCCGCGACGACGGCCTCGCCGAGTCGATCGAGCAGGTGCTCCTCCCCGCCCCTACCTAGCCGCAGCGGAGGGTTAGATGGGCAGCCTGATCCCGCCCTGCAGGAGCTCGCCGAATTCGCTCGGCGCGACCGCCGGGCTGATGTAGGTCCCCTGGGCGTAGTGGCAACCGAGCTCGCGGACCACGGCGAACTGGCTCTCGGTCTCGACGCCCTCCGCGATCACGCTCAGGTCCAGAATCCGCGCAAGCGCGACCACGGCACTGACGATGGCATCGTCGACCTCGCCGCCGCCGAGCCGGGCAACGAATCGCCGGTCGAGCTTGATCGCGTCGAACGGAAGCTGCTTGAGGTAGCCGAGCGACGAGTATCCCGTGCCGAAATCGTCGAGCACGAGGCGCACACCCAGCCGCTTGAGGTCGCGCACCACTCCCAGCGAGGGCTCCGCCTCCTGCATGAGCATGCCCTCGGTCAGCTCGAGGCTCAGCGACATGGCCTGGAGCCCGGAGGCTTCGAGGAGGCGTCCGACCGAATCGGGCAGGGTCGCGTCCATGAGCTGGGTCGCGGACACGTTGACCGCGACGTTCGGCGGAGCCGCATCCGGAGCCTGCCGCTGCCACTCCGCGACCTGATGGCATGCCTGCTCCAGCACCCAGCGCCCAACCGGAACGATCAGGCCCGCCTGCTCGGCGACGGAGATGAAGTCCTTCGGGTAGAGGAACCCGTGCCTTGGATGCTCCCAGCGAACCAGCGCCTCCGCCCCGGTGACCCGCCCACTCGACAGCGACACCACGGGCTGGTAGTGGACGCGGAGCTCCGCGCGCTCGATCGCAGTTCGCAGCTCGTTCTCGATCCGAAGTCGCTCCGCGATCCGCAGCCGCATCGCCTCGTCGAAGATCTCGTAGCGGGCGCGGCCTCGCTCCTTGGCGCGATACATCGCCGCATCCGAGTCGCGAATCAATCCCGAGGGATCGTCTCCCGCCACCCCGGTTGCGATGCCGGCGCTCGCGGTCACGAAGTGCTCCCGCCCCGCGAGCACGAAGGGCCTCGCAAGGGTGGAGGCAATCCGCTCCGCGACGAGCGTCGCATGCCGCTCGTCGCTGACGTCCTCGATCAGGATGCCGAACTCGTCACCACCGAACCGGGCGACGACGTCGCCCGGCCTGAGCGCCTGCTTGAGCCGAGCGGATACCTCCACCAACAGCTCGTCCCCCGCCTGATGGCCGAGGCTGTCGTTCACGCGCTTGAAGTGGTCGAGGTCCATGAAGATCACCGCGACGGAGGAGTCGCGTCGCGCCTGCCGCGCGAGTGCGCGGCCCAGGTGGTCCTCGAAGAGGAGGCGGTTGGGGAGCCCCGTCAACGGATCGTGAAGAGCGCGGCGTCGGGCCTCCTCCTGCTCATTGCGCCGCTCGATCGCGTTCGCGAGCACGTTCGCGATCGCCTGCATGAAGTTGATGTCGTCGGGGCCGAACTGCCGCGGCTCGAAAGCTTGGAAGCCAAGCACGCCGAACGGCCTGCCGCTGGCCTTGATGAGCACGGTCACCCCGCCCTCGGCTCCCACCTCGTCGAGCACCGCGGGCTTGGTGAAGCGCTCCTCGCGCGACCAGTCCTCCACGATGACCGGGGCATCGCTGATCAGCGTGTAACCCGATTGGGAGGCCGTGCCGGTGGGAACCTTCATCCGCCCGTCCGACCCGGGCGGCAGGCCGGTGCTCGCTAGCACGACGAACGTGTCCTGATCGGGAAGCAGCTCCAGGACCGCCGCCGCGCCGGCTCCGAGAACGCGCTCGATCGCCTGCACCGCGTCGCGCATGAGCTGCGCGAGCGGAGCTCCCCCCAGGGCGCGCTGGCCGAGGACGGCCACGTCGCGCTGCTGGATCTCCCGCCGGTGGGTAACGGCTTCGCTGTTGCGAAGCGCCCGGGTGGTGGCGAACAGTTCGGCCGCTTGCCGGAAGCGATTTCGCGACTGCCACGCGCCCAGCGCCACGGCGCAGATCAGCACGTAGCCGACAAAGGTGCTTTCGCTCGCCGGGCTGGACGCCGCCGCCGCCACGCCGGCAAAGGCCGCGAGGCCCGTGGCCCCGACGGCGATCGTGTTGCGGAGCGGATACGAGGAGGCGGCGAAGATAAGGGGAAGTACGTAGAGGACCCGGTAGGGGCTCGTGGAGCCGCCATCGGCCGCGGTCGCCGTAGTGATCAACGCGATCGTGGAGACGCTGTAGAGGTAGAAGAACGGCTCGCGCCAGCGGCTGCGAATCACCCGCTCCAGCGGCAAGAGGGCAAGGACCGGAACGGAGCAGAAGGCCGCCGCCGCAACGATCGTGAGCAGCTCACGGTGTGGGTCGTCCCAAGTGGCGAACGCGTACGCCTCGCTCCCGAGTGCGCCGAGCACCGTGAACGCCATGCCAACGTAGACGCTGGCGACGCGAAACGCCACCTCGCCCGCGTCGGGCGACCGCGCTGAGCGCGCGTGCCCCACGTCAGGCGGTCTCTGCATGTGGTTCGCCTTCCCCGGCAACGCCCGCCCGCCCTATTGGGACGCGGCCGATCGATCGTCGTTCCAGTGTAGGCCCGATCGGCCGCCGCGAGGCGATCCGCGGGGTAGAAAACCCGTCCAGGCCCGAAAGGGCGACGGCCGTCCGATGGACGGCCGTCGCCACGTCTGGATCGGCCCACAGCTCGGGTGGGCCGGGCCTCTACTGAAGGCTGGGCTCGCCCTCCGAGGGGGAATCGGAGCCGGTCTCCTCGCCGCCTCCGTCGTCTCCGGTCTCCTCCTCGGTTTCCGTGCCCTCCTCCTCGGTTTCCGTGCCCTCCTGCTCCTCGGGTACGCCGGGAGTCTCGGTCACGCTCACCCTCCTTTGATCGATGACGATGCAAGCCCTTTACCCGCTCCTTCATCGCTGTAACGGAAGGCGCCAGGCGCGGATGCGATGGGTTCCCGCGTGCTCGGCTCGTCGCTCCCCGCCAGGGTGCACAGGACGAGTCCGAAGAACCAGGGGACGTAGAGGTAGAACCAGTGCTCCGCCGTGAGCTGGACCGCGATCGTGACCGCCGCCGCGAGTGCCCCAACCTGGTAGAGCGAGCGCCTGCGCGGGACGAAGGCGACAAGCACCGCGAGGCCCACCGCAAACGCCTTGACGACCGTCTGTACCCATTCCAGCGAGCCGTCCTGCCCCCAGATGCTGAACGGGGAGCTGCGGTCAAGCTGGCTCTTGATGGTCCGGTCGTAGAACGTGGCGAGGCCGGGGTCCACCGCCGGCAGCGCGAGCATGACGCCGATGACCGCGATCAGCGAGCCGGAGAAGGCAAGCGCCGGCCTGATGGCGCGAGGCCGCGTTGCCAGGCCGCGCTCGCCACCCACGAAGAGGGGCGCGAGCGCGAGCGGGGCGAACTTCGTGGCCGCCGCCAGCGCGAGCAGCACCCCGCGTTTCAGGGGGGAGGAGAAAGCGACCAGCGACCAGATGAGCAGTGCCGCGACGAGACCGTCGTTGGAGTTCGACTGGAGCGCGTAGTCGGTGAACGGGTACGCGGCCCAGGCGAATGCGAGCACGATGCCGAGGTCGGTGCCCGCTCGCGCGGGGCGCAGGCGCCGACCGAGCACGAACAGCCCGGCGATCGCGGCCAGGTCGAAGAGGATCGCCGCCGCATGCGCGGCCGGGACCTCGTCCCAGTGGCCGCTCCACGGCAGGACGAGGTCGAAGGGGACGTACGCGAGGTAGTTGAACGGGCCGTAGGTGTCGCCGTACGGGTTGTCGGTCGGGAAGTTGTTCCAGATCGCCTGGCCGTGGATCAGATGGTCGGCGCCGATCGCGCCCGCCAGGCCAACGTCGATGACGCCCGAGTCGGCGATGTTGAGCGCGACCCTGAAGCCCACCAGGAATGCCGTGAGGACGACGAGCGCGGTGATGGGGACCGAGGGTCGCAACCCGGCTCCCAACCCCCGAAAGCCCACCCACAGCATTCGTGCCAGCAGATAGACGAGCGGCGGATAGGCAAGTGGCACGCTCACGCCGATCTGGGCGGCGTTGAAGAACGCCTCCGAGATGCCGAAGGAGAGCAGGACCAGGAGGTCGAGGTGGACGGCGCGCCATGGACGGCGCCAGTCCAGGAGGCCGAAGAAGAACAGCGCCGCCATCAACCCCCACACGTAGGGGCTGTTCAGCGTGTGGCCGAACTGCCCGGGATACCCGCGCGCCATCGGCCACGCGATCTGGTAGCCCGTCCACGACTCGCGCACGGTTCCGGTGGCGTCGTCCACGACCACCTGGACCCGATCCACTCCCCCGGCGTAGAAGTCGATCTGCCACAACCCGGGCTTGGCCTGCGCCGACGGATTCAGCCGCCCGTACTTGCGCCGCTGCGCTGCGTACTTGGCGTCGGTTCGGGCGATGCGGATCGCCCGGGACTTGCTCAGATTCCCTGCGGTCTCTCCGGGCGCCGCCTGGATGGTTGCGGCTCCGGCCTGCGTACCGGCTTTTGCTTCGGGGCTCGAGCCGGGCACGGGCTCCTGCTGCGCCCAGGAGATCGAGGGGAAGGCTAGGGCTGCGGCGGCGGCCAGCCCGACGCAGCTCCTCCGCCAGTGCGAAACGCCGCGCGTCAGCGTCTCCGCGCGCCGAACGTCCACAGCTTGTTGCCGACGAAGTTGAACGGCATCGCGCCCGCCACGGCCAGCGCCTGGGAAGGCAGTTCCGGCGCCGAGCCGACGTCCACCAGCAGATACAGCAGGACGAGGTTGACACCCAGCGCCAGCACGCTGACGGCGAAGAAGCGTGCCGCCTGAAAGCCGGCGTGGCCCTCCGTGGCGCGAAACGTCCAGTGGCGGTTGAGGAGGAAGTTGTTGGTCACGGCGACGCAGAAGGATCCGACGGCGGCGGCGATGTGGTGCACGTCGGCGCCCTCGGTGAGCGCGGCGAAGACGATCAGGTTGATCACGTAGCCCGCCCCGCCGACCACGCCGAACTTGAACAGCTGCATCCAGTTCTCGGGCTTGCGCGTGCCCAGGTGGATACGCAACGCGAGCCCCCAAGTCCAGTCCGCGGCCCGTGCCGTCGCGTCCCGGGCGCGCTCGGTCCTCGCCGGGGCCACAGGCGCCTTCAAGCTGCCTCCCGTCTCGTTCAGGTCACTCACCCCGCCACCTCGAGCCGCGGCCGGGGGCGCTGCTCCGCGGACTCGACCAAACCGAAGTGAGCGAGGACGAGCCCGGCGAGGTCCTGTAGGGCCCAGCGCTCGTGGGCCTGGTCCACTCCCGGCTCGAGCCCGCAGAGGATCAATGGGCCAAGCGAATCGCCGCTCAGGAGCGCGCCGTGGCTGGCGCCCCCGACGTGGCTTACGCCGCCCCAGTCCACGCACTCGTGACCCTGTTCGAGGGAGAGGACGAGATCGCCGGCGTTGGGCGCCCTCAGTGCGGACCAAAGGCGCGCCAGCCCATCCGGATAGGCGTCGCTTGCCAGCCGGCCGCCCCTTCGCTCCAGGAGCAGGACGTCGAGCTCCCCCTCGACGTCCCAGCCGGTGCCGCGCTCGTCCGCGTCCTGAGACCCGGGGCGGAAGCGAAGCTCGCCGCGCGAGCTCTCCACCACCGCCTCCGGCCGTGTCCCGTTGCCGGAGGACAGCATGGCCACGAAGTCGACGCCCTCCATTGGGCGCAACTTGCGGCGCACCTCCCCCAGGGTGCGCTCGCGCCGGTGGCCTTCGAGCAGGACGTACACGTGAGCCGCTCGTGCCGTTGGGCTGACGGCGAGCTCGGCCCGCTCGGGGCGGTCCGCGTTGGGCGTCAGAACGGTCCAGTCATCCGCGAGCGCCGAGGCCAGGGGCAATGCCTTCTCGACGTTCGTTTGGGCGTGGTCGGCGACGAGGATCACGGCGTGCGATTCCAGGAAGGCGTCGATGCCGCCCCCCGCCTCGACGAGCTCGCCGAAGCTGTGGTCGGCGTGGGCGATCGAATCCCGCATCGCCTCGATGCCGTGAGTGTGCGTGTGATGGTCGTTGTCGGGGAGGGAGAACAGCAGGAAGTCGTAGGCGTCGTCCTCGATCAGCTCCCGCCCGACGCACCCGGAATAGGCGTCGCGAGTCCCGGGGCGCGCCAGCGTCGGCTTGCAGGGAACCCGGCGGCTCGCATACAGCTCGCCGTAGAAGAGCTCGTCCGGGCCCCACACCGCATGGCGGAAGTCCGCGGCGACGGCGACCCGCCGCATCAGGCCCTCTAGACCAAGCTCGTGACGGTGGCGTCCGCGATAGATCAGGAACGGCGTGCACGCTGTCCGGACGCCCGCGTCGCCCAGGTGCTCGAACACGGTCTCCACCTCGTGCGAGAGGTGGGCCATGTTCATGTTGTAGACGGTGTCGTAGAGGGTGCGAAACAGGCCGAAGGCGCGGGTTGCCTCGAGCGAGGAGCCATATTCGACGTAGCGGCGCTCGGCGCGGTGATACCAGTTCATGCCACTGATGTGGTGTTGCTCCGGAGGCGCTCCGGTTGCGATCTCCGAGCACGCGACCGGCGTTACGGACGGAAACGACGACACGCAGTCGCCGATCAGCGTCCCGCGCTCGAGCAGCGCGGCGAAGTGGGGCGCCAGATCCTCCGCGACGGCGCGGAGCAGCATGTCCGTGCGCAGCGAGTCGACAACGATCAGGCACAGCTTGCGCGAGACGGACACGCGATTGGAGTCTGGCGGGGGCGGGGCGCTCACCTGAGCACCCGCAACCCCTCGTGCTTGCTCTCGGCGCGCCGGCGGCGTGCCGATGCGAGCCACAGGAGCCCAAGCAGGAAGACGAGCCCGAGCGGCTCCCAGATGAAGGCCGACAGGAGGGCGATCACGACCGCGACCACGGCGACGATCGGACCGATCGACGACGCTCCGCGCGCACGCGCCTGGGCGCCCGCAACGATGGAGCTGACGACGCCGAAGGCCAGAATGGCGATGACGATGCCTACGGGCCACCCTGGCCAAGCGGGGTGGTCGCGGTTCGAAAGCGAGATGCCGAACAGGATCGCGGCTCCGATCGCAGCCGGAACCGCGAGAAGCACTCCGACTGCTCCGCGCCGTCCCGAGGCGCCGGCGAAGGTGCCGGCGGCGATCGCAAGCCCGATCCCCTGACAGGTGGCCAGGAAGAGGCTCATGAGCGCAGAGAGGCTAGCCGAAGCTCAGCTCGCGCCCGCAGCCCGCGAGCTTCACGGTAACGGGTCCGTCGGTGGTCACGTCCAGCTTCGGGTGGCAGCTCAGCCGGGCCCGGTGGACGTGGACGACGGCGCGCGACAGGTTCTCGACGTCCAGATGGAGGATGTCGCCGCGCTTCGCGTGCGGCCTCTTGCCCCAGTCCCTCGACTGCTCGGTGTACGGCATCGCCGCAAAGTTGCCGCCGGTGAGGACCCCCTCGGTGTGCTGTGTCGGCTTCGGCTTCGGGTCGCCCCACCCGAAAGCGGCTGAGCGCGCGTCCACCTCCCCCAACGGGGCTTCCCCGCTGCCGTCCCGGAGCTTCAGGCCGCTGAGCCAATAGGCGTGGTCGGCGATCGTCCCAGCCCCGGGAAAGTCCATGGTGGGGTTGACGACGTAGGTGACGTGCGCCGGATTGCGGTTCACCGCGTAAGTGCCCAGGAACTTCGCGGCTGGCTTGAACTGGTCATTGACCGCCAGCGCGAAATGGTCGCTTGCGTCGAAGAGGTCGAATACGTAGCGGTAGCCGAGGTCGTCGAACGTCTGTGCCTGGGTCGCGGCGCCGGCCACCGGAACGAGCTCGTCGACGGTGCCGTCCCAGATCAGGAACGGGATGTTGCGCACCGAGGGGATCATGCGATTCGTGTTGCTGGCGTCGCCTCCCGGCTGAGGCGGGCCGGGCGGCACCCAGATACCGAGCCCCGGCGGGCCCACGACCGGGTTGGCGCGGGCGAAGAGATCCGGGTACTGGGTGGCGAACTTGTAGGTCCCGTAGCCGCCCATCGAGTAGCCCGAGATCGCGGTCCAGCGAGGGTCGAGCTCGTAGCGGCGCGCCACGTCCGCCCAGACCTCGAACGTGTCGGCGCCGGCGTGACCGTAGTACCAGCCGTCCGGCCCGCGGCCCTCGGGAGTGATCACGATGGAGCCCAGCCCCCGGTCGCCGACCTGCGACTGGTTGCGGCTGTCGGAGAACTGGTTGTAGCTGGCCCCGAGCGAGTGCAGCAGCAGCGTCATCCCGTAGCCACCCGCCGGAACGCCTCCCTTGGGAACGTAGATCGCGTACGGCTGTAGGCGGCCCCGGAGCTCGCCCTGGCAGTCGGTGGGATCGCCGCACGTCTTCGAGTACTCCGCCCCTTGCCGCGTCTCGAAGTGGCTCGCGAGGATGCGGTCCATCGGCCCCCTCCTCGGAACGTCCCGGTTGTCCGTGACCCCGGCCTCGAGCCTTCCGAAGTCGACCTTGGCGCTGAAGCGCTTGAGGCTCCCCGCGGCGAGGGCGTTCCCTTGATCGCGATCTCGCCACCAGGCCGGGTCGGCAAAGACGGAGTCGAACGGGAAGGCGTGCTGCCACGGCTCGTCGGAACGGAAGGCAACGTTGAAGAAGGCCGTCGGGTCGGAGAGTCCGCTGGCGCCGCCCGGGTGGTTTGCGTCGGAGGAATCCTGGGGGATCATGTACTCGCTTTTCGCCTTGTCCCAAAGTCCAGTGCCCGCGGCGAGGCGGACCGTGTGGCGGTGCGGGTTCCAGGCGCGGTGTGGCACGCGCACCTCGATCTGGCGACGCTGCTCGCTGATCGACACGTGCGGTGCAGGGGTCACCTTGTTGCCGTTGCGTGCACGGAGGAGGTCCGCGTGATTCCCGTGGACCGTGAGGAAGAGCTGCGCCGGAGCGGTCGCGTTCGCGCCGTGGGGGAACTCGCGGGGCTGCTTCGAGTTGCCAATCGCGATCGTCGTCGCGGCGAGCGACGGGTCCTTCATCGTGTTGAGGGTGATCCGGAACGCGGTCGCGTCGCCAAGCGCCTTCACGCGAAGCTCAACGAGATCGGCCGCGTTGTTCGCGTAAACGGGATCGCTCGGGTATGTGTAGGTGCCGTTGGGCAGCGAGAAGGAGTCGAAGCTCGGGTCCTGGGAGGTGCGGGGGTCGCTGAGATCTCGGGAGCTGCCCTTGGCCCCGTGGTCGTCGTAGAGGAAGTCCTGGTAGATGAACTCGCCGTCGCGATAGGCGCTGGCGCCCGAGATCAGGATCGGCTTCGCATGCCAGATGCCGCGGTTCTGGAGCTGCGGCGCGCGCTCCGGTGCGCGATACAGGATGTCGGGTCCCGGCCGGGGCCCCGGTCCCTGGTAGAGCGACGGGTTCGCGGCGGCGTTGCCCGGTGCGGCGGCGGCGACCGTAAGCAGGACGCCGATTCCCACCCTCAAGGACATCATCGCGCGAGAAGCTAGTCGGCTCGGCATCCGAACGCGCCGGTTCACGGCGCCCAGACCGCACGCTGTTCCGCGGCAGGCCGCCGGCTTCGGCACACTTGCCGCGATGCCCGAGCCCAAGGATCGCCCGACTTCGTCCGCCGCGCCCGGCCCTCCCGCCCATCGCCGCGCGCACCAGACGGCTCACGACCTCGAGCGCTACGCGGACCTGTTCGCCCAGCGGACGCGGGTGATGCGCTCCTCGGCGATGCGGGACCTGATGGCGATCACCGCGCGGCCCGAGGTGATCTCCCTGGCAGGGGGACTCCCGGACACCTCCACCTTTCCGCCCGAGAGCTTCGCCGCCCAGATGACGAGGATCGCGCAGGAGTCCGCGGCGGAAGCGCTCCAGTACGGCCCCACGGAGGGATTCGAGGCGATGAAGGCCGCTGTGCGAGGCGTGATGGGCGCCGAGGGGATGACGCCCGATACCGAGGACATCATCATCACCACCGGCGGCCAGCAGGCGATCGACCTGATCACGAAGACCCTGGTAGACCCGGGCGATGCGGTGATCTGCGAGGCGCCGACGTATCCCGGCGCCGTCCCGGTCTTCTGCTCCTATCAGGCCGATACCCACCAGGTGGAGATGGACGACGCGGGGATGAAGGTGGACCAGCTCGAGGAGCTGCTCGACCGCCTGGATGCCGAAGGGAGGCGTCCCAAGTTCATCTACTCGGTGCCGAGCTTCCAGAACCCCACCGGGGTGACGCTCTCCGGCGAGCGCCGGCGGCGCCTCGTCGAGCTGGCACGCGAGCGCGAGGTGCTCGTGGTGGAGGACAACCCCTACGGCCTGCTCCGCTACGAGGGAGAGCCCGAGCCGCCCCTTTATCAGCTCGACGGCGGCGACTACGTGATCTACGTGGGCACGCTGTCGAAGATCCTCTCGCCCGGGATCCGGCTTGGCTGGGCGGTCGCGCCGCCGCCCGTGATGGAGAAGATGGTGCTCGGCAAGCAGGCGACGGATCTGTGCACCTCGACGCTGACCCAGTACTTCGCGCTCGAGTACTTCGCCGAGAATCGCTGGCGCGAGTACATCGACAGCCTCTGTGCGATCTACCGCTCGCGGCGCGACGCGATGCTCGAGGCGTTGGAGCGCCACTTTCCGGAGCAGGCGACGTGGACCAGGCCCGGCGGCGGGCTGTTCGTGTGGGCAACCCTCCCCGAGTACATCGACACCTCCGACCTCCTCGCGAAAGCGCTTCGCGCGAACGTCGCCTTCGTTCCCGGCGCCGCCGCGTTCGTCGACGGCCGGCAAGGCGGCAATTCGATGCGCCTCAACTTCTCCGGCTCCAACGAGGACGAGATCCGCGAGGGCATTCGCAGGATCGGCAAGGTCGTCAGCGAGCAGGTGGGTCTGTACGAGACGATCACGGGCGAGCATCGGCTGCCCGCCGGCGCCGACGAGCCGGAACGCCGAGCCGACGTCCTGCCGCTGCGCCCGCGCCGGCGCGAGGGTTAGAGAACCGGATGAAGATCGCGGTCCTCAAGGGCGGCCGGTCGCTGGAGCGTCAGGTATCGCTGCGCTCGGGAGCGCGAGTGGAGGATGCCCTTTCCTCGCTTGGGCACGAGGTCGTGCCGCTGGACGTCGGCGCGGACCTCGTGCGGCGGTTGAAGGAGGACGCGCCCGACGCGGCCTTCATCGCCCTGCACGGCCCCGGCGGTGAGGACGGCACGCCGCAGGAGCTCTTGGAGATCCTCGGCATCCCCTATACGGGGCCAGGGGTGGCGGCGTGCGTCCGCTGCATGGACAAGGTCCTCGCCAAGCACTTGCTGCTTGCCGCCGGTATCCCAACACCCGACTGGGTTGCGTTCAACGCGACCGCGTTCCGCGAGCTGGGAGCGGCGGACGCGCTCGGGGCGATCGAGGACCGGCTCCGGTTCCCGCTGGTCGTCAAGCCCGCCGCGCAGGGCTCCGCGCTCGGGGTTCGCTTCGCGGCGGCGCAGGACGATGTTCCCGAAGCGCTGGTATCCGCGTTCAGCTACGACGACCGTGTGCTGCTCGAGCGCTACGTGGAGGGCCGGGAGCTCGCCGTCTCGCTGCTCGACGGGGAGCCGCTGCCCGTCGTGGAGGTGCGGCCCAAGGAGGAGGACCGCTTCAACTACGAGGCTCGCTACGAGATCGGTCGCACCGAGTACGTCTGCCCCGCCGAGTTGCCGGGGGCCGCCACCGAGGTGCAGGAGGTGGCCCGCCGGGCGTACGAGCTCCTGGGCTGCGCGGGATTCGCACGCGTCGACCTGATGCTCGACGCCGATTCCATCCCTCACGTCCTCGAGGCGAACGCGATCCCGGGGCTCACCGACACGTCCCTGTTCCCGATGGCCGCGGACGCGGCCGGCATCAGCTTCGAAGACCTCGTCGCCCGAATCGTGGACCTGGCGCTGAGCCGCGAGCCCGCGCCGGCCG
>WNGA01002266.1_pt1 | contig 29488 bp, 33 predicted proteins | sample 5400061 | NCBI WGS metagenome assembly WNGA01 (sample SAMN13153366, study PRJNA577476) | soil metagenome | isolation source: 100 cm soil or saprolite under grassland replicate 2 | place: USA:California | collected 2016-06-15
CCAGATCCGTGTAGACGGCAACGGCGTCGGGCTCGCGCAAGTCGAGCGTGATGCTGCGCTTGCCGCGGTGGATGTGCAGGTGGAGCAGGGACTCGCCCTCGACGATCGGCCACGTCATGCTGCGCACGTAGTCGCCCTGCGGCGGCTCGACCTTGATGACGTCGGCGCCGAGGTCGGCGAGAAAGCTCGTGAGCTCGCCCGGCCCGAGCAGGGAGCTCTCGATGACCCGCAGTCCGGTGAGCGGCCCGGACGCGGGCGCGGGGCTCACAGCGAGTCCCCCCGCGACAGGACGCTGCTCGGATGGGGAGTCATGAGCTCCTCCCGCCATCGGGTCCGGCCCGCCGCCCGGGCTTGCTCGTGCCAGCGGGCGAACCGCTCGTCGTCACCGGAGGCGGCGACGCGCATCATCGCCTCGTGGCCGGCGGGATCGGCGGCCCAGATCGTGATCACCTCGACGTCGGTCATCAGGACCTCGTAGAGGCCGACGAGCGCATGGCCGTACGCCTCCAGGAGGGGGGCGCGACACTCGCGCACCACCGCGAGATAGTCGAGTGCGGCTCCGGGGCGCACTTCGGACAGCTCGTGCACGAACACCGAGCCGGTGACCTCCTCGCCGCGCAACTCCGCCAGCGACGGACAACCGGGCGCCGCGCCAAGGAGCCGATCAAAGCCGCCGCTACGCGTCTTCAGCGCTTCCTTCCACCATTCGTTGAGATCGGGGTTCTGCGTGCGCCGCAGGTTCGTGGCCTCCATGAGTCGCCGCCAGCCCGACCAGCCGTCGACGCACTCCCACAGGTTGACAACCTGCGGCCACCGCCCGGTCGAGCCCATCGTGTACCAGGTGCCGACCAGCTCGAGCCCGCGATCGGAGGCGGCGTCGGCGTTGAACCCGACCGTGTGCTCCATGTACCGCATCGCGCCTTCGCCCACGATGTCGATCAGCTCGTGAAGGTACAGGTTCCGCTCCGGCATGGAGGAGCGACTGTATCCGGCGCCGCGAACGCGGCTCCGTGCGACGATGGCCGCATGGAGACCGTCGGGGAGTTGCTTCGTGATGCGGCCGCCGGGGCGGACGTTGAATCCGTGGCGGGACAATTCGACAGGCTCCCGGTGCCGGCGGGGCTGGCGTACTCGCTCGGACTCGAGCCGGACCTCCAGCCTGCTGCACCCGTCACCGACGCGGTCGCGGGCGAGCTCCCGGCCAACATGGTCGTGCTGGCGGGACCGGGCGTCGTGCGCACGGGGTCCGTCGACGGGCTGCGCGCGCTCGCAACGGCCGCGAACGTTCCAGTGGCGAATACGTGGGGCGCCAAGGGAGTGCTCACGTGGGACAGCCCGCACCACATGGGGACGTGCGGCCTCCAAGCCCGCGACTTCGAGCTACTCGACTTCGCGAGCTACGACGCGATCCTGGCGACCGGGATCGACGCCGACGAGTCGCCGCGCGAGCGATTCGAGCTGGCTCCAGTCGTGGAAGTGTCGCCGGGCCAGCTGGGACACCTCGCACAACGCGTGCGGCCGGCATCCGACCCGATCCGCCCCAACGACCTGTACGCCCGCCTGTCGGCGATCGCGCAGCCCGGGTTCGTCGACCAGCGGGTGCCGCTGCATCCGGCGCGCGCGGTTGCCGATGTGCGCGCCGCGCTCCCGGCCGGCGGGGTTGTCACCGCCGACCCCGGTGTGGCCGGCGTATGGGTGGCGCGCACGTTCCCCACCACCGAGCCGGGCACCGTGCTCGTGCCGGCGACAGTGGTCCGCGGTGCGGCCGCCGCCCTCGCCCTGGTCGCGAGCCTGCGCGGTGTTCCGGCGATCGCGGTGAACACCGAGACCCTCGACCACACGACGCTCGCCGTGCTCGAGCTGGCGACAGAGCTTGCGGTGGCGTTCGTCGTCGACGTGTGGAGTGCAGGCGGCCCCGTTCGCCGCGCCGACGACCACCTCGAACAGCTCCAGGCGGCGGTGCGCGAGCCGGGCGTGACCATCGTCGACGTGCCGGTCGACACGTCCCTCACGCGCCGCCTCGTCGACGCCGCCGGCCCGGTCGTCGCCTGGGGCGGATTGCGCACGAACGCATAGCCGCCGAGGCGCCGTGAACCTCAACCGATGCGTCCCTCATGCGCACATATCGCGCACGAGAGACGCATCAAGATCTGGCGGCCCCGGAGTTGGACGCCAGCATCCCGAGCCGGAGCGAGAGCGCCGAGTAGCGCGAGTCCTGGAGGCCGGCGCGCTCGGCGGCGCGCTGGACCATGCGCGTGATCGCCTTCTCGCCCAACCGGGTCAGACCCAGGCGCCCCGTCCGATCGACGGAACGGAACGCGGGGCCGGCGGTGAGCCCGGCCTCGGCGAGCCACTCCTGCCACGCCTGCACCGGGCACAGGTCCGGCTCGGTCCCGTACGGGATCACGATGCGGCCACGCATCAAGCTGATAGCAAGGCCTTCGTCGACGACGACGAGGTCGGACACATCGAGCGACACGATCTCTGACGGACGCAGCCCGGCAACGAATCCGACGAGGAGCAGGGCGCGATCCCGCGCGCCGACGAGCCCTCCGGGAAGTGCGCCGAGGATGGTCGCGAGCTCCGTCGCGTCCAGCGGCAACGTGGTCGCGGGCCCCTTGCGCTGTTGCCAGACCGCGCGCGTCACTGCGACTCGTACGCGATCGTCTTCCGTCGGCGACGCCAATCCCGATACCCGGTGCCAGTCGCCGATCGCGTTGACGCGACGTGGCACCGACGCCGCCTGGTTGCCGCGGCCGAGCTCGGCGATGTACTCGACGATCGAAGCGGGCGCGGCGGGCATCGCGACGTCGCCGTGTGCGACGCACCAACGCGCGAAATCGGCCCAGTCGTTCCGGGTCGTGTTGAGATTGGTGTGCCGCGCCATGCGAACACAACGGTAACCGGTCAGGGTGTCGCGACCGGCGCAGGCCTCGGCGCGCGCTCCTGCTGGCCTTCCTCGACCGGCAGCGCCGGCAGCCGCAGCCGCTTGAGCATCACCGCGTTGACGGCGACGATGAAGCTCGACCCTGACATCGACAGCGCTGCGATCTCCGGGCGCAGGACGAGCCCGAACACAGGCTCGAACACACCGGCCGCGATCGGAAGCGCGATCGCCGTTGTAGCCGATCGCCCAGCCGAGGCTCTGGCGCATCTTGCTCAGCGTGCCTCGCCCGATGTCGAGCGCGATCGCGACGTCGAGCGGGTCGGAGCGCATGAGGACCAAGTCGCGAGCTTGCCCGTGCGCGTGCCCTCCAACACGAAGCGCCGGTACTCGTCCTCCGTCATCTCACGGGCCATGCGACCTCCCCTCGCCCGACGGTACGCTGGCTGCCATGCGGACCGAGGACATGATCATCGTCAGCGTCGACGACCACGTGGTCGAGCCCCCCGACCTGTTCGAGCGACACCTGCCCGCCAAGTACCGCGACCTTGCGCCCAAGGTCGTCCACAAGGACGACGGCACCGACGTGTGGCAGTTCCTCGAGTTCGAGGTGCCGAACATCGGGCTCAACGCCGTCGCCGGCCGCCCGCCCGAGGAGTACGGGATCGACCCCACCAGCTTCGAGGAGATCCGGGAAGGGTGCTTCGACATCGAGAAGCGCATCCTCGACATGAACGCCAACGGTGTCCTCGGCTCGCTCAACTTCCCGTCGCTGCCCGGGTTCGCCGGCCGCCTGTTCGCCGCGCTCGACGACAAGGAGGCGGCGCTCGCCCTGGCGCAGGCGTACAACGACTGGCACATCGACGAGTGGTGCGGCACGTACCCGGGCCGGTTCATCCCGCTGGCGGTGCCAACGATCTGGGATCCCGAGACGCTCGCCGGTGAGATCCACCGCGTCGCCAAGAAGGGCTGCCACGCGGTCACGTTCCCCGAGAACCCGGAGCCGCTCGGGCTGCCGAGCCTGCACTCCGACCACTGGGACCCGTTCTGGAAGGCGTGCTCGGACGAGGGGACGATCGTGTGCATGCACATCGGCTCGTCGTCGAAGCTCGTCACGACGGCCGCCGACGCGCCGATCGACGTGATGATCGTCCTGCAGCCGATGAACATCGTGCAGGCCGCCGCCGACCTCATCCACTCGCCGGTGTTCACGAAGTTCCCCGACGTGACCGTCGCGCTCTCCGAGGGCGGCATCGGCTGGATTCCGTACTTCCTCGAGCGCCTCGATCACAGCTACCGCGTGCACAAGGCGTGGACGGGCGCCGACTTCGGCTCGAAGATGCCGAGCGAGGTGTTCATGGAGCACGTCGTGCTGTGCTTCATCTCCGACGCCGTCGGAGCCCGCCTCGCCCGCGACATCGGCATCGACCGCATCACGGTCGAGATCGACTACCCGCACTCGGACACCACGTGGCCGCGTGCGCCCGAGCGGCTGGCGGAAGATTTCGCCGGCACCGATCTGACCGACGACGAGATCGACCGGATGACCCATCTGAACGCGATGGGCTTCTTCTCGTACGACCCGTTCCGGCACCGTCCGCGGGAGCGGTGCACCGTCGGCGCCCTGCGGGCCGAGGCCGTCGGCGTCGACGTGGAACCGCGCTCGAAGTCGCGGCACCCGAAGGCCGAGCACCAGGGTCGGGTCAAGATCACCGACCTGTCACCGACCGCCTAGGGCGTCGCCGTGGCCGAGGGCGACGCACCGCGCCCGCTGCCGTCCCGACCACCGCGGCCGCTGATCGTCCACTGGTTCATCGATACCGTCGTCGCGTTCCTGTTGACAGCGGTCGTGGCGCTGTTCCTCGGCGCCGCCGTGATCACGATCGCCATCGCATCTGCGATCGCCGGCGTGTTCCTCGCGCCCTGGACGCGGAGTCTCGAGGCGCGCGGCCTGGCTCGGCGCGCGGCGAGAGCCGACGACGCACCGCCCTCCGAGCCTCAGTAGTCGTGCGCGACCGCTCTGTCGCCGAGGCGATCGCGGTCAAGCCCCGCTACCGCGGCCTGTCCCACTACTACGGCCTCTACGTCTCGCTCGTTGCCGGCGCCGTCCTCGTCGCGACGGCGCCACGGGGCCTCGCCACCTGGACGGTCGCGGTCTACGCGTTGTCGGTGTCCGGAATGCTCGCCGCCAGCGCGCTGCTCCACCGCGGCACGTGGTCGGCCGAGCAGGCCCGCTGGCTCACCAAGCTCGACCACACCGGCATCTACCTGCTCATCGCCGGGAGCTACACACCGATCTCGCTCCTCGCGATGTCGGGCCTGATGCGCGCGGTCGTCTTCTCGGCGGTGTGGCTCGGCGCCCTTGTCGGCATCGCGCTCGAGTGGATCTGGTACCGGCCGCCGAAGGGCTGGGTCACCGCCGTCTACATCACGCTGGGGTGGGTCGCGGTCATCGGCATCCCGCAGCTCTGGACGTCGCTCGGCGTGGCCGGCTTCTTGTTGATCTTCCTCGGCGGCGTCTCGTACACGATCGGCGCGGTCATCCACGCCGCGCACCGACCCGACCCGTGGCCGGAGGTGTTCGGCTACCACGAGCTCTTCCACGTCTTCGTGCTCGTGGCGATGGTGATGCACTTCTGCGCCGTCGCCTTCGTCGTGCTGCCGAAGGGCTGACCCCCGTTTTGGCGTCAACTACGCACGCATGACGTGGGTACTTGACGCCAAAACGGTGGGGGAGCTCAGGGCAGGCGGTACAGGCGCTGCGCGTTGCGCCAGGCGATGTCCTCCTGTGCCCGGGAGGGGAGCGGCTCGATGTTCTCGAGGAGCTCGTCGACCGTGCCCGGGAACTTCGCGTCGGGGTGCGGGTAGTCGGACGCCCAGATGATGCGGTCGGCGCCGACGTACGGCGACTCGGCTGCGATCGCGAGCGTCTCCTCGTCGGCGTCGAAGCTGATGTAGCACTGGCGGCGGAAGTACTCGGACGGCGGCAGCTTGCAATCGGGCACGTCCCACGGGAACGTCTTCGCGTTGTGGTCGAGGCGCTCCATCCACGGGGTGATCCATCCGCCGTTGGTCTCGAGCACGATGAAACGCAAATCGGGGAAGCGCTCGCACACGCCTCCGGCGAGCAGAAACGCGAGGCTCGTCATCATGTCGACGGGGTTGCCGATCGCCTGCGTGTAGAAGATGTTCCGGATGTTCATGCGGGACTGGTACCGGAGAATCGACGCCTCCGACTGCACCTCGTTGAGCCGCAGCCCCTCGACCGCCCCCGGTACGTCGGCAGCGAGGTACGGGTGGAGCCCGATCGGCCAGCCCGCATCGGACGCCGCCCGCCACATCGGGTCGTACGCGCGGTCGTGGAGGTGCCTCCACTCGACGACGGGATTGGGCCGGATGAACGTGCCGACGAGATTCGGCAGCTTCGACGCCCGCTCGATCTCGGCCGCCGCCGCCTCGACGTCCTGCTGCGGGATGATCGCGATGCCGAAGAGTCGGTCGGGCGCGTGGCTGCAGAAGTCGACCAGCCAGTCGTTGTACGCGCGGCATTGCGCGACCGCGAAGTCGAGATCCTTCACGCCCGCGATGCCGAGCAGCGTCGTCGGGTACAGGACCGTCTGGCCGATGCGCTCGGCGTCGAGGTCGGCGATGCGGGGCTCGGGCTCGAACGCGCCGGGGCGAATCTCGGTGTACCTGCGCTCCCCCGTCGCGATCTTCGCCTGCTCCTCGGTGCTCATCCCGCCCGAGCCGGCGAGCGCGAAGTAGTTGGCCGGGTCGCGGCTGCCGTCCCACACGACCCACTCCTTGCCGGCGTCGTCGGTCTCGATGTGCCAGATGCGATCGCGGTATTCGGCCGGCGCGTACTCCAGCATCTTCGTCGGATGCTCGAGCACGTGACCATCGGCGTCGACGAACTGCAGATCGACCCGCGCATCGGTGACCGCCATGCTTCCTCTCCTCGGCTCGTTGGCGTGCACGGTACCGCCCTGCCGATGCAGGGCCTAGCGTGTGAACGGACCACGGGCAGCAGGGAGGGACATCCATGGCCACGCAGGACGAGTACCGCGCCAAGGCCCGCGAAGCGCTCGAGAAGCTGCAGCAGCAGATCGACGAGCTGAGAGTCCAGGCCAACCTGGCGGGAGCCGAGGCTCGTGAACGGTTCGAGAAGGCGATCGACGTCCTCCGCAAGCGCCAGGCCGAGACGAAGAGCCGGCTCGACCACGCCGCCGACGCAACCGGCGACGCGTGGAAGAACGCGGCCAAGCAGATGGAGGAAGCCGTCGACGGCGTCGGCGACGCATTCTCGACCCTCGCCGACGAGATCGACGGCCACCTCCGATCCGCGGGCACGGCCGCCAAAGCCGGGCACAAGGCGTTCATGGACGAGTGGAAGAAGCAACGCGACGCGCGCCAGGGGCTGCTGAAGGATTGAGCGTCGAACACGAACGCCACAACCGCGCGTTCTGGGACGCGGACGCGGACGACTACCAGGCGTTGCACGGCGACGACCTCACGACACGGGCGCAGGCGTGGGGTGCGTGGCGCATCCCCGAGTCGGAGCTGGACGTGCTCGGCGACCTGCGTGGTCTCGACGTGCTCGAGCTCGGGTGCGGCGCCGGACAGTGGTCGATCTCGCTGGCCGGCGGCGGTGCGTCGCCCGTCGGCCTGGACCAGTCCCTCGTGCAGCTGAAGCACGCGGGCGCCAACCGCGACGCCGCCCACGCCGCCGTCCCTCTCGTCGCCGCCAGCGGTGCAGCGGTGCCGTTCCGCGACGGGTCGTTCGACATCGTGTTCTGCGACCACGGCGCGATGAGCTTCTGCGATCCGAGCGTGACCGTGCCCGAGGTCGCGCGTCTGCTCCGTCCCGGCGGACTGCTGGCATTCAGTCAAACGACGCCGCTCCTGTACCTGACCTGGGACGAGCGACGCGAGCGGCAGGACACGAGGTTGCATCGCTCGTACTTCGGGCTCGGACGCCTGGCACTCGGCGACGGCACCGTCGACTTCCAGATCCCCCACAGTGAGTGGTTCCGCCTGTTTCGCGAGCACGGCTTCGTGGTCGACGACCTGCTCGAGCTCCGTCCTCCAGAGGACGCGTCGACGACCTACGACGACTTCGCTCCCCACGACTGGGCCCGTCGCTGGCCCGCCGAGCAGATCTGGAAGGCGCGGAAGCGGGCGTGAGCGAGGATCGACTCGAAAGCGCGCTCCTCGTCCCGGTGCCCGAGGCCGAGCCGAGCGTCCGGCGCCACCGCTTCCGCCACGACTCGATCGCGCTCCGCGGTGTTCCTGCGCACATCACGGTTCTGTACCCGTTCGTCCCGCCGGGCGCGATGACGGACGAGGCGGCGGAGTCCGTGCGCAACGTCCTCGCCCCGTTCCCCGCGTTCTCGTTCCGTCTCTCGCGACTCGAGCGCTTCCCCGACGGCGCTACGTACCTCGCCCCCGATCCGGCCGAGCCCTTCGTGCGGCTCACGGAGGCGTTCGGCGCTCGGTTCCCCGACTACCGACCCTACGGCGGCATCCACGCCGAGGTGATCCCGCACCTCACGGTGGCGCACGACCCCGACGCGCCCGTCGCCGAGCTCGCGGAGATCCGCGACCACCTGCCGATCACCTGTCGGGCACGCGAGATCTGGCTCATGTGCGAGGACGCCGACCATCGGTGGCGCCCGCGCTCCACGTTCCCGCTCGCCGATGGCGCCTGAATCATTTCGGCGCCCGCTGGTACGTGAGGATGATGACGCCGTCCGGACCGACTTGCTTCGCCTCTGAGAGCTTCAGGGGAGTGAGATCGCCACCGTCGCTGAACAGGCGCTTGCCCGTTCCCAGGACGACCGGGAACACCATCAGTCGGTACTCGTCGACGAGATCGTGCTCCTTCAGCGTGTTCACGAGCTGCGCGCTGCCGTGGACGACGACGTCGTTGGCGAATCGCTCCTTGAGCTTGCCGACTTCGGCCGCCACGTCACCGCTGATGACCGTCGAGTTGTTCCATTGCGGCTTGTCCAACGTCGTCGAGACGACGAACTTGGGCATGCTGTTGAACTTGTCGGCGAACTCTCCTTCTCTCGACGGCCAGGCGTCTGCGAAGCCTTCGTACGTCACTCGCCCGAGCAGGAGGGCGTCGCTCGCCGATGTCTCATCGAGCTTGAATTTCCCTCCTTCTTCTCCCCGGTCGATTTGAAAGCTCCAACCGCCGTGCTCGTAGTCCTCGGACCCACCGGGGTCCTCGATGATGCCGTCCGTCGAGATGAACTCCGTGACGACGATCTTTCCCATGGATACCTCCGTGTCGGGAATCAGTCGAAAAACGCTTCGATCATCGAGAGCGGCCGAGCGAATCCGCGAGCTTGTCGAACATGGTCGACCAGCCGTCGTAGGCCTCCGCGCCGCCGGTCCGACCGACGACGTGGCACGTCATCTCGGTGCGCCCGCCGAGGTCCGTGAACGTAACGGTCACGAGCAGGTCGATGTCGCGGTCGCGCCAGACGAGTCGCTCCGGCTCGACGACTTCCAGGAACGTGCCCCCAGACGGGTACTCGGTGCCGTCGTCGTCGGAGACCATCGTGTACGCGAACGTGCCGCCCGGCCGTACGTCCATCGTGATCGTCGAGCGCGGTGTGGTGATGTCTCGCGGCCCGAACCAGCGCGCGACCTGCTCGGGATCCGTCCAGGCCTGCCAGACGAGCTCGCGCGGCGCGTCGAAGACGCGCGTGATCGTGAACTCATGGTCGACGGATGGGGTGTCAGCCATCGTGTCCCTTCTGGATGGTCCGCAGATGATCGTCGAGCCGGTCGAAGCTGCCTTCGAAGAACTGCCGGTACCGCGCCAGCCAGTCGGTTGCGTCCTCGAGGGGACGTCCGCGCAGCCGCGCCGGCCGCCACCGCGCCGAGCGGGCGCGCGTGATCAACCCGGCGCGTTCGAGCACCTTCAGGTGCTTGGAGACCGCCTGCAGGCTCACCGGGAACGGCGAGGCCAGCTCGTTGACCGTGGCCTCGCCGCCGGCGAGGCGCTCGAGGATGGCGCGCCGCGTGGGGTCGGCCAGCGCCGAGAAGGTGCTGCTGAGCTGGTCGACGGCCACCCGTGCTCATCCCTTCCGTTGATCAACCGAACGGTTGAATATCAGCCGATCCTGCGCGGCGTCAAGTGCGGCGAGCACGCGGGACGATGTCGAGACCGCTCGACCGGCTCCGACTCACCGACCAGAGGCGCCCACCCCGGGCAGTCGAGGAACGAGGTGCAACGACGTGAAGTACATGCTGCTCATCTACCAGAACCCCGAGAGCTTCGAGCGCCTGTCCGAGGCCGACCAGCACGAGATCATGGGCGAGGCCGAGGCGATCATGAACGAGCTCATGGAATCCGGCGAGTGGATCGGCGGCGAAGCGCTGGCCGACTCGTCGAACACGAAGACCGTCCGCGTGCGGAACGACATCCCCGCTGTGACGGACGGGCCGTTCGCGGAAGCCAAGGAGCAGATGGTCGGCTACTGCATCATCGAGTGTGAGCGTCCCGAGCGCGCGGTCGAGATCGCGACGCGCTGGCCCGACGCCCGTCTCTGCGCCATGGAGGTGCGGCCCATGATGGACCCGGCCGGCACCGAGATGTGACCGTGTGCACCGGCGTCGAGGAACTGCTGCGCGACCTCGCCCCGCGGGTCCTCGGCGCCCTCGTCCGTCGCTACGGTCACTTCGACACGTGTGAGGACGCGGTTCAGGAGGCGCTGCTCGCGGCCACCGTCCAGTGGCCCGATCAGGGTGCCCCCGACAACCCGCGTGCGTGGTTGATCACGGTGGCGGCGCGGCGCATGACCGATCAGCTGCGCAGCGTCCAGGCGAGCAAGCGCCGGGAGATGGACTTGGCGGCGATGGCGCTGCCCGACGCGTTCGTCGCACCGGCGCCCGATCAGGAGCACGCGTCTGATGAGGACGACACGCTCACGCTCCTGTTCCTGAGCTGCCATCCCGCGCTGTCGCCCGCGTCGCAGGTCGCGCTCACGCTTCGTGCCGTCGGCGGTCTGACCACCACGCAGATCGCCCACGCGTTCCTCGTCCCCGAGGCAACGATGGCGCAGCGCATCAGCCGGGCGAAGCAGCGCATCAAGTCCACCGGCATCCCGTTCCGGATGCCCCCCGAGGCGGAGCGCGCCGATCGGCTGCGCGTCGTCCTGCACGTCCTGTACCTCATCTTCAACGAGGGCTACACGACGAGCTCCGGGCCCGACCTGCAGCGCAGCGAGCTCACGGGCGAGGCGATCCGGCTGACCCGCAGCGTCCACCGGCTGCTGCCCGACGACGGCGAGGTGGCGGGGCTGCTCGCGCTGATGCTGCTCACCGACGCCCGGCGCGCCGCCCGCACCGATCCCGACGGTGCGCTGATCCCCCTCGCCGAACAGGATCGGAGCCGCTGGGACCGCGAATCGATCGCGGAAGGCGAAACGCTCATCACCGAGACGCTGGCGCAGGCGCCGATCGGTCCCTACCAGCTGCAGGCGTCGATCGCCGCCGTCCACGCCGGCGCGGCCCGGGCGGAGGACACGGACTGGCGCCAGATCGTGGCGCTGTACGAGCTGCTCGAGCGCCTTTCACCGAACCCGATGGTCACGCTCAACCACGCGGTCGCGGTCGCGATGGTGCACGGGCCGCGTGCGGGACTCGACCTGCTCGAGACGCTGGACGCCGACGACCGCATGACCGAGCATCACCGCCTCGAGGCCGTCCGCGCGCACCTCCTGGAGTTGGCGGGTGATCGCATCGCCGCCCGTGAGGGATACCGGACGGCAGCGCGGCGCACGACGAGCCTTCCCGAGAAGCGCTACCTCGAGTTGCGAGCTGCCCGGCTGGCCGAGGGCGACCCGTAGACCGCCACCGCCGCTCGGGCGCGGACTCAGCGCACGGCTTGGCCGACGCCGAGCAGGTTCCCCTCACTGTCCCGGAACCAGGCGGCCCGTTCGCCGATGCCGCCCGCCGAAGGGTAATTGCCCTCGACTTCGGCGATGCCGTCGACGGTGCGAAGGCCGGGGACGTCGACATCCTCGAACACCACACCCCGACCGCGGAGCTCCGCGACGACGGCGTCGATGTCGTCGACCTCGAACGCCATCTGCGTGTGCTCTCCCGACGCGGCGCCCACTGACTCGAACAATGTGAACAGTCCGCTCGCGCACTGGTAGCGCAGACCGCCGGGTCGTTCCTCTGCCGGTTCGAGGCCGAGCTTGTCGGCGTAGAAGGCCCGTGCCCGCTGAAGATCTCGTGCCGGCAGCCGGGTCGCGACGTGGGCATTCTGCAGAAGTCGCGTCATCGAAACGTCACCCCTCGGGGAACCGCCAGCGGGTGTGGCTGTACGCGCCCTTGCCGAAGCCGTACGCGGTCGACGGCGGGACCTCGAACACCCACGCCGTGCCCGGGTCGTGATGGAAGGCGCCGTCGCGCACGTCGAAGTGCCATTCGTCGCCGTACTTCGACTCGTATGCGTCGGCGATCCGGTGGAGCTTCACGTCGTCTTCCACTCTTACGGCGTCACCTTCGACGATGAGGTCGAGACCTTCTTTCAGCGCGTTGCACCCGGTCGTGAGGATGCAGTGCGAGTTTCGGGCAAGGTTCTTGGCCTTCTGCTCGTCCGGCCCGGTGCAGAAGAACATCGCGTCGTCCAGCCAGACTGCGATCAACGGCGTTTGATGCAGGCGGCCGTTGGGGCGCACGGTCGTCACCCAGAACAACTCCGCGTCCTCGAGGTGGCGGCGCGCCTCCGCCCACGTCGTCGCGGTCGCGCTCTCCACGCCGTACCGCGCGTCCAGCTCGGTGACCGGCTCGTTCCCAGCCATGCCTTCTCCTTCCACTCGCCGGTCGCTGTCCCGGAGAAAGAGACCGCGCCGGGCGGCAGAACTCATCGGAGCTGGTCCTATGGTTTCCACATGGGCTTCTACGGCGACCAGGTCCTGCCGCGCTTCGTCAACCTGGTGCTGGACACGAAGGAGTTCAGCGCCGTGCGTCGAGAGACCTGCGAAGGGCTGCACGGCGACGTCATCGAGCTGGGATTCGGCTCGGGCCTGAACCTGCCGTTCCTACCGGAGACCGTGAAGGGCGTGTGGAGCGTCGAGCCTTCGGACACTGCGATGCGACTCGCGAACAAGCGAATCACCGCGTCGCCGGTCGCCGTTCACACGGTCGGGACCGAGGGCGCCAGCATCGAGGCACCGGACGATCGCTACGACGGTGCCCTGTCAACGATGACGCTCTGCACGATCCCGGATATCGGGTCTGCGCTCCGTGAGGTGCGGCGCGTGCTCAAGCCGGGCGCGTCGTTCCACTTCGCGGAGCACGGACGTGCGCCATCCGAGAAGGTCGCCCGGACCCAGGATCGGTTCAACGGGATCCAGATGCGCTTCGCGGGCGGGTGCCACCTCAACCGTGACATCGCCGCGCTGCTCTCCGACGCCGGGTTCGAGATCGAGCAGCTCCGCAACTTCTACCTGAAGGGCCCGAAGGCATGGGGGTACATGTACGTGGGACACGCGCGGAACGCCTGATGCTCCCGGGCCGACATTGCTAGTCCGGCAGCAGGGGCACCGAGAGGCCCGGGTCCCGACCCAGAAGCACCGCGCGCGTCACGGCAGCGGACCCGAACCGGTCGCGCACACCGTCGAGCGCGGCATCGAGGGCTCCGTCACTGAGACGATCGAACGGCAACGCGAGCTGGATTGCGTCGTCGTCGTCGAGGTTCCCGACGGACACGCCGACGAGCGTGATCCCCCGCTGCTCGATCATCGGCATGGCGGCGCGCAGCAGGTCCCTCGCCGCGTCGAGGATCGTGTGGGTGCGCGCCGTGGCCTGCGGAAGCGTGTGGGAGCGGGTAACCCGCGAGAAGTCGGCGAATCGGAGCCGAAGCACGATCGTGCGGCCGACCCTCCCGGCGGCGCGCAGCCGACGGGTCACGCGGTCGACGAGGCCGACGAGGGACGCGTCGATGTCGGCCGCGGACTTGGGGCGGCGTCCGAGCGCGTGCTGCGATCCGATCGACCGGCGGCGGCGCCGGACCTGTACCGGCCGTGGGTCGCGGTTGTGCGCGAGCGCGTGCAGGTGCCGGGCTGATGCCGGCCCGAGCATCGCGATGAGCGCCCCTTCGTCCAGTCCTGCGACCTCGCCCACCGTCGTGAGTCCCCGATCGTGGAGCTTGCTCGCGGTGACCGGGCCGACGCCCCAGAGCCGCTCGACGGGCAGCGGGTGCAGGAAGTCGAGCTCGCCGTCGGGCGGCACCACGAGCAGGCCGTCGGGCTTGGCGACGCCGCTCGCGACCTTGGCGAGGAACTTCGTCCTGGCCACGCCCACGGTGATGGACAGGCCGACCCGCTCGAGGACGTCACGGCGCAGCTGCGCGGCGATCTCGACCGGCGTGCCCGAGACACGCCGCAGGCCGCCCACGTCGAGGAACGCCTCGTCGATCGACAGGCCCTCGACCAGCGGGGTCGTGTGCTCGAACACCTCGAACGCCGCCTCGCTCGCCTCCGAGTACGCCGCCATCCGGGGCTCGACGACGGCCGCCCACGGGCACAGCCGGCGCGCCTGCGCCCCGCCCATCGCGGTGCGGATGCCGAACGCCTTCGCCTCGTAGCTCGCGGCGAGCACCACTCCCCCGCCGACGATGACCGGCCGGCCCCGCAGGCTCGGATCGTCGCGCTGCTCGACGGACGCGTAGAACGCGTCGAGATCTGCGTGCAGGATCGTCGCCCCGCCGGACACGAACACATGTTCGCATACTCCCGGGCCCTGGTCGGGGAGCCGGGTCAGATCACCGACGGTCGAAGGTGACGCCTGCGGCCTCGCGATCCCAGGTCGTCGCGGTGACGCCGTCGTCCCGCAGCTGGTACTTGAGCACCCGGCCGACCGGGTTGCGGGGCAAGTCGTCGCGGAACTCGACGTAGCGCGGGACCGCAAAGTACGGAACGTGGTCGACGCTCCACGTGCAGAGCTCCTCCTCGGTGACGCCGGCGTCGGGCTGCAGCACCGCGGTGACCTTGACGTCGTCCTCCCCCACGTCGCTCGCCACCGAGTGGACGGCGACGTCCTTGATCGCGGGGTGGGCGTGGAACGTGCGCTCCATCTCGAAGCTCGAGATGTTCTCGCCCCGCCGTCGCAGGTAGTCCTTCTTGCGGTCCACGAAGAAGAGGAAGCCGTCGTCGTCGAGACGGCCGAGGTCGCCGGTGTGGAACCACAGGTTGCTCAGCACGGCCACGGTCGCTTCGGGCCGGCGCCAGTAGCCGGCGAACATGAGGTTCGGCCCGGTCGGACGGGCCACGATCTCACCGATCTCACCCGTCGGAACTTCGACGTCGTCGTCGTCGACGAGCACCACTTCGAAGTCGACGGCATTGCGCTTCCCCGCCGCGCCGGGCTTGTTCGGCTCGCCGGCAGGGAGCATCGACAGAAGGGACGCCTCGGTGAGGCCGTAGCCTGCGCTGAACGTCTTGCAGCCGAACCGCTCGTTCCAGATGCGATCGATGTCGGGCGGCATCGGCGCCGCCGCGCACAGCCGGAGACGGTGGCCTTGCTGGTCGGGGTGGTCGTCGGCGTCGGCGACGAGGATCGCCAGTGAGCCGAGCATCGACGCGATCGTCGCGCCCGTTCGGCTCACCTCGGGCCAGAACCGCGACACGGAGAACCGCCGGGCGATGCTGGCCGAGCCGCCGACGACGAGTGTGCCGACGACGCACACCGAGATCGCGTTGAAGTGGAACAGCGGCAACGGTGTGATGACGACGTCGTCGGGACGCCGCTGCCAGGCGCGGGCGATCTGATCGGCGAGCGCCACGATGTAGTTGTGCGGGAGCATGCAGCCCTTCGACGGGCCGGTCGTCCCCGCGGTGTAGATGAAGCAGGCCAGGTCGGCCGGCCGCACCACGACGTCGGGCACCGGCTCCTCCGACGACGCCGCGAGCAGCTGGTCCCAGTCGTGTGTCGGGACGGCGTCGATGACCTCGTCGGGTGGCCCCACGACGACCGCGGCGTCCAGCTCGGGCAGGTCGTCGCCGGCGACCGGAGCGACGCGCCCGGCGAAGTCGCCCTGCACGACGATCACCTTCGATCCCGAGTCCGCCAGCTGGTGGCGCAGGAAGTCGCCTTTGTACGCGGTGTTGACCGGTACCTGGACGGCGCCGAGCTTGAGCGCGGCGAAGAAGGTCACGACCTGGGCGGGGCTGTTCTCGAGGAGCGTCGCCACGCGGTCGCCCTTTCGGACGCCCAAGCCGGCGAGCGCGTGCGCGAGCCGATTGCTCTCGGCGTCCATGCCGCGGGCGCTGTAGCCGACGCCCTCGAAGTCGAGATACGGACCGTCCGGATCGGCGGCGAGGCGGCCTGCGAGCGCCTCGAGCACGGTGGTCTGCTGTCGCGGCGGCATGAATCTGACATTAGCGTCATGGAGATCCGACCTCGCCGTTGAGCTCATTCGTAAGCTGCCGGGCGTATGACGGACGCGGTCCACCGCTACATGACCACGTGCACATGGCGCGGCTCGACCGGCGCGGGCTACGAAGCGTACGACCGGTCGCACGACGTCGACGCGCTCCCCGCCGAGGCGACCCTCGCGCTTTCGAGCGACCCTGCGTTTGGCGGTGACGCGACCCGTCTCAATCCCGAGCAGCTTCTCGTGATGGCGGCGTCGTCGTGTCAGCTGCTGTCGTTCCTCGCCGTCGCGGCCCGCGCACGGATCGACGTCGTCGACTACCAGGACATCGCCGAGGGTGAGATGCCCGAGGACGTGCACCCGATGCGCATCACGCGCATCACCCTGCGCCCCCGCATCGTCATCCGCGGTGCGGTCGACGAGCGACGCGTTCGCCACCTGGTCGACGTCGCCCACCGCGAGTGCTTCATCGCCAACAGCCTGAAGACCGAAGTCGTCATCGAGCCCGAGGTGGTTACGGACTGATGCCGTGGTGCGCCGCTGGCTCCGGGGGTTGAGCGCGGCGGGCGGTGGTGAGGCGCAGGGCGGCGAGCAGGGCGTTGCGGAGCTCGCGGGGCTCGACGACCTCGTCGTAGCCCATCGTGTCGGCGGACGAGTACGCGCCCCCGAGCTCGGCGTGGTCGAGGAGCTGCTGGGCTTCGTCGTCGACGCCGGCGGCCGCGCCGCTGCCGCTCGCCGGCATCGCGCCCAGCCGCGCGCCCGGGAGCGCGAGCGTGATCGTCTGCCGGTCGAACGGGTTCATCGCCATCAGCGAGCTGCCGAACCCGTATGCCTTCCGCAGCGTGACGTGCAGCTTGGGTGAGGTGACGCGGGACTGGGCTGCGAACATCCGGGCCGCGTGGCGCAAGATGCCGCTGCGCTCGGCGGCGCTGCCCGCGAGCACACCGGGGTTGTCGGCGAGGAAGACGACCGGCAGGTGGAATGCGTCTGCGACCTCGACGAAGTGTGTCGCCTTGTCCGCTGCTGCGCTGTCGATCGCACCCGCCTTGGTCGCCGGCTGGTTCGCGACCACCGCCACCGGCTCGCCGCCGAGGCGCGCCAGGGCGGTGACGATCGCCCGCCCGAAGGCGGGCTCGATCTCCAGCGCCGACCCGCGGTCGGCGATCAGGTCGATCACGGGCCACACGTCGTAGCCGCGGCGCGGATCGGCAGGGATCAGCTCCACCAGGGTGTCGAGCTCGCGCGGCCCCGTGTCGTCGAACCCGGCGGCATCGGAGGCCGGCGGGTGCTGCCACGCGTTCGACGGGAAGTACGCCAGGTACCTGCGGACGAGGTCGAGCGCGGTGCCGTCGTCGGTGGCGGCGTTGTGCGCCACGCCGCTCACCGTGGTGTGCACGGCGGTGCCGCCGAGCTCGTCCTTCGTGGCGTCCTCCCCCGTCGCCTCCTTCACGAGCGGCGGACCGGCCGAGAACAGCGACGCGCCCTCGACCATGACGACGAAGTCCATGAGCGGCGCCGTCAACGCGCCGTGCCCGGCCGACGGCCCCATCACGACCGCGACCGTCGGCACCAGGCCCGAGAGGCGGGCGAGCGCCTGCAGGTCGTTCGGAGCCCGGCCGCGCCGCTCGAACGCGTTCTGGGTCCGCTCCCCCGCGCCTTCGAGCAGCATGACGAGCGGGACGCGCTCCTGGCCGGCGAGGTCGGCGAGTCGCTCGCGCTTCGCCGTGGTGCCCAAGCCGATGGAACCGCCCATCACCGTGAAGTCCTCCGCCCCGACGAGGACGGGCCGGCCGTCGACCAGGCCGTGCCCGGCGACCAGCCCGTCGGCGGGAACGGGCGGGACGACGCCGCGGTGCACGGAGCCGACGAGCGTGCCGAGCTCGACGAACGTTCCCGGGTCGAGGAGCCGCTCGACGCGCGCCCGGGCGTCGAGGTGACCACCCGCGCGGTGCTGCTCGAGCCGCTCGGTCCCGCCCATCGCGCGGGCCGTCTCACGACGCTGCTGCAGGTCCTTGAGGAGCGGCTCCCAGTCGGTCATGGCTACTCATTTTGGCGTCGCTGAGTCTCGGATACCGGCACTCAGCGACGCCAAAATCACGAGGGAGGCAGGGTGGCAGCCACCGCGTCGGCGTGGTCGTCCACGGAGCCGAGCACGGTGTCGAGCACCCACGCCCGCTTGAGGTAGAGGTGCACGTCGACTTCCCACGTGAAGCCCATCCCGCCGTGCACCTGGGTGGCGGTCTTGCCGTTGGTGATCGCAGCTTCGCCCGCCAGCAGCTTGGCGCCGGCGACGGCCCGGGTGACGTCGCCCACGTCCGAGTCGTCCAGCGTGCACGCCGCCGCGTGGACCGAGGCCCGGGCCACCTCGGTGCGCACGAGCATGTCCGCGAGCAGGTGCTTGACGGCCTGAAACGACCCGATCGGCCGGTCGAACTGCCGGCGCTCGCGTGCGTACGCAAGCGACAGGTCCGTGCAGGCCTGCGCCGCGCCCACGAGGAACGCCGCCGCCACGACCGCGCCCTCGAGACGCCACCGCGCGATCAGGTCGACGCCGCCGACGGGCTCGCCTGCCGGCAGCGCGTCGACCCGGTGAACCGGCGTCAGCGGATCGAGGGGGCGCCCGACCGGGACGGCACCGGCGATCTTGCCCGGCGCTACCGCCTGCACACCGTCGTCTCCGAGCACGAGCAGCGTGTCGAGCGAGTCGAGGTGCTCGATCATCCACGGCGCCTGCCGGCGCGCGACCTCGAGGCCGCCGGCGATGCCGTCGACGAGCCCGTGCGCGAGGTACGTCCACACGAGCGGCCCCGGCACCACGGCCCGTCCGAGCTCCTCGAACACGACGGCGGCGTCGGCGACGGCGAAGCCGTCGGACCGCAACGAGAACACGCCCGCCTCGGCGAGCTCGGCGTGCGCGGCGCGGTCGAACCCGTCACGCACGCGCTTGATGGGGAACCGCCCCTCGCACAGGCTGCGGATCCCGTCGCGCAGCGCGACCTGGTCCGCGCTCAGCTCGAAGTCCACGCCGGCTCCCTCGGGAGGCCGAGGAGGCGCTCCGAGATGATGTTGCGCTGGATCTGCGACGTCCCCGCCGCGATCGTCAGGGCCAGGGTCCGGAGCCGCTCGACGACGAACTCGTCGTCGATGTCGAGCGCGCTGCGATCGAGCACGCGTACGGACAGGTCGCCGAGCTTCTGACGGCTCTCCGAGTACGCCAGCTTCACCATGAGCGCACCGTCGCCGGGCGAGCCGGTGCGGGCCGCGCGCGTCACGTTGCGCTTCGTGAGCGCCCACACCGCGTCGAGCTCGGCGACGACATGCCCGAGCTCGTGACGGTGCGCGGGGTCGCGCGTGCGCGCGGCGAGGTCCTCGGCCATCCGTCGAGCTTCGACGAGCTCGCTCACGAAGGCGGTGCCGCGCTCGAACGCGAACGTCACTTGCGTGATGCGCCAGCCGTCGTTCTCGGCGCCGACGCGGTTCACGACCGGCACGCGCACGTCGTCGAGGAACACCTCGCAGAACTCGGAGGAGCCGAGCACGGTGTCGATAGGCCGGACGTCGATGCCGGGCGTGGTCATGGGCAGGATCAGCCAGCTGATCCCGCGGTGCTTGGGCGCGTCGGGATCGGTGCGGACGAGCAGCTCGCCGAAGTCGGCGATGTGCGCGAACGAGCACCAGATCTTCTGGCCGTTCACGACGTAGTCGTCTCCGTCCCGCACCGCCGTCGCGCGCAGAGCGGCGAGGTCGGAGCCGGCGCCGGGCTCGGAGAAGCCCTGGCACCACACCTCGTCCCCGCGCAGGATGGGCGGCAGGTAGCGGGCCTTCTGCTCCTCGGTGGCCTCGCTCATGATCGTCGGGCCCGCGTGCAATGAGCCCACGAAGTTCACGCCCACGTACGGCGCCCGGGCCCGGGTCGTCTCCTCGAGGAACACCAGCTGCTCCGACGGCGACGCGTCGCGGCCGCCGTACGCCTTGGGCCAGTTGATCCCCGCGTAGCCGGCGTCGAACAGGCGCCGTTGCCAGTCGGTGTCGTACCGCCGGCGCCCCGACCAGTCGTCCCACGCCGGCCGGCGGGGCAGCTCGGGCAGCGCACGCTCGAGCCACGCCCGCAACTCGGCGCGGAAGGCCTCGTCGGCCTCGGAGTACCGAAGATCCATGGCGCGGCCCTCAGGCGGTGGGCCCGCCGCGGCGACGCCCGTCGAGCTCCAGATCGAGCATCCGGATCGCGTTGCCGCGCACCAGCTTGTAGACAACGTCGTCGGGCAGGCCGTCCATGAGCTCCTGCGCGACCTTCTTCGTGTCCGGCCACGTGGAGTCCGTGTGCGGATAGTCGGTCTCGAACGTCGTGTTATCGACACCGACCGTCTTGAGCGACTCGATGCCGTGACGGTCACGGAAGAAGCAGCCATAGACCTGCCGGTAGTAGTACGTCGACGGCGGCTCCGGCACGATGTCGCGCACGCCGCCCCACGCGCGGTGCTCCAGCCACACGTCGTCAGCCCGCTCGAGGATGTACGGGATCCATCCGATCTGCCCCTCGCTGTAGGCGAGCTTCAGGTCGGGGAAGCGAACGAGCACGCCCGAGAACAGGAAGTCCGTCAGCGACGACATGGCATTCCCGAAGCTCAGCGTGGCCGCCACCGCGACTGGCGCGTCGCCGGAGGTCGCCGGCATCTTCGAGGACGAGCCGATGTGCATGCACACGACCGTGCCGGTTTCCGCGCACGCGGCGAAGAACGGGTCCCAGTCGCCGCTGTGGATGCTCGGCAGGCCGAGGGCGGCCGGGATCTCGCTGAAGCAGACGGCGCGGCAACCGCGCGCCGCGTTGCGGCGCACTTCGGCGGCGGCGAGGTCGGCGTCCCAGAGCGGGATGATCGGCAGCGGGATGAGGCGGCCGCCGCTGTCGCCGCACCACTCCTCCACGGTCCAGTCGTTGTAGGCGTACACGCAGGCTTCGGCGAGCTCGCGGTCCTTCGCCTCGAGGAAGGTCTGACCGCAGAACCGCGGGAACGTGGGGAACGAGAGCGACGCCTCGACCCAGTTCATCTCCATGTCGTCGACCCGGGCCTTCGGCTCGTAGCAGCCCGGCCGCATCTCGTCGTAGGTGATCGGCGACATCGTCATGTCGTCGCGGTCGAAGCCGACGGCGGCGACGTGGCGCTTGTGGATGTAGACCAGGTCTTCGTAGATCCAGCAGTCGGCCTGCGGGCCGTCGGGATCGAAGGTCTGCTCGTACGTGCCGCCGCCGACATGGCGCATCTGGCCGATGCCGCGCCGCTCGATCCGGGGGCCGCGCTCGCGTTGCTTCGCCGGCAGCCACTGCTCCCAGACGTGCGCCGGCTCGACGACGTGATCGTCGACGCTGACGACCTTGGGGAAGGGATCGGGCGCCACGGCGGCGGCTCCTCGCGCGCTCGCGATCTGACGGACCGTCAGATCCTATCCGCGCCGATCCCCGTCGCGCTCAGCCGCACTTCGTGCCGGCGGGCGGCGGCGTGCGGTCGACGAGGTACTTCACCCCCTTGGTGTCCACACACCTGTTGAAGGACAGCGCGAACGACGTGTGCTGCGAGCCCTCGGCGACGAGCAACACGCCCGACGACAGGTCGTTGCTCAGTGCCTCGGCCCAGCGCAGCGGCGTCGCCGGGTCGCCGGTCGTGCCGATCACGAGAATCGGCGGCGCCCCGTCGACCTTCACCGGCGCGCTCTCGCGCGGCGGAACCGGCCAGTACGCGCAGACGAGTGTGTCGTTGAGGTTCGAGACACCCATCCGGGGTGCCGCGGCGCGCACCTGGGCCTCGGCGGCTTCGTAGCCGTCCGGTCCGCCGGCTCGGGGTCCGTCCAGGCAGCCGATCGCCCAGTAGCCGGGGAGGTCGGAGTCGTAGGTGCCGTCGGCCTGGCGGCCCGTGTACTGGTCGGTGAGCGCGAGCAACGGCTCGCCGTCGCCGCGCTGAGCCGCGCGCAGGGCCTCCGCAAGCTCGCTGTCGCTCGCCTCCCCGCCGTACAGCGCCTGCGCGACGCCGTAGTCGAACTCCCCCGGTCCCAGGGTCCGGCCGTCCCCGGCCGGGACGGGCGAGGCGTCCACGCGCGCCGCGAGCTGGTCGTAGGCCTCGCTCGGGTTCCCGCCGTTGAAGAACGGGCACGCGCGGTCGCGGGCGCATCGATCGAAGAAGCGGCGGAGGTTGTCCTCGAAGCCGCGGGCTTGGTCCGCGACGACGTCGACACGGTCGAGGTTCGGGTCGACCGCCCCGTCGAGCACCATCGCCCGTACCTTCTTGGGGAACAGCTTGGCGTACAGCGTGCCGAGGTAGGTCCCGTACGAGTAGCCGAGGTACGTGAGCTTCTTGTCGCCAACGGCGGCGCGGATGCGGTCCATGTCGCGGGCCGTGCTCTCGCTCGACACGTAGGGAAGCACGTCGCCGCTCTGCTGCTGACACGCCTGCGCGAGGGCCTGGAGTCCAGCGTTGAGATCGGCTCGCTCCGCGGGCGTGTCAGGCGAGTAGTCGAGGTGCAGGACGGGGTCGAGGCTGTCCTCGCACTTCACGGGGATCGTGTGGCCCGTCCCGCGCGGGTCGAACCCGACGACGTCGAACCGGGCGCGTATCTCCTCGGGCAGCTCCGCCGCGCTCTGGCGGACGAACTCGACGCCCGATGCTCCCGGTCCGCCCGGGTTCACCAGCAGCGATCCGATTCTTTGCTTGGGGCTCTGGGCGCGGACACGGAACAACGCGACGTTGATCGTCCGGCCGTTGTCGGGGTGGTCGTAGTCGAGGGGCGCGGTGAGCGTTGCGCACTCGCCGCCGTTCCCGCACGACTTCCACGTCAGGCGCGGCCGGTCCGCGCCGGGGTGTGCTGGAGTCGAAGCGTCCGCCGCCGGTGCGATGTTCGTGGCGACGACGAGAGTGACGGTGGAAAGGACCACGCACGCGACGCGATGCGCGCGTGTCACGAGCAGCGCGTCCCGGACGCAGGCGGCGTGAGGTCCACGAGGTACTTCACGACCGCGTCGTCGACGCAGCGGTTGAACGCGGTGACGAAAGCTGTGTGCTGGGTTCCTTCGGCGACGAGCAGGACGCCCGAGGACAGCTCTTTGGACAGCGCCTCGGCCCATTGCAGCGGCGTCGCCGGGTCGCCGGTGGTCCCGACGACGAGGATCGGCGGCGTCCCGTCGACCGTGATCGGCGCCATGCTCGGCACCGGCGGGACGGGCCAGTACGCGCACACCAGCGTGGCGTAGAGCAATCCCACCCCGAGCCGCGGCGCGGCGGCTCGGAACTGCGGCTCCGCGGCCTGGAACGCGTCGGGCCCTCCGACCACGCTCGGCCCGTCGAGACAGCCGATCCCCCAGAACGCCTCCTGCAGCGTCGCGTACGTCCCGTCGTCGTTGCGGCCGGTGAATTCGTCGGAGAGTGCGAGGAGCTTCGAGCCGTTGCCGCGCTGCGCGGCGGCGAGGGCCTGCTCCAGTTGCGCGTATCCCTCCTGGCCCGTGTACAAGGCTTGCACCACGCCGAAGAAGAGCTCGCCCGGGCCCAGTGACCGTCCGCCGCGGGCAGGGATCGGTTGGGCGTCGACCTGCGCGGCCAGGCGATCGTACGCGCCGGCGGCATCACCGGCGTTGTAGAACGGGCACCGGTTGTCCTGCGAGCACTGCGCGAGGAATGCGTCGAGCGAGTGCTCGAAGCCCTGCGCTTGCTGGGCGCCGATCTCGAGGGCGCTGAGGTCGGGGTCGATCGCGCCGTCGAGAGTGAGCGCACGCACCTTCGTCGGGAACAGCTTGGCGTACAGCGCGCCGAGGTAGGTCCCGTACGAGAACCCGACGTAAGTCAGCTTCTGGTCACCGACGGCCTGGCGGATGCGGTCCATGTCGCGGACGGTGCTGAGGCTCGACAGGTACGGGAGGAAGGCGCCGCTGCGCTGCTCGCACGATTGCGCGAGCTGCTGCATGCCGGCGTACAAGCCGGCGCGCTCGTCGGGTGTGTCCGGCGAGTAGTCGAGGTGGAACACGTCGTCGAGGTCGTCCTCGCATTTGACGGGGATCGTGTCGCCGCTCCCCCGCGGGTCGAACCCGACGAGGTCGAAGCGGGCGCGCAGCTCGTCCGGCAGCGCGTTCTTGAAGGCTCGGGCGAACTCGACGCCGGGCGCGCCGGGCCCGCCGAAGTTCATGACCAGCGATCCGATCCGGCGCTTCGGGTCGGTTGCGGGCGACCGGAACAGCGCCAGCTTGATCGTCTTGCCGTCGTCGGGATGGTCGTAGTCCAGCGGCACCTTGAGCTTGGCGCACTCACCGCCTTCGCACTTCTGCCATGCGAGCTTCGGGGAGCGGGCCGTCGTCGATACACGAGGCCGCGCCGCGCTCGCGCCAGGCGTCACCGCAGAGAGGGTGATCAGCGAGATGGTCGCCGCGATCGCGACGACGACCACGCGACGAGGGGAACGCATTGAATCGGAGCTTACGAGGCGGTCGTCACCGGAAGGCCGCGCCTACACCCGATGATGCGGGATGATGACACGACATGGGACGACTCGACGGCAAGGTGGCGCTCATCACGGGCGCAGCAGGCGGGATCGGGCGGGTCGCTGCCGAGCTGTTCGCGGCCGAGGGCGCGCGCGTGGTCGTCGCCGACGTCGTCGAGGGCGACGGGAAGGCCGCCGTCGACGCGATCCGCGACGCCGCCGGGGAGGCGGCGTTCGTTGCCGCCGACGTCTCGGATGCCGCGCAGGCCGAGGCGATGGTCCGATTCGCGCTCGACACCTACGGCGGCCTCCACGTCCTCTACAACAACGCCGGCATCTTGCCGGCCGACGACGCCGGCACCCTCGAGACACCCGAGGCGACGTGGGAGCGCGTCATGGAGGTGAACCTCAAGGGCGTCTGGCTCGGCTGCAAGTACGGGATCCCGGCGCTGCTCGACTCGGGCGGCGGGTCGATCGTCAACGTGTCATCGCTCGTGGCGCTCATGGGATCGGCCGTACCGCAGATCGCGTACACCGCGAGCAAGGGCGGCGTTCTGGCGATGACGCGCGAGCTGGCGGTCGAGTACGCGCGCCGCGGGATCCGCGCCAACGTCCTGTGCCCGGGACCGATCGAAACGCCGCTCATGGCCGAGCTGATGGCCGACCCCGCGTGGGCGGCGCGCCGGCTGGTCCACATCCCGATGGGACGACCCGGGCAGGCGTCGGAGATCGCGCGTGCCGCGCTGTTCCTGGCCTGCGACGATTCGTCGTTCATGACCGGCACGACGCTCGTCGTCGACGGGGGCATCACCGCGGCGTACGTGACACCCGAATAGGTGAAGGAGCGACGATGAGCAGCGGGCTCGGGATCGACGCCCTGCGCGAGCACATCGGATCCGGGAACGTCGACACCGTGCTGGTCGCGTTCCCCGACCTGCAGGGCCGGCTCATGGGCAAGCGCGTGACCGGGCACTACTTCCTCGATCACGTGGAGGGCGAGGGCATCGAGGCGTGCAACTACCTGCTCGCGGTCGACGTCGAGATGACGCCGGTGCCCGGCTACCGGTTCGCGAGCTGGGAGCGGGGGTACGGCGACATGAAGGCCGTGCCCGACCTCGCCACGCTGCGGCCGGTGCCGTGGCTGGAGAAGACGGCGCTGGTGCTGTGCGACCTCGTCGACGACGACACGGGTTCGCCCGTCGAGGTGTCGCCGCGAAGAGTCCTGCAGCGCCAGATCGAGCGGGCAGCGGCCGCCGGATACACGGTGAAGTGCGGATCGGAGCTCGAGTTCTTCCTGTTCCGTGACTCGTACGAGGAGGCGGAGGCCAAGGGGTACGCCGGGCTCGAGCCGCACTCGCCGGTCATCGAGGACTACCACGTGCTCCAGACGACCCGCGACGAGTACCTGATTCGGGAGATTCGCAACGCGATGGACGCGTCGGGCGTCCCGGTCGAGTTCTCGAAGGGCGAGGCGGGCCGCGGGCAGCACGAGATCAACCTCGAGTACGCCGACGCCCTCGAGATGGCGGACCGGCACGTCATCTACAAGAACGGTGCGAAGGAGATCGCCTCGCTCGCGGGGCGGGCGATCACGTTCATGGCGAAGTACTCCATGGACGAGGTCGGCTCGTCGTGCCACGTGCACTCGAGCGTCTGGGACGCCGACGGCTCGACGTCGCTGATGTGGGACGACGCCGGCGACCACTTCTCGAGCGTGTTCCGGGGGTGGCTCGGCGGGTTGCTCGCCACCGGTCGCGAGCTCGCGTGGCTGTTCGCGCCGACCGTCAACTCGTACAAGCGCTACCAGCCCGAGTCGTGGGCGCCGACCGCGCTGGCATGGGGCCGCGACAACCGCACGTGTGGCTTTCGGGTCGTCGGCCACGGCCAGTCGTTCCGGGTCGAGTCGCGCCTGCCGGGCGCGGACGTGAATCCGTACCTCGCGTTCGCGGCCACCATCGCCGGCGGCCTCCACGGGATCGAGCACGACCTCGATCCCGGGCTGCGCCTCGACGGGAACGCCTACAAGGCCCAGGGCCTCACCCGGGTGCCCGAAACGCTCGTCGACGCGATCGCGGAGCTCGAAGCGAGCGAGGTCGCGGGCAAGGCGTTCGGCTCGGACGTGCACGAGCACCTCGTGAACACCGCCCGCCAGGAGTGGGCCGGCTTCAACCGCGTCGTGACCGACTGGGAGCGCCGCCGCAACTTCGAGCAGTACTAGTAGTTCTCTGCCTTGCCGTGCCGATGCGTCCGCTGATTGCCGTGCCCGCGTACCCCGTGAAGGAGGGGCGCGTGAAGGGCTGGGAGAAGCCGGCGGTGGCGGCCCCGGCGCCCTACGTGGAGGCGCTGCAGCGCGCCGGCGCGCAGGAGGCGATCCTCATGCCCGTCGCGATCGACGACGCCGGCGCCGACGAGCTGCTCGACCGGTTCGACGGGCTCCTGCTCATCGGGGGTGGTGACCTCCACCCGGAGGAGTACGGCCAGGAGCGACGCGACGAGGTGTACGGCGTGATCCCCCACCGCGACCGGTTCGAGGTCGCGCTCGCACGCGCGGCCGTCGATCGTGGCCTCCCCACCCTTGCGATCTGCCGCGGGCACCAGGTCCTCAATGTGGCGCTCGCCGGTTCGCTCGATCAGCACATCACCGAGCGCGACGGCGGCGTCGACCACGGGAAGCCGGGGGTACCCGGCGGCTCCAGCGTGCACGACATCGAGATCGCGCCCGATTCGCGTTTGGCCGGCGCGATGGGCGTCACGCACGCGTCGTGCTCGTCACATCACCATCAGGCGGTCGAGCGCGCCGGCGACGGACTCCGCGTGACCGCCCGCGCCCCCGACGGCGTGATCGAAGGCATCGAGCTCGCCGGCGACGCGTGGATCGTCGGCGCGCAATGGCACCCCGAAGACACGGCTGACGCCGACCCGGCACAGCAACGTCTGTTCGACGCGTTCGTCAGTCAGGCGGCAGCGCGAAGCTGACACGGTGCGCCTCGCGACGCGCATCCCCGAGCCGGAGCTGATGGACACCGCCGAGCAGGCTCGGGCGTACGCCGCCGCCGACTTCGCCGATCCCCACGACGCGTTCGTCACCCGATTCGGCGAGCGCTTCCCCGACTTCACCTCCGGCCGCGTGCTCGACCTCGGCTGCGGCACCGCCGACGTCACCGTGCGCTTCGCGCACGCGTACCAGACGGCGCGCATCCACGGTGTCGACGGGGCTCGGGCCATGCTCGACGAGGGGAGGCGAGCCGTGCGGGACGCCGGGCTCAGCGATCGCGTCACACTCGAGCTGCTCCGCCTCCCCCATGCGTCGCTCGACGGCGGCGGGTACGACGCCGTCGTGTCCAACAGCCTCCTGCACCACCTCGCCGACCCGGCCGTGCTCTGGCAGACGATCAAGGACGCGACGCGGCCGGGTGCGCCCGTCTTCGTCATGGACCTGCGCCGTCCGTCGAGCACGGACACCGCGCAGCATCTCGTCGACGCATACGCGGCCGACGAGTCACCGGTCCTGCGCGACGACTTCTACCGCTCGCTGTGTGCCGCGTACGCGCCGGCCGAGGTGCGGTCGCAGCTCGAGACGACCGGTCTCGCGCACTTCTCGATCGACGAGGTCAGCGACCGCCACCTCGTCGTCTACGGCGCGATCACGCCGTGAACCGGCGGCGGGGCGTCGCCCTCGCCGGCCAGCGACACGATCAGGTCCTCGGCGTCGTCGAGTCCCACGACGCGTCGGGGCAGGTCGGCGAACGGGTACCGGCCGGCGTCGAGCAACTCGAGCGCAGTCCGGTACGCGGCCGAGTCCACACCGAGGGCGCCGATGATCCGGAGCTCCTTGAACACGATGTGATCGGGCTGGAAGTCCGGTGGCGCCGGCGCGCCCCGCGTGCCCGCCACCACGACCGTCCCTCCGGGACGGGCGAGCGCCATGGCCTGCACGAAGGCCTCGGGCGCCTTGGCGGTGACGTCGACGACGACGTCCGCCCGTCCGCCGGTCGCATCCCGGAGCGCTCGCACGGGATCGGCAACGGCGACGTCGACGGCCAGGTCGGCGCCGAAGTCGCGGGCCACCGCGAGGCGGTCGGCGTCACGAGCGCCGTGGCCGGTCACCATCACGAAGCCGGCGCCGGCGTCCTTCGCGGCCGCCACCGCCGAGAGCCCGCGCACGCCCGGCCCCAGCACCGCCACGACGTCACCCGGCTCGGTGCCGGGTACCGTGACCGCCCACCGCACGCCCGCGCCGAGCGGGTTGAACAGCGTCGCGACGACGGGATCGAGCGCCTCGGGAACGCGGTGCACGATGGCGTCCGGCCCGAGGTACTGCCATTGCGCGTAGCCACCCCAGAGCCCGGGCGGCGTGTCGACAGGGATGTAGCCGTACATGTCGCCCAGGCCGTGGCGTTCGCACCGCTGGTACGCACCGGCGCGGCACGCGTCGCACACGCGGCATGACTGGAACACTTCGACTGCGACACGGTCGCTGCGCGTGACGCCCCATCTGCGCGCGGCAGCATCGCCGATGCCCTCGAGCACGCCCACGGTTTCGTGCCCGGGAACGAACGCGAACCCGCCGGGAAGGTCGCCCGTGTACTGCTCGTGATCGGTGCCACACAGCCCGCACGCCTCGACGCGGAGCACCGCATCGTCGTCACCGTGCTCAGGGACGGGCAACTCACGGCCAACGAGCGTGCGGGGCTTCTCGAGCACCAAGGCGCGCGCCGATCGGGTCGACAACGCCACGAGGCTAGCGG
>WNGA01002267.1_pt1 | contig 29482 bp, 22 predicted proteins | sample 5400061 | NCBI WGS metagenome assembly WNGA01 (sample SAMN13153366, study PRJNA577476) | soil metagenome | isolation source: 100 cm soil or saprolite under grassland replicate 2 | place: USA:California | collected 2016-06-15
TCGCCGGGGTGTTGTGGGCGGCCGCGCATGGTGCGGTCAGCTTGGAGCTGGCCGGCTACGAGGGCGCCGGCGATGCCGAGGCCCGCTTCCAGGACCTGCTCGCCGCCGCCGCCGCGTGGTTCTTCGCCCACCACCCGTAACCGAAGAGCGGCGGTAGGCGGGTAGTTCGCACTCAACGGTGCGTGCGGCCACGGGCAGATCCCCCTCTCTCCTCTGTCTCCGCATTCCCAGCAGGATCTACGAACCGCCGGACACTATCGCGACGTGGCCTGGCGGGCACGGCCGGAAGACCCGTGTCAGCCCTCGGCCGGTTAAGGGGGGATGGCTGGCGGGCCGATACAACCAGAGACGGGAGGTGCCTCAGGCACCCCGAGCGGTTCGGGATCGCCGATCGGATGTCGTCGCGGCTGTTGGGACAACGCAATGGGGGAAGGCGCACCAACGCCACAGGCGAAGCCCCGACTGGCGCGACGGAGCATCCAGCTCGGCCTGGTCGCCACGCTGGTAGCCCTGCTCCCCCTCGTGCTGCTCGCGAGGCTGACGATCGATCGCGCCCAGGATGCCGTGCGCGACGAGGTCGCAGTGCGCCTGCGGGTGACAACCGCGCTCTCGGCCAGCTTGTTGGCCGAACAGCTCGCAGGGTTCGTCACCCTGGCCGAGGCCGAGGCCAAGCGCCCGCAGCTGCTGCGCGCGGTGTCCAGCAGCGACCCGACCCAGTTCGACGCCGCCGAGGTCGACCGGGAGCTCACAGCACTGCTGGCATCCCGGGACGGACTTGCCAGCTCGGGCCTGTTCGACCTCGGCGGCGTCCTGCGTGGCTCGCCAGTGGCGCCGGAGCTCGTCGGTAGGGACTTCAGCATGCGCGACTACTACCGAGGGCTGCTCGCCTCGGGCGATACCTACGTGTCTGAGGCGTTTGAGTCGGCGCAGGCAGGCCATCCCCTGATCGTGACGATCGCGACCTACGTCCGTGCCCCGAGCCCGGACGGTCGCACGCCCGGCAGGCCCCTGGCGATCCTGGTGCTGGGCATCGAGCTCGACGCGGTCCAGCCGCTCGCCGACAGCGTCGCCCGGGTGCAGGGGGTGCGCCTGTGGGTCGCTGACCAGCGCGGCAGGCTGCTGGCGGCGCCCGGAGGTCGCCCGCCTGGCCTCAAGCCGGTCGCCGGTGAGCCGATCGGGAAGGCAGCGTCGCAGCGCGCCGGGCAGCTCGCCGACGTCGACGTTGGCGGTGAAGCCATGCTCGTGGTCCACCAACGGGTCGAGCCGCTCGGCTGGACGGTGTTCGCCGCGGTGCCCCACGCCCAGGCGTACCGCGGCGTGGCGGCGACCCGCAGGACCATGCTCGCGATCGCGGTCCCGTTGGGCGTGATCGTGTGCTGTGGGATCGTCCTGCTCGTGTGGCTGCAGCGGCGCCAGTGGCGTGTCGAGGCGGCGCTGGAGGTCGCTGGGGACCAGGCGCGCGACGCGTCCCGGCTCAAAGACGAGTTCCTGTCCCGCATCAGCCACGAGCTGCGCACCCCACTCAACGCCATCCTGGGGTTCGGCCAGCTCCTGCAGACCGACGACCTGACCGGGGAGCAGCGCGACAGCGTCAACCAGGTGATGCGGGGCGGCCGGCACCTGCTGGCGCTCATCAACGAGGTGCTCGACATCTCCCGTATCGAGACCGGCAGCCTGGCGCTGTCGCTGGAGGCGGTGAACCTCATGGAGGTCGTGACCGAGACCGCCGACCTCATCGGGCCCCTGGCCGCCGAACGGCAGGTCAGCATCCGGCCCCCATCCCCCCAGGATGGTTCCTGGACCGTGCACGCCGACCGCCAGCGCCTCAGGCAGGTGCTGCTGAACCTGGCCTCCAACGCGGTCAAGTACAACCACGACCACGGCAGCATCCACCTGACCTGCCACGCCACCTCCGAAGGCCGTGTCAGCATCATCGTCGCCGACACCGGTCCGGGCATCCCCGCCGACAAGCTGCAGCGGCTGTTCATGCCGTTTGATCGTCTGGGCGCCGAGCAGACCGACGTGCAGGGCACCGGCTTGGGCCTGGCGTTGTCCAGAGGGCTGGTGCAGGCAATGGGCGGCACCCTCACCGCGCACAGCATCCAGGGCCAGGGGACCACCTTCACCCTCGAGCTGGCGGTCGCGGAGGATCTGCTGGAGCGCCACGACCAAGACCCGCCGACGCCTGCCAGCCCGACACAGGACGCCGGCGGCCACCGCGAACACACCATGCTGTACGTTGAGGACAACCCCTCCAACCTGCAGTTGGTCGAGCGCATCCTGGGCCAGCGGGGCGGCGTGCGGCTGCTCACCGCGTCGCAGGGTGAGATCGTCGGAGACATGGTCCGCCAGCACCGACCAGATCTGGTCCTGCTGGACCTGCAGCTGCCCGGCATCGACGGCGAGGAGGTCCTGCGGCGCCTGCAGGCCGACCCGCACACCGCCGGCGCGCCGGTCGTGGTCGTCAGCGCCGAAGTCACCCGCTCTGGCAACAGGCAGCGGCTGCTGGCCGCCGGCGCCGCCGAGTACCTGACCAAGCCGCTGGACGTTCCCCACTTCCTGGAAGTCATCGACAGGCTTCTCGCAGTCGCCCACGCTAACGATGGCCGAGAGCCTCTTGCTTGACCTGCTGGGAATCCCGTCACCGTGCCGCTGACCAGGAGTGTCCTGTCTCACTGAGTCTGCTTCGGCTACGAGGCTGTGACCTCCGCGGAGCGGATTCAGTGAGACGCTGGTGTTGGCGCGGTGTCTCGGTGAAGCTGCGCTTTGTCGGCAGATCTCGGTCGGTGTCCCACTGAATCTGCTCCGCCAGGACGGAAATTCAAGGAGCGGTGGATCATGGCTGGTCAGCGGGGACTGGTTACTGCTCCAGGGGGCTGCTCAGTGGCCGAGCGTTGGCGATGCGCTGCTGGAGCCCGAAGAACGACTGCCTCAAGAACCCGCTGCCGCTCCTGGCGAGGGTGGGCAGCAGCCGGCGACGATGTCGTCGGGCGCGACGCTCATGCCGTCGCAGCGGCGCCGGCGGGAGCGCCCCGCTCGGCGCGGCGCGCGATGCGCCCCAGCATCCATCGCACGACCAGCACGTGACCGCGGCTGTCGATGACCGCGGCGCGGTACAGGCGCCCGAGCGCGCCGGGGAACGCCGCCCACGTCTGGGCGCGCAGCGCAGTGAGGCCGGAGCCGAGCTCGTCCACGGTGAGCACGAGCGAGTAGCGGGCGAAGCGGTGCTCGCCGACCAGGACCAGCCGGTGCGGCGGCACCGACTCGGCGGCCTCGAACGGGCGGCCGTCGCGCGCGCCGACGAGCCGGGCGTAGCGCGCGGCGGGACCGGCCGGCGGGGCGTTCATGATGTCGTCGACCGCCTGCCAGGTGGCCTGGACCGACGCCGCAACCGGGCGCAGGTGCTCATCGACGAACGGCAGCCGGGCGTCCATCGCGGCGCTCAAGCCTTCAGGCCCGCGCCGAGGACCTTCGGGCCCATCGCCTCGGCCAGCGCGATCGCGCCGCTGAGCGGGCGCACCATCACGGTGAGCTCGTCGATCAGGCCGTCGTCGTCGGTGTGCAGCAGGTCGAGCCCCTGCAGTTCCTTGTCGCCGACGCGTGCGCGGAAGATCAGCGCCACCCGGTCGCCGTCGGCCACCTCGTCGACGTAGCGGAAATCCTCGAACGTGGTCGCGGCGAAGTGGAGCACCTGGCCGACGCTGTCGCGGCCCTCGAACGGCTTGAAGGCCACCGGGCTGTTGAAGACCACGTCCTCGGCGAGGCACGCGGTCAGCGCGTCGAGGTCGCGGGCCTCCACGGCGGCCCGGAACGGGTGGGGTGCCATGGCCGCAGGATATATCCATTCATACATTGTCAACCATGCCCGCGGCGGAGCACGTCGTCGCGGTCGCGGCGGATCGTCAGGCGGCGGATGCAGGTCAAGTGGCCAAAGACCGAGGCTGGGTATCGGACGGTGGTGGTTGGGGTGACGACGGTCGCCGAGCTGAAGCGGCTTCGTGGCGAGCAGGTCCGCCAGCGCCTCGCCCTCGGCCGACGCTACTGGACCCTGTTACGAGGTCGCCGACAGCCGGGGCAGGTCCTCGAGCTTGAGAGCGAGCTCGACCTGTAGGCGCAGATCGCCACGGGCGGGGTCGCCGCCGAGCAGGCGGCGGATGGTCCGTAGGCGATAGGCGAGCGTGTTGGGATGGACATAAAGCCGCCGCGCGGTCTCGTTGGCGTTGTAGTCGGCCTCCACATAGGCGCGGAGCGTCGCCAGCAGCTGAGTGCTGTGTTCGACGTCGTAGCGCCCGAGCGGTCCCAGGGCGTCTTCGACGAAGTCGTGCCGGTGCCGCGATCCGCCGCCGCCGAGCAGGACGCGGTAGACGCCGAGGTGCTCGAAAGCCAGCGGACGGTCGACGATGTCCAGCCTCCGCGCCACCTCAAGGGCCTGCTCGGCCTCGTGCAGCCCGTGGCCGAGCTCTCGCGCGGTGCGCACGGGGGAGCTGATGGCCAGGTGGACGCACGCGCCGGGCCCAACGCGGTCGGCAGCAGCGCGGACCCGGTCGAGCAGGTCCGCCGCGACGTCCAGGTCCCGCGCCAGATTGTCCGGGGTGGCAGGCAGCAGCAGCAGGAAGCCGGACCGCCAGGGGACGACCGCGGCGGCGCCGGTGACCTGAAGGCAGACGCGCTGCACCGCGGGATACAGGCGCGCCTGCGGTACCTGTACCTGGTCCCGCCAGCGGACGCTCAGGTCGCTGGCCGGTCGGCGCCAGCTCGCGTGCACCTGCGCGAACCGCCACGGTCCGGCGATCGCGTAGCCGAGGTCGGCCAGCATCCGGTTGACGTCGCGGTCGTCGCGGTACTCGCCGCTGGACAGGTCCCGCAGCAGGTCCCCCTTGAGCCGCAGCTCGAGCTCGTAGGAGGTGCGCTCGTGCAGCATCTCCAGGGCAAAGATGGTCGCGGCGTGCTCGATCGCCCGTGCGTCGATCTGGTCGAGCGGCGCGTCGCCGTCCCAGACCGCCAAGTAGCCGCCGAAGTGGTTGCCCACCGCGATTGGCGCGAGCACCGGGTGCCCGCCCCGGTCCTGCCCCCGCCGCCACCAGCTCTCGCCGTGGCCGTCGTCGAGCCAGTGTCCGTTCGGCTGCAGCTCTTCGGGCCAGTGGCCGGTGGCGAGCGGCCGCAGCGCTGGGTCGAGGACCATCACCGGCCGGTCCACCAGGTCGGCGAGGCGCTCCGCCAGCGGTGCCATGCCGGGCGCGTCGAACGCGGTCCGCGACAGCTCACGCTGCAGGAAGATCGCCCGCTCCAGCTGGCGGCCCTGCTCGCGGACCTGGCGGAACAGGTGGGCGGATTGCACGCTGACCGCCAGCAGCGGGGCGATCAGGCTGAGCAGCTCCAGGTCCTCTTCGGTGAACGGGGCGCCGCGTTTGTTGATCGCGTGGCACACGCCGATGGCCTGGTCCTCGACGATCAGCGGGACCGTCAGGGTCGCGCGGGCCTTGAACAGGTCGACGAACCGCCGGATCAGCCGTGGATCGTTCGGGGCGTCGTTGGTCATGTACGGGCGGCTGGACAGGAACACCTTGACCGCGTTGCCCCCGTCTCGTAGCGCCACGTGGTAGGCGCCGATCCGCTCCGGGTCGTCGATGCCGAACGCGGGCTGCTGGAGCACCAGCTCCGAGCGTTGCGGATCGTAGAGCATGAACCCGGCGCTCTCGACGTCCAGCAGCTCGCTGATCGTCCTGATCAGCGCCGCGAGCGACTGCTCATAGTCGGCGGTCGAAGCCATCGCACGCCCGACCTGCATGAGGGCGTGGACACGGCGTTCCTCGGTCTCGACCTGCACCCGCACCGCCTCCCCATGGACGACGCCTGGGGCATCGTAACAACCACTGCGCGCAAAGTCTGTCGTGGCCACACATGGAGTCGACCCATGACGCGGCGGACGCTGCCGCCCAAGGCAGCCGTCCGTCGGTCGAGGGGAGGCGCATGTATACCGTCGACATCGACACCGGGGGGACGATGACCGATGGACTCGTGTCGGACGGCACGACCATGGTCACCGTCAAGGTTGACACCACACCACACGATCTCACCGTGTCATTCCGCGAGGTCCTCGGGGAGGCGGCACGCCAGCTGGGGTTCGGCGACGACCTCGGCGGCTTCCTCGACGAGGTGTCGCTCATCCGCTGGACGTCGACGATCACCTCGAACACCCTGGGTGAGCGCAAGGGCGCCAAGCTGGGGCTACTCGTCCGCCAGGGCAGCGAGCGCAGTCTCTACGGCGACGGCCCCTCGCCCGCGGTCGGCACCCTCGTCGCCGAGCGCAACGTGACCGGCGTGGGCGGCGACGCCGACGGACAGGCCGTGCTCGACGGCGTCCGCAGGCTGCTGGAGGACGGCGCCCGCCGCATCTGTGTGAGTTTGGATAGTTTCCCGGAGACGCGCCGGGAACAGGCGGTCAAGCGGATCGTCGAGACGCAGTACCCCGACCACTACCTGGGCGCCGTGCCGGTCCTGCTCGGCAGCGAGATGGCCCAGGTCGACGACGCGGAAACCCGGACGCACTGCGCGCTCATCAACGCCTATGTGCACAGCCAGTTGGCGACCTCGCTGTTCAAGGCCGAGGACCTGCTCCGCTATGAGGAGGGGTGGACGGGCGCCCTACTGGTTGGCCACACCAACGGCGGCGTCGCGCGGGTCGGCAAGACCAAGGCCGTCGACACGATCGAGTCCGGACCTGTCTTCGGCACCCATGCCGCCGCGTGGTACGCCCGGCGGTACGGGCTCGACCGGGTCGTCTGCCTCGACGTCGGCGGCACAACCGCCAAGGCCAGCGTGGTGGAGGCCGGCGAGCCCCGCTACACCCGCGACGGTGACGTGTTCGGCATCCCGGTCCGGATTCCCCTCGCCCTGCTGCGGTCGGCGCTGCTGGGCGGCGGCAGCATCGCGCGGCCCGACGGCGCGGGCGGGGTGACCCTGGGCCCCGAGAGCATGGGCGCGGCGCCGGGACCTGCCTGCTATGGGCTCGGCGGGGACCAGGCCACGCTGACCGACGCGTTCCTCGTGCTCGGCTATCTGGACCCGGCCGGGTTCCTCGGCGGCCGCCGCAGGTTGGACGTTGCCAGTGCGCGGGCGGCGCTGGAGCGGCGGGTCGCCGAGCCGCTTGGCGTCTCGGTCGACGACGCGGCCCGCGGGATCGCCGACGCCGCGGTCGGGACGGTCGCCGAGCTCGTCGGCTCGACCTTGGCGCGCGCCGGGATCGACCCCGGCGAGGCGGTGCTGTTCGCCTACGGCGGCAACGGCGGGCTGTTCGCCGGCCCGGTCGCGGAGCGCCTCGGCATCGGCAGCACGCGGGTATTCGAGCTCGGCCCGGTCCTGTCGGCGTTCGGCTCGGCGGTCTCCGACGTCGTGCACGTCTACGAGCGCAGCCTCGGCGTGGCCGCCGTAGAGGCCCGCGACGCGGTGGGCACCGCGGTGGGTGACATGGAGGCGGCCGGGCGGCGCGACCTCGCCGGCGAGGGCTTCGACCCGGATGGGGCCGAGCTCGACGTCGAGCTCGAGATCCACGACGGCGGCGGGCGCCGCACGGTCCGAGCCCGGGACGCCTCCTCGGCGCTCGCGGGACTGGATGGCGCGACCCGCGTCGACGTCGTGCGGGTGCGGGCCCGGCAGCGCCTGGAGCCCTGCCAGCCGCCGCCGCGCGCTGGCGGCGGGGAGGCCGAACCGGCGCTCCGCACGCTGCTCCTCACCGACGGCGGCGCCACGCGCGTACCGGTGCACGAATGGACCGGCCTGACCCCTGGCAGCCGCGTGGACGGCCCGGCGCTCGCGGCCGGCGGAAGCATGACCTGCCTGGTCCCGCCCGGTTGGGTGCTGGAGGTCGACGATCTCGGCGACGCCGCCCTGCGGCGCGGCCGCTCAGCCGACGGGGAGGCGCAATGACCGCGCGACTGCGTTTCACGGAGTACCTCGACCTCGATCTGGACGAGGAGGTGTGGCGCTGCAACCGCTGCGATGCGGTGCTGACCTCCGCGCGCAACCTCTACAAGCAGGGCTGCCTGGTGTACGACCGCGACCCCCGGGAGATCCACCCTCCGTTGCTCGAAGGTGACTACACCTTCTCCCCCGATCCCGAGTGGGTCCGCATCCTCGAGTTCTACTGCCCCTCGTGTGGCGTCCAGGTCGAGACGGAGTACCTGCCGCCGGGGCATCCGATCACCGCCGACATTTCCATCGACGTCGACCGGTTGAAGCAGCGGATCGCGGCCGGCGAGATCCAGGTGTCGGACGGGCGGCTGGTCGTCCCCGGTCGCGAGGGGGGTGCGCGATGACGTCGGAACGGCTGTCCCCGACCACCCAGCTCAACTCTGTCGACATCGATGTCGGCGGCACCTTCACCGATGCCGTGCTCACCGTCGACGGGCGGCGCTGGATCGGCAAGGCGCCGACGACCCCCTACGACCTGTCGGTGTGCTTCATGAACGCGATCGAGGAGGTCGCGCTCGGGGCCGGCCAGGACCTCGAGTCGCTCCTTCCCCGCCTGGGCGTGGTCCGATACTCGACGACCGTGGCGATGAACCGCCTCATCGAACGCCGTGGGCCCAGGGTCGGGCTGATCACCACCGAGGGCCACGAGGACGCGATCCTCATCGGCCGCGGCGCCCAGTGGACCGACGGGAGGCGCCTGGCCGAGCGCCGCAACCTCGCCGTGCAGCGCAAGCCGACCTCTCTCATCCCGCGGACCATGATCGTCGGCGTCAAGGAGCGGATCGACTCGACCGGACAGGTCGTCCGGCCGCTTGACGAGGAGGACCTGCGGCGCAAGCTCCGCCTGCTGATGGACCGCGGAGCGCGGTCGATCGTCGTCTCGTTGCTGTGGAGCTTCGCCAACCCGCGGCACGAGCAGCGCGCCAAGGAGATCATCCGCGAGGAGTACAAGGAGTATCACATCGGCTACCTGCCGGTGGTGCTGTCCAGCCAGGTCGTGCCGAAGCTCGGCGAGTACGAGCGCACCATGACCGCGGTGCTCGACGCCTACTTGCAACGGTCGATGCAGACCGAGCTGTCGGCGATGTGGGACCGGCTGCGCGAGCTCGGCTACCGCGGCAGCTTCCTGATGATCCACAACTCGGGCGGCAGCGGCGAGGTGTTCAAGACCACCGCCAGCCGCACCTACAACGGCGGGCCGGTGTCGGGGCTGATGGGCTCGTATCACCTGGCGACCTCGCTGGGCTACAAGAACGTGGTCGCCGGTGACATGGGCGGGACGAGCTTCGACATCGGGCTGGTCGTCGACCAGAGCGTCCGCAACTATGAGTTCCGCCCGGTCATCGACCGCTGGATGGTCGGCATCACCATGCTCCAGACCCTGTCGATCGGCGCCGGCGGCGGGTCGATCGCCTGGATCGACCACGATCTGGGCGGCCAGCTCAACGTCGGCCCGCGCAGCGCCGGCTCGGACCCCGGCCCGGCCTGCTACGACCAGGGCGGCACCGAGCCGACCGTGACCGACGCGGACGTCGTGCTCGGCTACATCCACCCCGATACCTACTACGGGGGGCGGATGCCGCTGAACCGCGACAAGGCCGAGCGGGCCGTCCGCGAGAAGATCGCCGAGCCCATGGGCATCCCGGTCGCGGAAGCCGCCGCGTTGATCCGCCACATCGTCGACCAGAACATGAACAGCGCGATCAAACGGGAGATCCACCTGCGTGGCTACCACCCAGAGGACTTCGTGCTGTTCGCGTTCGGCGGGGCCGGGCCGACCCACGTGTCCGGCTTCCTCGGCGACCTGGCCGGGGCGGTAATCTTCCAGACGGCGCCGGTGTTCTGCGCGCTGGGCTCTTCGATCATGGACATCGTCCACGTCTACGAGACCTCCCGCCGGATGATCGTGATGACGCCGATGACCCAGGAGCTGACCACCGAGTACGAGGTGTTCAACGGGGTCGTCGACCAACTGGTCGAGCAGGCGAGGGCCGATCTGGCGGCCGAGGGCCTGCCGGCGGACGGGGCCGAGTTCAGCCTCGAGCTGGACATGCTCTACGGCGGCCAGGTCAACGTGAAGCGCACCGCCTGCCCGGTGCTGCACCTGCGCAGCCGGGAGGACGTCCAGGCGCTGTACGACGAGTTCGAGCGCGAGTTCTCCGAGGCGTTCAGCCCCCTGGTCGTCAACAAGCCCGGCGGCGTCTACCTGGACAACTTCGTGCTGAAGGTGAGCGTGCTGACACCGAAGCCGACCTTGCCGAACCTGCCCTCGCAGGCCGCGGACGCCGGCGCGGCGCTGACCGGCAAGCGGCGGGCCTGGTGGCCGGGCCAGGGCTGGATCGAGACCTCCATCTACGAGGCGGACGCGCTGCGGCCCGGCCACCAGATCGACGGACCGGTGATCGTCGAGGCCCCGCTCACCACAGTGGTGGTCCCGCCCGGCATGCGCTACACGATCGACCAGCACGGCCTCGGCCTGCTGCAGGCCGCCGAGAACGGGGGCGCCCGATGATCCCAACGTTGGAGCAGAAGCTGGCCTGGCTCAAGCCCACGCCGATCCCCGACGGGGAACGCGGGTCCATGCGAACGCTCGGCCCCGGGGAGTTCGAGATCGGCTTCCAGCGGACCAACGACATCCTCGACGAGGGCATGGAGGTGTTCGTCCGGTCGTGCCGCAGCGCGATGGGCATCGCCGGCGACTCGCTGGTGGGGATCTTCACCGCCGACGGCGACATGGTGAACGGCTCCTGCGGGACCTACCTGCACGCCGTGATCCCGCCGCTGGTCATCAAGTTCATCCTGCACAACTACCGCGGCAACCCAGGCGTCAGGGACGGGGACCTGTGGTTCGCCAACGACGCGGTCTACGGCGGTATCCACAACCCCGACCAGCTCGTGGCGATGCCGGTATTCTTCGAGGGCGAGCTCATCGCCTGGACCGCGGCGCTGGTCCACACCACCGAGACCGGCGCCTCCGAGCCCGGCGGCATGCCGATCGGGGCCACCGCCCGGTTCGAGGAGGGGCTCAACCTGCCGCCAACCAAGATCGGCGAGAACTTCCAGGTGCGCGACGACATCGTGACCATGTTCGAGGCGTTCGGCATCCGCGCGCCGCAGATGGTCGCGGTCGACCTGAAGGCGCGCTGCACGACCGCCGACCGCGTCCGCACCCGGCTGCTCGAGTTCTGCGAACGCGAGGGCGTCGACTACGTGAAGGCGCTGTTCCGCCGGATGCTCGAGGTGGCCGAGGAGGGCGCCCGCGCCCGTATCCGCACCTGGGCCGACGGGGTGTACCGCTCCGTCCATTTCGCCGACGCGGTCGGGCTGAACCAGGGCCTGGTACGCAGCTGCTACATGACGCTGACCAAGGAGGGCGACCATCTGCTGGTCGACCTCACCGGCACCGGGCCGGAGACCCCGTCCTCCTATAACGCCCACCCGCAGGCCGCGATCGGGCACTTCGCCAACTACGTGTACGAGTACCTGTTCCACGACCTGCCGATCAGCAACGCGACGTTCGCCCCGATCGACTTCGTGTTCGAGCCGGGCTCGTGCCTGTACCCCGACGTCCGAGCCGCGACCAGCAACTCGGTGATGATCGCCACCGGCGTGATGAGCGCGGTGCACAACACCTTCGCCAAGGCCGTGTTCTCCACCGAGCACTGGCGGCAGGCGGGCGCCTCGCAGGGCAACGGCGGCAACGCGGTGGTGCTCGCCGGCATGTCCCAGTGGAGCTCGCCGTTCGCCGACATGCTCGCGTACTCGATCAACACCGAGGGCCAGGGCGCGCTGCCGGAGATGGACGGCATGAATGCCTTCGGGTTCCCGTGGTGTCCGGCGGGCAGGGCGCCGGACGTCGAGCTGGTCGAGAACGAGTTCCCGCTGTTCATCCCGATCTCGTCGCACTGGAAGGACTCCGCCGGCCACGGCAAGTACCGTGGCGGAGTCGGCACCGCCCAGCTGTGGGTGGCCCACCACGTGCCGATGGTGTTCATGATGGCCATCGCGGACAACTCCAAGATCCAGACGCCGCAGGGCCTGTTCGGCGGCTACGCCCCGTGCACGATCCCGGGCGTGAGCGTGGCCGGCGCGGACCTGATGCAGCGACTGGAGGCCGGGGACGCGATCGACCTCGACATCACCGAGGTACTCCGCTCGCGCAGCATCGGCGGCCAGTGGGGCAACGAGTTCCAGGGCCGGGCGCCCCGGCCGTACATGCAGAACGACGTCATCACCGTCGCGTTCGCGACCGGCGGGGCTGGCTACGGCGACCCGCTGGAGCGCGACCCCGAGGCGGTCGGCGACGACATCGACAAGGGTCTGGTCTCCGAATGGGCCGCCGAGCACGTCTACCACATCGTCTGGGATCCTGAGCGCAGGCGGGTCGAAGCCGCTGCCACCGAACGGCGCCGCGCCGACGAGCGTCAGACGCGCATCGCGCGCGGCCGCCCCTACGAGGAATTCGAGGCGGAGTGGTTGCGGCGCAAGCCGCCGGAGGAGATCCTCACCTGGTACGGCAGCTGGCCCGACGCCAAGCCAACTGCACCGCTGATGCGTCCCTGAATCTCCCGGCGATGCCCGTGCCCGCGCCTCCCGCCCGAAGCCGCGCCAAGCTTCTCGCCAGGCACGGCCGGGCCTCGCCCGCGCTGGTGTGCCCGCTCGTCCTCGCCCAGGCAGCGGAGATCGAGGCGCTGCCGATGCAGCGGTTCCTCACCGACGCGACCAAGCTCGCCAACGGGCTGCGGGCGCTCCACGGGGCGCTCGGCAACGACGTGATCGTCACCGCCGCCGCCGACGGCCTGGCCGCGGCCGCGGCTGGCGCCGGGTCGATCACCGCCCACCCGCGCGTGACGGCGGCGGTCGAGGCCACCCGGCGCCTTGCGGCCACCGCCGATGACGCGGCGCTGGCGGTCGCGCTGTGCGGGCCCGCGCGGCTGGCGGCGCAGCTCGGGTACTCACCCACCGACCACGCGGTGCTGGAGCCGTGCGGCGCCATGCTGCTGGTGCTCGCCAAGGCATTCCTGGAGGCCGGGGCGAACCTGCTGCTGGTGGTGGAGGCAGAGCCGCTGCCGGCGGCGTCCGGCGACAGTTGGCGCTCGGCGGCCACCCCGCTGGTCAACGTCGCTCGCTTCCATCAGGCCGCCGCGGTGGTCGTCCTGGCCGACCCCGCGAGCGCGGCGGTCGCGCCACGCGGGGCGGTGGTGTGCCTGCCGCCCGCGGATGCCGGCGCTGGTCAGGGGATCGCGTTGAGCGCGGACCCGAGCGCCTGGGGGACGCCACCGCCCGGCGCCCCCCTGGTCACCTCGCTCGGCCCGGTGCGCGGGGGGTTCGCCGAGTCCCGGGCGGCGGTCGGGATGCTGACCGCCGCCGTCGCGGAGGTGTAAGCCATGCCGCAGCCCTACTGGGACCCGGAGCTGGAGACGGCGCCCTGGAAGGAGGTGCTGCGCTGGCAGGCGGCGCTGGTCGTGCCGTTCCTGCGCGCGCTGCCAGGGCGTTCGGCATTCCACCGCACCCTGCTCGTGCGGGCGCGCCTGCCCGAGCACGCGGCCGACCTGGGCTTCCTCACCGACCTCCCGTTCACGACCAAGGACGAGATCCGCCGCTCGCAGGCGGAGCGGCGGCCGGGCGAGCCGTTCGGGCGGCACCAGGGCGTGCCGCTGTCGGCGGTGGTCCAGACCCTTTCCTCGTCGGGCACGACCGGCGAACCGGTCATCTTCGCGTTGACCGGCGCCGACCTGGAGGTTTGGCGCGACGGGATCGCGGCTGGCTTCTTCACCGCAGGGATACGTGACGACGACGTGGTCGCGCACCTCGTCGGGCTGCCCGGCGTGGCCGGTGGCCTGCCGTATGCCGACGGCTTCCGGCGGATCGGCGCGACGCTCGCCTGGATCGGCGGGCTTCCGACCGAGCGGATCATCCAGGTGATCCCGCGCCTGCAGGCAAGCGCGGTGCTGGCCACCACCTCGTTCGGCACCTACCTGGCCGACCGCTGCCGGGACCTGATCGGCCGGGACGCCTCCGCGCTCGGGGTGCGCAAGCTGCTCGGCGGCGGCGAGCCAGGCCTCGGCCAGCCGGAGATCCGCGACAAGATCACGCGGGGTTGGGGCCTCGACCACGTCCGCGAGGTCATGGGCCTCGGCGACGTGATGTCGCTGCTGTGGGCGGAATGCGATGCCGAGGGCGGGATGCACTTCTGCGGCCAGCGCTCGGTGGCGGTCGAGCTGATCGATCCCGCCAGCGGAGCGGTCCTGCCGTGGGAGGACGGCGTCCGTGGGGAGGCCGTCTACACCACCTTCGCCAGGGAGGCGACCCCCGCACTGCGCTACCGCTCCGCCGACCATCTGGTGGTGACCGCAATGAGCTGCGCGTGCGGCCGCACCGCCCCCCGCATCCGCTGCGTCGGTCGTACCGATGACATGCTGATCTACAAGGCGATGAACGTCTTCCCGAGCGCGATCCGCGACGTCGTCATGCAACGCTTCCCCGACGCTGTCGAGCCGTATCTCCGCATCTGGAAGGATCGCGCCGACCAGGTCCGCTACGACACCCCGATCCCGGTCGACGTGGAGGCCTCGCCCCGGCTCGCCGCGGGACGCTACGAGGAGGTCGCCCGCGCCATCGAGCGCGAGCTGCGGGGCCGGCTGCAGATCCGCGCGGACGTCACCATCCTGGGTCCGGAGACGTTGCCTCGCACCGCCTACAAGACCCCATTGCTGCACGTACGCGAACAGTCGGGGGCCCAGAGCACATGAGGTCCCCGTCCGCCGACTGGAGTGAGCCGATGTACTTCCGTGACGCCTGCGTCCCCGTTCGCCTCGGCTGGTCCTCGCCGTTTGCTCGCTGGCAAGGCCCGCTGGCGGAGCTCTCGAGCATCGATCTGGCCGTCAAGGTCACCGCCTGCGCGCTCTCCGACCGCGGGCTGCCCGCATCCGAGGCAACCGGGATCATCTTCGGCTGGACCGTCCCGCAGCCGGAGATCTTCTATGGCGCATCCACCGTCGCCGCCCGCATCGGCGCGCCCCATGCCACCGGCGCGATGCTGTCGCAGGCCTGCGCGACCTCGGCCGCGTGCCTGGACGCGGCGGCGTTACGGGTGGAGGCGGGACTGGACGAGCTGTCCATGGTGATCACCACCGACCGCACCTCCAACGGCCCGGTCCTGACCTATCCGGCGCCGTCGTCGCCCGGTGGGGCGCCCAGGCAGGAGCACTGGGTGCTCGACAGCTTCCGGCGCGATCCCTGGGCCGGTCTGGCGATGGTCGCCACCGCCGAGCGGGTCGCGGCCGAGGCCGGTATGACCCGGGAGCGGCTCGACCAGGTCGCCTTGCTGCGCTACCAGCAATATCAGGCGGCGCTCGCCAACGACCGGGCCTTCCAGCGCGCCTGGATGGTCCCGGTCACCCTGCCGAGCCGGCGCGGCGAGCCGGTCGTGATCGACGGCGACGTCGGCGTCCACCCGACCAGCGCCGAGGGCCTCGCCAAGCTCGCCCCGGTCGACCCGGGCGGCGTGGTGACGTACGGCACCCAGACCCACCCCGCCGACGGCACCGCCGGCCTGGTCGTCACGACCGCCGCGCGTGCCCGTGAGCTGGCGGGCGGGGAGGGGATCGCGCGCATCCTCGGCACCGCCACCACGCGGGTCGGCAAGGGCGAGATGCCCAAGGCCCCGGTGCCGGCCGCAAGGGCGGCCCTCGCCACGGCCGGCCTCAGCTTCGACGACGTCGACGCGGTCACCACCCACAACCCGTTCACGGTCAACGACCTGTGGTTCAGCGACCAGACCGGCATTCCACTGGAGCGGATGAACGCCCACGGCTGCAGCCTGGTCTACGGCCACCCCCAGGGCCCGACAGGCGCCCGGCTCATCGTCGAGCTGCTCCACACGCTGCGGCTGCGCGGCGGCGGGACCGGCCTGTTCACCGGTTGCGCGGCCGGTGACACTGGCGCCGCCGTGGTCGTCCGCGTCGAGGACTGACGGCGTCGATCTCGGAACTCGGGCGCCGAGCTCGGGACCGGCACCGTGGTTGCCCGCCGCCTGCTCGACCACGCCGGTCTTACCCCACCACCCCGGCGGGTCAGCGCCGCCCGCCAGCGCCGCCGCGCCACCGACCAGCACCTGGACGCGTGACGAGGATTGTCTCTATATGGTCAGATGCCCTCACGCTGGGATGACGGCGATCGAAGGTGAGGTGGCAGTGGCTGGCCGCCGTCCAGCCGCAGGTAACGGAGATTCCGCCCGTGCGCGACACCGCGACGGCGCCCTGTACGTCCGCCGGCCGCTGTGGCGATGGGGGGACCACTTCCGCCTGACCGTCCAACCAGCGTCCACCGGCGCCGCGATCGATGTTGAGCAGCGCTTCTACCCTCCGGCTGTGGTCAGCAACGCCATCGTGGCGCTCTATCTCGGCGGCGCCTTGACCGGCAACCCGTTCACCCATGATCCGTGGACGCGCTCTCCACAGACCCGACTTGCCATGTGGGTCCTGAGCGGCTTGCTGACCTGCCTGGCGTTCCGACTGGGGACGGAACTGCTGCGGCGCAGCGACCGGAGGGATTTCCGCTACTGGCTGTCGCTGAGCGTCCAGGCGCACGACATGGCTGCTCAGCGTCGCTGGCGACAAGCCTCCTGACTGGGTAGGACGTGCTTCATCTCGCCATCAACGTTGTTCGGCCTCGGCCCCCACGTCTGGATGCTCCCAGTACTTGCCGCCGGCATGAACGACATACCGCTCGAGGAACTCGCCGAGGTCCTGCGCCACACCCAACCAGCCGGCGCGGCTGTCCAGCGGAAGTGCGATCAGGATCCGGCGCCGGCCCGTCTCCGAGGGCGCCACAATGAGCAACTCCTGCTCGCCCAGGAACTCGCCCAGCACGATGTCGTCGGGCCCGAGATCGGCCGGGCGCGCCGCACGCGCCTGCGCCGCGTCACGCTGGCGAACCGACCACGTGGCAAACGGACAACGATCGCGCGCCTGGCCGTCGTCAGCTATATCGCCGGCCGTTCAACTTGATCCAGCCACCCTCGTGCGTGCCGGTGGCCAAGTTTGTGACCCACGGGGTACCACTCCGTACACGAAACCACTCTTGTTGAACAGTACGCCGCTCTCACGGCCTGCGGACGCGGCCTACCATACGAACAACGTGGTCGCCCGGATCCGGCTCCGGCAGGATGGCGGTATGGACGTCGGCCGAGCGCAGCTCCGGCTGCGGACGCGACGGATGACGGCTGGCGTCGTCCGACGACTTCCCGCCACGGTCGCCGACCGTCTTCGTGGCCCAGTCACCGCACCGCCGCAGTCGCGACGTCACCGCGCGCACGACGCGCTCCTTCACGTGCTGCGCCGCGGCGGCATCCCCGCCGCAGTGACCACCTTCACGCTTGGCGACAACCGGGAGCTGATGTTCGTCAATGCAGAGTCACTGGTCCTACAGCAGCTGTATTGGTTCGGGGAGCAGGGCTGGGAGCCGCAACTCCTGCCCTGGTGGCGGCGCTTTTGTCGCCGCTCCTCCGCCATCCTTGAACTCGGCGCTAACGTGCTACTTCACCGTGCAAGGGGCCAGGGCGGGGCCGCACGCGCGGTACATTGCCGTCGAGCCGTACCCCGCCTCCGCCCGCGCGTGCCGTGCCAACCTCCAGCTCAACCGAGTCGAGTCGGTCGAGCTCGTCACGGCGGCGGCCGTGGCCCACACCGAGCTACCCGCGGTCGAGCTGCACGTTCCCCGGGATCAGCTGGCCACCCCCACCGTCGCATTCATCGGTGCCGACAGCGAGCTCCCGGAACGGATGCGCCGTCGCGTCACGCAGACCATCTCGGTCTCGGCCGTGGACGTTCGGTCTTTGCTGTCCGGGATTGATCTGTTCAAGCTGGACGTTGAGGGGCAAGAGCATGCGTTGCTGGCGGCGAGCCGCGAGCACCTGCGCACCCGCAAGCCGACGGTCTTCGTCGAGGTGCTGCCGGGGACCGTCAGGCTTCGGCAGCTGCTTGCGGACCTGTGCCGCGACGACGGCTTCCACTGCTACGTGCCGCGTGCTGACTCCCTGGTCCGGCTCGAGATTCCGGACATACTCGGCGCTCGGCTGCTCGATCGGTACGGCTGCCAGGACGTGATCCTGTCCGCGGAGCCACATCTGGACCGCTGGCCGGCGTAGTCGGCTCCCCCTGCTCGCTTGGCTGGGTCTGCGGCTGTCACCGGCCAAGACCCTGTGCGCGCCAGAGACTCGACCACAGGTTCTGAGCTGCGAGTTCGTTCCCGGTCTGCCTTCTGGATGAGGGCGTCCTGAGGTGTTGCCATACGCTTGGTCTCGCCCGATAGCAGTGCGCTGACTGTACGGATGCGCTGATGAGACCGGGTCTCCCGGTGTGGTGGGGCTCCCGGCATCCCGAGCGCATGGGAAACGTCACCGTGGGCGGCAGCCAGGATGTCCCGCCGGGTCTGGGCCGCCTGTGCCTGTCGGCGTCGGGAGTCGTAGCGGCGGCGAGGCTTGACATCCTCATGACGTCAAACCAGGCTCGCTCCAGCTGTTCCTAGCAGAGCGGGAGCCGCCGTGGCCCCGGGACACGGCGAGGAAGGAGCCGGTTATGGCCGACGACCTCAAGGCCATCGCACGGCGGACCTTGGAGGAGATCCTCCCCAACGGCGACGTCGCCGGCTTGCGGGCGGTGATGCATCCCGACTGCGTCAACCATGAGCCCCCGCCCGGCGCGCCGCAGGGGCTGGACGGCATGATCCAGGCCATGCGCTGGCTCAAGGGGGGGTTCTCCGACCGGCGCTTTGAGATCCACCAGGTCATCGCCGAAGGCGACACCGTGGTCATCTACTGCACCTTCCACGGACGGCACACCGGGGAATTCATGGGGCTGGCCCCCACCAACCAGCCCGTCGCTTTCCGCCAGGTCCACATCGTCCGCTTCCAGGACGGCAAGGGCGTCGAGCACTGGGCGGTCCGCGACGACCTGGGACTGGGGCGCCAACTCGGCGCGATCCCAAGCCGGGGTGGCCCAGCCGTTCCCGGGGGCGCATAGCCGCGACCGGGGAGGCTGCCATGAACCCAGGAGCTGCCCCGTGAGCGGCGGTAAACGGCTGCATGCCCGGCGCATTCCTGGCCGAGGAGGCCACCTTGTGGGTGGAGGGTCCAGCCGCCGGCGACCGTTTGCCGACCCACCCGCGGCGCCTGCAGGCCGGCGGGCACCAGCCTCCCAGGCAGGTGCTCCCATGTCCCCCCAAGACAACAGGGCGGTCATCCGCGCCCATGTTGCGGCGCTGTTCAACCAGCATCGGGTGGATCAGGCCGACCACGCTCCCCTGCCCGGGTTGGGTCGGCCCGGCGACCGATCCCAGCCAGACGGGTCGGTCCGGGCGCGGTGGTCGCGATGACCAACGGGACGATCCCGGCGGCCGCCGGCCCCACCGACCGTCGCCGGTCGACATGGGCGCACATCCTGCTTCGCATCGGGCTGCTCGTCGCCCTCCTCGGTCTTCTCGCCGGCGGCGCCCAGCTGCTGGGTCCCTGGTCACCAGACCGCCTCCGAGGGCTCCTCGCGCCGGCCGGGCCGTTCGCCCCGGCGGCGTTCGTGGGACTGTTCGTCGCGCTCAGCTCCGCCGGCGTGCCCGCCCCGCTGCTCGGCGCCGCCGGGGGCCTGGCCCTTGGCCTCATCCCCGGCGCCCTCGCCACGCTTGCCGGCATGACCGTGGCCGCCTCCGTGCAGCTCCTCCTCGCCCGGCGCATGACCAGGCCTTCCATGGCCGCGGTTCGCCTCCCTGGGACCGATCGCCTCCACCAGGCCTTGCAGCGCCGAGGGTGGCTGGCCGTGGTCGCGCTGCGCCTGGTCCCGGCGCCCTTCTCTGCGGTGAACCTGGCGGCCGGGCTGACACCGCTCCGCCTGCGGTCGATGGCCATCGGCACCCTGATCGGCGGCGCCCCCAAGGCACTCGGGTGGGCCGCCCTGGGCCTGGGCGCCACCCGCCTTCCCGCCGTGTCACCGTTCGTTGCCGCCGCTGTCACCGTCGCCATCCTCGCCCTCACGGTCGTGTGGTTGCGCTGGCGCAGGCCGCGGTCAGCACCGGCGCATCCCCAACCCGCGCCGGCGAACCAAGTACCCAGTCGTTCGACCCTCCCGGCCTCCAGCACTGCCGCCAACAACACCAGGCGAGCGCATCGCTGAGGCTTCAGCCATCGCTTCTGACAGCGTCCCTACCGCTCGGGACCGGGAATGTGACCGGCAGGCTCGCCAGGCCTCGGAGCGTGACAGTGTCACGGCGGACGGGCGGCTGCGGGCCTAGCTCCAGGCCGGGCAGGCGTGCCAGCAGCGCGGAGATCGCGATGCGGGCCTCCGTGCGGGCCAGCGGTGCCCCCAGGCAGAAGTGGATGCCACCGCCGAAGGCGACATGGCGGTTGGGCGCTCGGGCCAGGTCGAGCCGGTCGGGGTCGGGGAACTGGGCCGGGTCGCGGTTGGCCGCGCCGAGCACCGCGACGACCGACTCGCCGACGCGGACGCGGCAGCCGCCGATGTCCAGGTCAGCGAGCGCATGCCTGCTGGTGAACTGCACCGGACTGTCGTAGCGGAGCAGCTCCTCCACCGCGCTCCCGGCGAGCGCGGAGTCAGCCTGGAGGCTGGCCCGTGCCTCGGGGTGGCGGAGCAGCGCGAGCGTGCCGTTGGCGATGAGGTTGACGGTCGTCTCGTGGCCGGCCACCAGCAACAGCACGCACATCGACACAAGCTCAGCCTCGCTGAGCTGGTGGCCCTGGTCCTCGGCGGCGACCAGCGCCGTGAGCAGGTCGCCAGTGGGGTAGGCGCGCCGCTCAGCGATCAGCCCGCGGAGGTAGCCACGCAGCCCGAGCCGCGCCTGCAGCGCCCGCTCCAGCGCGTCGGCGGCCACCAGCGGGTCGAGCAGGCGGACCAGCTCCCGCGACCAGGCCCGGAACCGGTCCCGGTCGGCCTCGGGGACGCCGAACAGCTCGCAGACGACCGTGACCGGCAGCGGATAGGCAACGTCCTCGACAACGTCCATCACACCCGCGCCGACAACCCGATCAAGCAGCCCAGCCACGATCGCCTCGACCCGCGGCCGCAGCCGCTCCACCGCCCCGGGCGTGAACGCCTTGTTGACCAGCGCCCGCAGCCGTGTGTGGTCGGGCGGGTCGACGAACAGCATCGACGGGGCCGCCTCCTCGGAGGCAAGCAGGTCGTCCACCTCAGTCGACGACCGCAGCAGCTCGAGCCGCTCGGAGCGGCGCGGGTCCCGACTCATGCGCGGATCACGCAGCACCGCCAGCACATCAGCGTGGCGGGTGAGGACCCAGAAGCCCAGGGCGCTGCGGTGGACCGGGTCCTCGGCGCGCAGCCGGCGATACAGCGGGTAGGGATCCTCGTGGACCTCGGGCAGGAACGGGTTGAACGCCAGTGTGTCGCTGGTCGACATCGGCACCTCGCCTTCACCGGTCCGGTGAACGCCCCTAACAGCGCACAGAGAGCGGCGCGGCTCATGCAACCTGGCGTTCAGCCTGCTGCACCCAAGAGTGGACGACATCAACCGAGCCGACAACGTTTGGGTGCCGAAAACCTCGACACCCCGCTCGGCGAGCAACTCCTCGACGTCGCGGTAGGACTGTAAGCCGAAGCGCAGGTTCCAGCGCACCGCCACGACGATGACCTCGGGCGGGAAGCGGTAGTCGGCGAAGGCGGAGCGGGCGATGGGAGTGGGGCGAGGACGACGAGTGGTCATGCCAGTAGTCTCGCTGCTCGAACGCGGTAACCGCGAACGCAACTGCGCAAGCTGGCGAACGCCAGCAGCTCACCAGCCCGTCGGCCAACAGCTCGGCTGCGGCCTGCCTATCGGGCCTGCTCGGCCGCCATGCCGGCATTGCCACGCCCGCGTGTCGGGGTCGCCACGAAGGCCAGGCGATCGCCGGTCTCCCGATCGAGGGCCTCACCAGTGATCACGCCGGCATCGTTGATGTCACCGGCGGTGACGAGGTCATCGGCATGGCCGGGCGCGACGAGCGTGTTGAGGTCGACCATGACGCGGTCTTCCCAGAGGAACGCCCGACAGCCGCTTGCGCCGCACGAAAGGCCGACGACCTGGCGCCGGGCGTTGATGCCCAAGGCCTGGCTGATCGTGTCTCCCGGGAGCGTGCCGAGATCGGTGATGCCGCCGCGTTCGGTCCAGAGGAACGCGTGCGCGTTGAAGCGGCCGCCCTGATCGCCGGGCAGGTTGGAGAAGCCGACGATGTCCCCGCGCTGATTGACGGCCATGGGCGTATGCCACGCGCGACCGCCGAGGTTGCCGATGTCGGTGACCGTCCCATGCTCCCAGCGCACGGCGTGGCGGGCGCTGAACCGTCCGACGGCGTTGTCACAGATGCCCGAGATGCCGACCACCTGACCGCGGTCGTTGATCGCCGTGGCGGCGGTCACCGTGTCACCGGGGAGCGGAGGCAGCTCCTGGATCCGGCCGTCTCGGGGTCCCCAGATGACGGCGCGGAACTGGAGGACCTGGGGTGGGTTGCAGGTGGGATCCCGCACCGTGTTTTCCGCCCACCCGACCACCTGACCCTGCCTGTTGACGCCGGCGGCAAAGCCATTGTTGCCCCCCAGCGTGGGAAGCGCCCGCATCTCGCCCGATTCCCACACGAACCCGAGACAGATGTGACCGGTCGGCTCACCCGGGAAGAATGCCGAGCAGCTCCAGTCCTCTCCCAGGGGATCGATCTCGCCGGTCTCGGCAATCCCGGCGATCACGCCCCGGGTGTTCTTCACCGGCCAGGCCACAGAGCTGTTCGCCCCGCCGAGGGTGCCGAGGTCGACGATCGATCGGTCTCGCCACAGCGTGGCGTGCCGGGTCTGGTCTCCCGGCAGGTTGGAGAAGCCCGCGACCCAGCCCCGGTTGTTGATGCTGGTGCCTCCGCTCGCGGTGCCCCCCAGCGATGCGAGGAGGTCGGTGACCTCGTACACAGTCTGCCCGGGGGCTTGGCCGGCCCGCGCCAGTGGCGTCACACCGGCGGTAAGGAGCAGGAGGGGCAGCATGAACGCCGCCCGCAGCACCGCTCTGCGGAGCTGATCGCTCTTCATCGGTGATCTCCCTTCTTGACGTAGAGCTCGCGGAACGGATGCGCAGGAGAGGGCCGATCTTGGAGTCGAGCCTGTGTGCGGACGTCACCGATTACTCGCCGTTTCCGGACAGAATCACCGTGTTGAGTGAGCCCGCAGGACAGCGTCAGAGCTCCTGGGCCATCCAGAGATGCACCGCCGCCAGGGCCCGCCATGGCCGCCATCGTTCGGCGAGCTCGGCGAGCGCGGTGTCCGAATCGCGAGCGTTGCCGGGGAGGGCGCGCTCAAGGCCGGACTCGTTCATCGGCCAGGCATCGGGCTCACCGAGCCGCAGGGCGAGGTAGTGCGCGATCCAGAGCCCGAGGCCGTCGAGCTCGCTGATGGAGGCGACAAGCCGATCGAGGCTGACGCTGCAGTCGAGGCGAACGGCGTCGTCGGCGACCGCCCGCGCGAACGCCCGGATGGCGCCCTCCCCCGCCGGCGTGAGCCCGAGGCCGCCGAGGTCGGCGGCGGCGAGGGTGTCCGGTAGGGGGAACGTGTGGGTGAGGCCGATGCGCTGAAGTCCGGGGACCGGGGTGCCGAACCGCTCCACCAGGCACCCAGTGATCGTGTTCGCGGCGGCGACGCTGATCCGCCGCCCGATGATCGCGCGCACGCCGGTCTCGAACGGCTCGAACGTGCCGGGAGGGCGAACGCCTGGCCGGGCGCGCAAGGACGGCCCGACGATCGGATCGGCGGCGAGGCGACGGGCCGGCTCGTCCAGGTCAAAGTCGAGATTCGCGATGCGCCGCGCGCGATTGACCAGGTGCGTCAGCTCTTCCCAGTGGGGCAAATGGGCGCGAAGGATGAGATGGTCATCGCCCCCCGGGTACAGCTCGAGAGCGCCCGGGTCGCCACCGATCGTGATAGTCCGTCGATAGATCCCGTCCAAGACGTGCTCGACGCCCGGAGTCGCTCGGCCCGCGAAGTAGGTCACCGTCGCGTCCCAGTCGAGCGGGCCATGGAACGGCAGGCGCAGCACGAGGCCGCCGTCCGCGACGAGCCGGTCGGTCTTGCGGCGCTTCGCACGCAGCACGCGTGGCGACGCCCGGAAGACGTCCTGGCAGGCACGGTTGAACTGGCGCAGGCTTCCGAAGCCCACCGCGTAGGCGATCTCGGTGATCGTGAGATCGGTATCGTCGAGCAGCCGACGGGCGAAATGCATCCGCGCCGAGCGTGCCAGCCCGTCGGGCGTGACCCCGAGGTGGGCCGTGAAGAGGCGACGGAGATGCCGCCCCGACAGGCCGAGCCGGCGACCGAGTTGGGCCTCGGTTGCTCCGTCGAGCGCGCCGTCGAGGATCAGCCGCACGGCCCGGCACACCAGCTCCGGGCCGGTCAACGCCACGGACTGCGGCGCACGGTAGGGTCGGCAGCGAAGGCAAGCCCGGTAGCCTGCGGCCTCGGCGGCGGCGGCCAGCGGATACGACCTGACGTTGTGCGCCAGCGGCTGGGCTCCACAACCCGGTCGGCAGTAGATTCCGGTCGTAACGACCGCGGAGACGGCGGGCATCGTGTCAGGGATACCAGCTGGTCGAGCTCGCCGGCTAGCCGGATCCGGACATCGAGCGGTTCGTGCCGGATGGAGTCAGGATTGGGGGGCCGGGATTGGGGGGCCGGGCCGATGACAGCAGAACCAATCTGATTGTGGCAGGAGGAACCCCGAAGGGGATATCAGGCCAGTGAGCTGTCCCAGACGCTCACAGGACGGCGCTGTCGCATATGGTCATTCCGCGGCATGCTGAAGCCGCAACCACTGCCTCAGCTCAGATCGTCATGGTGAGCTTATCGAACGCCACGGCCACCGCTGCGTCGCCGGCGCCTCGACCGCCAGCTCGTGACGCCCGCGTCGAAGGTTCCGGCTCGGACCCGTGCCGAGCGCGGGAAAGGTCAGCGACAGATCAAGGCCATCAAGGCACGCCATGTCAACAGATGGGTTCCTCTGTATGTCAACCAGCCGGCTGTTCGTCTGGCGGAGTTGAGAACGCCACGGTCAGGGCATGGATGACGCCGACGGTGGCCGCCGGGGTTGCGGGCTTGGCTGGCCTGGGTTTGGGCTGACAGGATTTGCTGGATTGAGGCCCTTGTTGGCCTGGTGTGTGGCAGGCTCCATGGAATGACCGCGAAAAGCGGTGTTGATGACCAGGAGCAAGGAGGTCCACCGATGGATCTCGAGATCGCGGGGGTCGAGCGACAGGAGATGGTCAAAGCCCGCCTGGGTCACCGGTGTTTGGGGGTGTTGGCCGCTGCCATGATCGCGGCGGTTGCAGTCCTTGCGCCCGGCTTGACCAGACCGGTGTCGGCCGCACCGCCGTCCGGGGATTACATCGTCACGCTCAACGATGGCATCGACGCCAAGGCGTTTGCAGCGACAGCCGATGCCCGGACCGGGGTGGACGTCAAGCAGGTTTACTCCGTGGCGCTCAGGGCCTTTGAGGCGCAGCTCACTGGATCCGCCAAGGCACAACTGGCGCAGGAGCCTGCGGTGCGGTTCATCTCGGCAAACCGGACCTTCAAGGCCTTTGCCCAAGCCCTACCGACCGGGGTGGACCGGATCGAGGGCGACCTGTCCGCGGTGTATGCGGCTGGTTCCTCGGTCGCCACGCCGGTGGCGGTGCTCGACACTGGCGTCGCCCCTGATCCTGACCTGAACGTCCAGGCCACCGGCCACAATTGTCTCGGCGGCGTCGGCTGGTCCGACCTGAACGGCCACGGCACCCACATCGCCGGGATCATCGGCGCCAAGAATAACGCTGACGGCGTGGTCGGCGTGGCCCCAGGCGCGCCGATCTATCCGATCCAGGTCTTGAACAGTTCGGCGAACGGCTCGGACGCCAGCATCTTGTGCGGCATCGAGTGGATGACCACGGTCGGGAAGGCTCTGGGCGTCAGGGTGGCGAACCTGTCGGCCGGTACCTTCGGCGACGACGACGGCAATTGCGGCCGCACCAATGCCGACCCGATCCATCTGGCCATCTGCAACGCCACCGCTGCCGGGACACTGTTCGTGGTGGCGGCCGGCAATAGCGGCGGTGCGATCACCGTCACCATCCCCGCCAACTACGATGAGGTGCTGACCGCCACCTGGATGACCGACTACAACGGCAGTCCCTCCAAGACCTCCCCGCCAACCGGCTGCGATCAGGGCACCGACGACTGGGCATCGGCCAACTCCAGCTGGGCCTACGACTACGACAAGAACCACATCCTGGCTGCTCCCGGCAGTTGCATCACCAGCACCTCGAACACTGGTGGTACCAGGGTGATGTCGGGCTCCAGCATGGCCGCTCCCCACGTCGCCGGCACGGTGGCGCTGTGTATCGACAGGGGGGCGTGCAGCGGCACCCCGGCCGACATCATGCAACGAGTCCGCGCTGACGCGGCCGCCCGTCCCTCCACGTATGGTTTTGACGGCGACCCGTTCCGCCCAATCGTGGCGCAAGGCAGCGGGATCACCCAGAACTACGGCTACCTCGTCTACGCCGGCGGCTACTGACACGCGAGCGGCGCCGCGACCCCAGCCCGAGCGCCTGTGGGTGCCGGTTATTCGGTCACACCTTGCGACCTGCTCATTCATATCCAGTAGGAGGCCCCAGCCGGCAAACCTGTTTGGCGGCTGACCGCCGAGCCCTGGATGGGCTCCACTACAACGGCCCGGACACTGTTCGACAATGCATAAGCCACGACAGGGTCAGGTGCGGCCACGGCCAGCCCGGCCAATGCCGTACCGGATCGCTATCCTCGAAGCTGGCGACGCCGACCCGGACGAGGTACGAACGATCATGGACACCGACCCTGAAGTCCAGGCGGGGGTCCTCGTCGATGAGCGCGTCCCTGCCACGGGCTCCCAGGAGACGCGCTGGCATGACGGCGGCAGGTAGCTCGATGGGGGGCAGGCCGCTGCTGCTCACCGTCGACACCGACGCGGCCATCGCCGCTATCAATGTCGTCGACGTCGACCACTACCTGCTCAAGCCGTGGGAGCCACCGGAGGAGAAGCTCGACCCCGTGATCGACGCCATGCTCGAGGCCTACACCGGCCAGCCCGACGTCGAGATGGTGGAGACCAAGCTGATCGGGCACCGGTGGTCGGCGCCGTCGTTCGCCGCGCGTGACTTCCTGGCCCGCAACGCCGTGCCCTACCGCTGGTTCGCATCGGACGAGCCGGAGGGCTGCCGGCTGCTGCAGGCCGCCAACCTCGGCGCCGAGAGGCTGCTGCCGGTGGTGATCACCCCCGACGGCAGCACGCTGGTCGCGCCCTCCACCACCGAGCTCGCCAACGCGGTGGGGCTGTCCACCGCGCCGGCCATCGACTTCTATGACCTGCTGGTCGACGGCCGGCGGCCGCATGGCTGGTCCGCCGACCGCGACCCTTGGCCCCTGGAGGCCAGCGTGCCCGGCGTGTTCGTGGCCGGGGACGTGCGCGCCGACTCGGTCAAGCGCGTCGCGTCAGCCGTCGGTGAGGGCGCCATGGCCGTGACGCTCGCACACCGCTACCTGGGGGCGCCATGACCATCACCGAAGGCACGCAGCGGCTCCCCGCTCTGGCGCTGCGGAGCCTGTTCCTGTTCGAGAAGCTCTCCGACGACCAGCTCGAATGGCTCGCCGAGCACGGCTGGGTCGTCGAGCTGCCAAGCGGCGCCACCGTCGTCGAGGAGGGCGCGCCGGCGGAGGTGTTCGTCATCCTGCTCGCCGGTGCCATCACGATGACCCGCCGGGTCGGGCAGGACGACGTGGAGATGGTCCGCACCGACCAGGTTGGCGTCTATGCGGGCGCCATGCAGGCCTACGTCCACGACGGGGACCAGCAGACCTATTCAACCAGCGTGCGGGTGGTCAGCGACGCCCGCTTCTTCGTGCTGCGCCAGGAGGACTTCGCCTGGATGATGCGCACCTGGTTCCCGATGGCGATCCACCTGCTGGAGGGCCTGTTCCTGGGCATGCGCACCTCCCAGCACATCGTCGGGCAGCGGCAGCAGCTCTTGGCGCTGGGCGCGCTGTCGGCCGGGCTCACGCACGAGTTGAACAACCCTGCCGCCGCCGCGGTGCGGGCAACCTCGGCGCTGCGGGACCGGGTGGCTGGCATGCGCCGCAAGCTGGCCATGCTGGCGCACGACAAGCTGGACAAGCGCCTGCTCGAGCTGCTGGTCGACGTGCAGGAGGAAGCGGTCCAGGCGGTGTCGGAGGCGCCGAAGCTGACCGCCATCCAGGAGTCCGAACGCGAGGATTCCATCAACGACTGGCTGGACGAGCACGGCGTCGAGGGTGGATGGGAGCTGGCGCCGATCTTCGTGGGTGCTGGGACCACGCCCGAGTTCCTGGGCAAGGTCGCCGCAGGGGCGAGCCCGCCCCTGCTGGAGAGCGCCCTGCGGTGGCTGGCCTACACGCTGGAGACCGAGCTGCTGGTCAACGAGATCACCGACTCGGTCACGCGCATCTCGTCGCTGGTGGCCGCGGCCAAGCAGTACTCCAACATGGACCGCGCGCCGCACGAGCGTGTCGACATTCACATCGGGCTCGACAGCACGCTGGTCATGCTCGGCAGCAAGCTCGAGCAGGTCGAGGTCGTCACCGACTACGACCGGTCGCTGCCGCCGGTCCCGGTCTACGCCGGGGAGCTGAACCAGGTCTGGACCAACCTGATCGACAACGCCGTCCACGCCATGGACGGCCACGGTCGGCTGACGGTCCGCACCGTCATGGATGGCGACCGGGTGCGGGTCGAGATCGGCGACACCGGGCCAGGGGTCCCTGAGCGCCTGCGCCAGCGGATCTTCGAGCCGTTCTTCACCACCAAGCCGGTCGGCCAGGGCACTGGGCTCGGGCTGGACATCTGCTACCGGATCGTGGTCGGCCGCCACGGAGGCGACCTGACCGTGGAGTCGCAGCCCGGCGACACCCGCTTCATCGTCCGGCTCCCCCTCACCGAGCGGACCCAGCACTGAAGGAGCCCGCCGCGGCGACCAGACGACCGCCGCGCCCGCTGAGCTGCGAGCCGCTGCAGCCGCGCGTGGGTGCGTAGAACGCGTTCACGCAGCTCACGGGATTCATACGGGAGACACCGAGCCTGACAAGCGTAACGACAGCCCTCCACCTCGGTACTGGCCGACGACGCCTTCTGCACAGATGCAGCTTCAGCGCCGACGCGCCGGGCTTCAACAGGTCCTGAGTCGGCACAACGCCACAGGCCCCACGTCATGTGTTGGGTCGGCGTTGAGCCGCAAGGCTATGAGGCGGTGCGGTAGGTCACCCAGCGAAATTCGAGACTGCCACTCGCGTCGTACTCGAGGATTTGCAGCTTGGCGTAGAGCGTCGCTTCAACGTGGACGGCCAGGACAGTTCCGACCGGGATGTCGGCCAGCGCCAGCACCGGGTTGGCGCTACCCCGACCATAGTGCAGTGAGCGCAGCCTGGCCGGTGCGAAA
>WNGA01004615.1_pt1 | contig 29477 bp, 37 predicted proteins | sample 5400061 | NCBI WGS metagenome assembly WNGA01 (sample SAMN13153366, study PRJNA577476) | soil metagenome | isolation source: 100 cm soil or saprolite under grassland replicate 2 | place: USA:California | collected 2016-06-15
AAGGATCGTAGAATTTTTCAACGATCGGTTGCAGCTTGCGGCCGAGCCCGCTGCATTCCGGGCACATGCCCTGTGGATCGTTGAACGAAAAGACGTTGGAATAGCCGACGAAAGGCTTGCCAACGCGAGAGAACAATAGGCGCAGCACAGTGTAGATATCTGTGATCGTGCCCACGGTGGAATGTGAGCCGCCGCCCAGGCGCTTCTGGTCCACCACGATGGCCATGTCGAGGTTCTCGATCGAGTCAGCCTGCGGCTGCGCGTAACGCGGTAGGAAGTTGCGCACGAACATGCTGAAAGTCTCATACAGCTGTCGTTGCGCTTCGGTGGCGATGGTGTCGAAGACGATGGATGACTTACCGGAGCCCGAAACCCCGGTAAAGATGGTGATCTTGCGCTTCGGGATGCGCAATGAAATGTTCTTCAAATTATTCTCACGCGCTCCGTGAATCTCAATATATTCCTGTGGCATGAATCCTCCTCTAAAATAGGCAAGATCAGTCCTCAGCTCACCGCTTTCTTCACGAGCTCGCTGATCTTTGCCTCTTCGGCGGCGTTCAACTCCTTCAGCGCGAAGTAGTTCGGCCACGTGGCGCCTTCGTCGAGGTACGCCGCGTCGCTGAAGCCGAGCGTGGCGTACCTCGTGTTGAACTTCTGCGCACATTGGAAGAAGCAGACGACCTTGCCGCCCCTATTAGCATACGCGGGCATCCCGTACCAGGTTTTCGGTGAGAGGGCTGGCGCGCTGGCTTTGATGATCGCATGGAGCCGCGTGGCCATGGCGCGATCCGGTTCCTTCATCGCAGCGATTGCCGCATAGTGACTTGGGTTGGAAACCTCGCCGCATAATACTGCGGACTCGTGCTATTGTAGTCATGCGCCGCCGAATGTGGCAGGTAAGCCGCAAGCCGCATTGCTTCAGGTATCCCCACTCAGATTGAGTACCCCTGAGGCATCGGCTGGCCGGTCTCCAGCAGCGTCTTCATGTTGCTGAGGATCCACGTCCAGCCGCCGCCCTGCAAGCCCGTGTAGGTCGCAGTCTCGCCCTGGAAGTCCTCGTGAACCACGATAACCTTGGTAACGCCGCCGGGCATCGATTCCAGCTCCCCACCCGTTATGAGCGGTTGCTACTACGAGGGCGACGCGACCTTCCAGAGGTGCATGGACCGCCGGGGCTTGGCACGGTATCGGCGAGGTGCAGGCCGATCCCCGGCGGTCCGGACGCGCCGATGCCTTACGGCCCCGTGCGCGCCTGAGGAGCTGCGCATCGCAGAGGGCGCGACCGCGTGCGCTGCGATGCGGCCCTCGAGTGTGTGCCTCACCGCTCCCTCGCTACTCGGCGTAGGGCTGATCCTCTCCCACCGCGCTGTAGGCGATATTCCAGATGTAGCCGTCAGGGTCGGCGAAGGATCCGCCGTACCCGCCCCACTTCTGCTTCGCCGCGGGCTTGAGGATCTTCGCGCCGGCCTTGTTGGCCTCCTCCATAACCTCGTCGACGCGTGCCTCGCTGCGCACGACGTAGTTGAAGACGATGCCACTGAAACCGCTGCCGTCGGGGCTGGCCCCCACCATGTCGGCCAGGCCCTCGCGGCCGTAGAAGCCTACGAGTGAGCCGCCGTGGGGAACGAAGAAGACCGAGATCTTATAGTCGCTCTCGACCTTCCAGCCCAGACCGTCCACGTAGAAACGCTTGGATCGCTCCATGTCCTTGACGCCAAGCAGAATTGCGCTTACATGCGAGTTCATTTCTGTCTCCTCCTATTGGTTATTGATCGAACGCTTCGAACGTTACGAAGCCCAGCACTTCGGTAGAGAAGCGCAGGGCCTTGTCCTGGTCGTCCACACACACGTTGGTCACTCCGATTTTCATGCTGTTCCTCCTTGCTTTTTGTCACATCCAATACGCCAGAGGTCAGATCGTCGTCCTTCATATGTGACCATATGGTAACATATCGTTGGTAGTTTGTCAAGAACGAATGTGCTGATAAAGCTGGTTGAGGTACGAGGACTGGACGAACCCTCTCACGCCTAGACCTAGGCGAGGGGATTCGAGTGGGACGACAAAGCTGGTATCAGAATCATGCTTCTCCTCCGAATAGTGGTAGAATCCGTGCCAACCTTGTTGGCCGATTCGCTTGCGGACCACATCCTACCTACCGCCTCGCTCCTGCCCCGCCGCATTTGATCGACAAAAACTCGTACCAGAAATGATTGAGGCCGCAGATTGGGGTGGATCATGCAGGAGTCACTATCGCTCCTCGATGCGTATGCCCAGGCGATCGGTGGCAAGGCCCCAGGTACGATCGATGTCTACCAGCGTATTCTGCGTGATCTGACGATCTGGCTGGCCGACCGGCCGGGCAACCGTACCGGCTTCCAGCCCGAGCAGTTGACCCAGACCGTGCTCGCTATGTACCTGGAGCAGCTCAAAGCGGACGGCTACAGCCGCAGCCATCGCGCGCGGGTCAAAGCGGTCGTCAGTGGCTTCGCTCGTTGGCTGATCGAAGAAAAAGGCCTGCTGCGCCGCAATCCCGCCCGCGGTCTGACGCTGCCACACGCCCAAACCCTGGCGCCTCGCGAACTCTCGTCCGATCAACGCTTTGTGCTGCACAGCCTGATCGAGCGCGACGACACCAGACGTGGGACGGCCATCTTCGCGCTCGGCTACTGGGCCGGCTGTCGGGTCAGTGATGTCGCCTGGCTGGAGCACAACCACGTCCAGGTCACGACCAAGGCTGGCTCCATCACGGTCGGCCACAAAGCCGGCAAGCAGCGCACGATCGATCTGCACAACGAAGCCCGCCGCCCGCTCTACGACTACATCCACCATGATGGCGGCGACTGTGACAGCCCCTATGTCTTCACCTCCCAGCGCTCTCAGCGGCTGACCGAAGCTGGTATCCATCACTGGTTTCGTGGCCTCAAAGCCCTGGCGACCAAGGACGAATGGGAACTGATTGCCAATGTCAGCTTTCACGACCTGCGCCACGACTTTGCCCATCGCGCCCGCGCGGCTGGATGGAGTCTCGAAGAACTGGCCTACTATTTGGGCCATGTTACCGCCAGCGGCGCGCCAGCGATCCAGACCACCATCCGCTATACCCAGGTGAGCCGCGTGCAGATCAAGCCAAAACTGCGTGTGCTGCAAGGGTAGCAGCCGCTACCAAGGAGGCCCCGCTTGCCGACCCGTGAGCGAGACCATCACAAACCGGGGGCTAGGCTGCCTCCCGCTGCGGAACCTCTCTTCTTTCCATCGATGGGTACCACCGTTCGAAGGTCGCCCGCAGATCGTCGTTCAACACCTGAGACCGCACCTGGAGCAGCAGATGCGCTCCCTTCTTGGGAAAAGCGCATCTGCTGTTTCTTGACCATCCGCTTGCTCACTACCTGGTTGACGGTTGACTCCACAAAGCTGGTCGCGATCGCTTCCCCATAGCGGTACCGCTCAGCATAGTTCGGAATAAACTGCTCGTTCACCTCGATGTAGCCGCGAAACTCGCGTAGCGCCCTTGCCGGTTTGGCGCTCGCCCTCACACCTTCCTCGCAATCCTCAAGCGTCCATAGCACATGCTCGATTTCCTGCAATGCGCGAAAGACATTGCCGTGCCAGAGGTACCATTTGATCCGCTCGAACTCGGCGTCCAACTTGCTCAGATCGTCGCTTGGCGCTCGTGCCACCAATTCTTTGAGCTGTTGCCGCAGCACCGTGATGCGCATCGTTACGTGGAACCAGTCCAGCAGATGCTCGGAGATCGGACTCAGATACAACTGAAGATCGCGCACGTTATCGCCGCCATCGGAGAGAAAGGTGATCGCCTGGTTCATTTGAAGTCCCTGTCCCTTCAGCAACTCAGCCAGCCGTCGCTTCGGTTTGGTATCGTAGTCCGTCACGAAGCCGAAGCACTTGGCTGCGCTATCGGTCGGAATGCTCTTGCCCACGATCACCTCGAACCAGCCGGCCTTGCGGTTCTCGCCATCGCGGGCGTGGACGTAACCGCCGTCGATGCCAACCGTAAATGGACCATCGGGTCGTGGCAAGCCATTCCAGTCCCGCTGGCATCCTTCAACGAAGCAGGCTTGCTCGTCCCCAAGTTCGCTTTCGAGACGCTTAGCCTATATCCAAAGCAACAATCTGGCCGGTGATCAGACCAAGGCGTTGGATGCGCAATACGCGATCTGGCAATTGCGTGGCGCAACAAATAGCCCAGCAGGCGGTGCCCAGGCAAAAGCGGTGGTCGACGCGGCAACGACGCCGCCGGCCAACCCTGAGGGCACATCGATCATTGACGCGGCCGAGGCCAACCAGGTGCGACTCACCGTGACTTCCTGGCAGCCCATCGGTCAGAAGGTGCCGCTAGGAGCGGCCAGCGATAACTTCTATGGCCAGGGAACGCTGAACGTGGAGAATACCTCGAATCAGAAGCTGACCCTGTTCATGCCGATCGCGACGCTCTTCCCACCCGCTGCGACGGGCTCGCAGACAATGGCGGGTTACTCAACCAACGTACAGGTAACGATCCCGGTAGGCAAGCGCCGCAGCAGCTGCCGCGAACCGGTGCGAGCGATGGTGCCAATGCCTGGCTTCTCGCGGTGATCGCACTGGGGCTGCTCGCGATGGGCTGGCGAACGCTGCGGCATGGAGAGCACCACTAACGGGCAAGCCAGTCCAGTATGACAGAGCCTGGGAGGATGCCCCGAACCGCAGAGACTGCAAACCAGGTATCACGGTCAAATACTGCGGTGGTTTTGCCTGGGCAGCTGCTGACCTGCTTTGACGAACCGGCGGCACGGACGTTCGCGACCCGCACCGCCGGTTCTGCTCGGGCTGTCCCCGATCTGCTCTATCCCCGCGCCAGCAGCCGTGATATCCTGCCGCCACGCATCCCTCATCGCTCGCACACAGAGATCTAGACGCAATCGGTGCGACGACTGATGGCGCAGGAGGGTTGAGTCCGCTGATGCACCATCGTGATACCACCCTTTGGGTGTGCTCTCACACCTCTTTCTCCCGCAGGGACTCCTCGATGGTTGCCCGGTCGCCCTCGGCCTGGCTGGGCTTTGGTGAGACGCGCAAATCGCGCTGTGCCGGGCGTTGGTCCACCACCGCCAGCGCCGCAGCTTCCTCGTCCAGCATCGCCCGTAGCGCCTCCTCCTGCTCCTGGAGCCAGGCCAATAGCAGCAGCGCGTCGTCGGCAGTCACGTCGATCTCATGCATCTCATCGGCGATACGGATGCCTCGCCGCGCGCGGTTCGCGACGAACGCGCCGCTTTGCTGCTGGCCTTCCACCAGGATACTGACCTCCACTGGCTCATGATTCAGGTCAACCGTGATGGCTCCACACTGCATCGGACCTCCACTGTTGCATCGGGCGTTCCACCCGATCGTCTGTCGCCACTCCAGCTAGGATTTTTGACCGACTTCGCGCGCCTGGCCAGCGATCTGCCTGGGCTGCTCACCACCACTGATTTGGATGCGGCGCGGGCGGGCCTCCTCAGCCTTGGGCAGCGTCACGGTCAACAGGCCGCCCTGAAACTCGCAAGCAACCTGATCCGCCTTGACGTTACTCGGCAGCGCGATGGTGCGCTGAAACTGCCCGTAGCGCCGCTCGCGATAGTGGTAGCGCTCGCCTTGCTTATCCTCGCCCTGCTTCAATTCGCCCTGAATGCGCAGCTGATTGCCTTGCACCGAGACATCAATATCTTCGGGCTTCACACCCGGCAACGCTGCCTCAAGCACGTACTGATCCTCGCTCTCGCGCAGGTCGATCGGCAGCCCCATGCGTCCTGGCGCCTGAGTGGCCGCCAGGCTAGGCCGCACAAAGCTCTCCTCGAACAGCCGATTCATCGCGTCACGCAAGCTCAGCATCTCGCCGAAGGGGTCCCAACGTTCGATTGTCATCATCTTCCTCCTCTCGTCGATGTCTGGGGCGTCCGCTATGCCCCGCGTATTTCGTTGAAGAATCGCAGCAACAACTGTACCCCGGAGCGTCGTGCGACGGTTCAATCTTCCCCGCTGTCTGCTGTATGGGTGATCGGCCTCAACGTGATGAGTTGGCTGGCCGGGCAGGTTGGCCTGGCTGGCGCGATCATCCTATTGCTGCTGGCAGTAGTTGTTGTTGCCGCACCGCATTATCCCTACAGCAAGCGGCTGAGTCGCTCCCTCGTGCGAGGGAGCGGCCCAGCCGGCTGCGTCGGGACGAGGAGCTATGACCTCGGCCCAAGCATGAGTTGCTGCAACATGTGTGCCTCTGGCTGCCGAGGCATCATCATGTTCCGCTCTTTTGATTTCGATGGCGCAGCCGCAAATACTGGTCGATCCCGAGGCGGCTCATCAAGGCCCGTTCGAAGGCACCGAAGCTCGCTCGCGCCGCGACCTCCTCGTCGATCAGCTCTGGCTGCACCATCTGGTACTCGCGACCTTTCCAGCGGATGACGCACTCGCCGGCCGCGCGCACGTTGCGGTACCAGTCGGTGCGCTCGCCCCACGGCATCGGCACGATGAAGCCATCGCCGGTCGGTCGTACGACCACTGGAGTGCGATAGGCTTTGCCCGAGCGGCGACCGCGGTGCTCGATCACGCCATACAGCCCAAGCAACCGCGTCCCGGCCAATGGCAGCACCAGCGGATTGACAACCCGTGCTGCGCTGCGCACCACAGCATGAGCGTGCGGCGTTGAAACGGCATCGGATCGAATGTGTTCGGGCCTGATGCCGACGCCGATGAAGTACCCGATCAGGTGCCGGAGCGCGGGCAGCAGGCGCAAGAGCTGCAAGGCCAGTGGCGGCTCTTTCGATGTCTCCTCCTCAAGGCTCTTGGGGTACAGGCCGCCCAACGCGTACACCTGGACGAGCTGGGTCAGGCGGGCTGGCAGCTCGCGCCGGCGCTGGACACGCTGGAGGTCGCGCAGGCTCGGACCACCCGCGCGGAGCGTCGGGCCGAGAATGTTCGCCGCCGCGACCGCATCCTGGATAGCGAGGTTGATGCCCACCCCGCCGGCTGGCGACATCGCGTGGGCGGCGTCGCCGATGCACAGCAGGCCGCGCCGCTCCCAGCGGCGCAGCCGGTCGACCCGGACGGTGAGCAGCTTGATGTCCTCCCAGTCGCCGATCTCGGTGGTGCGGTCGCCGAGCGACGGGACGATCGCGGCGATACGCGCGCGGAACGCCGCCAGGCCGGCGGCCTGCACGGCGGGGTAGGTGTGGCTGGGGATGACGTAGGCGATCTGCCAGTAGTCGCCGCGGTCGATACAGACGAGGGCGCGGCCGCGCTCGAGAAAGAAGAAGGGCAGGGCCTCGCCAGAGCGGCGCGAGAGCCGGAACCACAACACGTCCACTGGCGGCGAGCTGGCGGTCACTTCCAACCGGGCCCGCTCGCGGACGGTCGAATGCCGCCCGTCGGCCCCCACGACGAGCGCGGCGCGGACCTCGAGCGCCCCCTCGGGCGTCCGCGCGCGAACGCCCACGACGCGCCCGGATTCGTCGATCAGGTCGACGACCTCAGTGCGACACAACAGCCGAAAGGAGGGGTACTGCCGCGCTTTCTCGGCGAGAAAGTCGAGGAAGTGCCACTGCGGCATGAACGCGACGTAGGGGCAGCGCAGTCTCAGCTTGCGAAAATCCGCGACCGTGAACGGGCGGCCCGCGATGGTGACGGTGACCTGCTCCAGCCTGGTGTGGGGCAGGCGCAGGAACTCGTCGAGCCAGCCGAGTTCGGCCATAAGCTCGAGTGTCGAGGGGTGGACGGTATCACCGCGGAAGTCGCGCAGGAAGTCCGCGTGTTTCTCCAGCACCAGCACCTCCACGCCTCGCCGGGCCAGGAGCAGGCCTAGCATCATCCCGGCCGGGCCACCCCCGGCGATACAGCAGGCTGTCTGGTCGGTCCGCATCGGTTTCAGCGCTCCTCATCTTCAGTACGAAGGCCCCAGAGCATGAGCGCCATCGAAATGAAGAACGGCGCCGGAGCCGAATACAGGATGGTCTTGATGGTAGCTTCCTGAAGGGCATTCCCACGAGCTTCTCCCGCGGCCAGCGGTATAGTGGTATTGCCGGCTCCCCAGAGGGCAGCCAGCATAAAGGGAACCAACGTGGCGAAGCTCGAATAGGTGTACGTCCAGAATGCGATCCGTGAGGCGTTCGCACCGAGATGAAGCCTGGGCCAAAACAGCCCCAACGCCAGTGCCATGACACCCTGCAAGGCGCTCAGCGTATGGACTGACCGTCCAAGCGGCGGTGAGGCGAGGCGTGGGATCGCGAAGCCCTCCAATCCCGAAAACACGAAGAGACCAATGCCGATCTGGAGCATGCGCTGGCCCTGACGGGACAACAGGTTCGATGCGTTCATAACACCTTACTCCACAGTCTCAGAGCGTATTTCAACAGCCCGCTCATTCCGCAGCCATGAGCACGATGGTGACCCAGGAGGCGATGATACGGCTTCGGGAGGCGGCGGAGCTGACGAGGTAGGTTATGGAAGTCGATCTGCTTGTCACATCGGCTCAGTTTCGTTCGTCATTATTATGACGGAATGCGACGAGGAAATGTGACCGATGGACGAGCACGACTGGCTGGTGGAGCAATTCGAGGCCAAGAGGAGCAGGATGCGGGCGGTGGCCTACCGGATGCTCGGCTCGCTCTCGGAGGCCGACGACGCCGTGCAGGAGGCCTGGCTGCACCTCAGTCGCTCGGACACCAGCAGCGTCGCCAACCTGGGCGGCTACCTCACGACGGTCGTCGCGCGCATCTGCCTGGACATGCTGCGCGCGCGCAAGTCGCGCCGCGAGCAGCCGCTGGCTGCCCACGTACCCGACCCGATTGTGAGCCGCGAGGAGGCGCTCGACCCCGAGCAGCAGACGCTGCTGGCCGACTCGGTCGGTCTGGCACTACTGGTGGTGCTCGAAACCCTGTCTCCCGCCGAGCGGCTCGCATTTGTGCTGCACGACATCTTCGCGGTGCCCTTCGAGGAGATCGCTCCGATCGTCGGGCGCAAGGCGACTGCGGTACGGCAGCTGGCCAGCCGGGCACGTCGGCGGGTGCGGGGAGCAGCCATCTCTCCCGACGCTGATCTCGCCCGCCAGCGCGAGGTGGTCGACGCCTTCCTGGTTGCCGCGCGCGGCGGTGATTTCGAGGCGCTGCTGGCGGTGCTCGACCCAGGCGTGGTGCTGCGAGCCGACCGCGGTGATGTGGGAGTAGGCGCATCGAGGGAGGTTCGCGGTGCGCCAGCCGTGGCCCAGCAGGCGCTCACCTTCTCGCGGCTTGCCCAGTTCGCACAGAGGGTGCTCGTGAACGGAGCCGTGGGAATCGTTTCCTGGCTTCCAGGAGGACGGCCGTTAGCGGTACTGGGCTTCACGGTCAGGCATGGGAAGATCGTCGAAATCGACATCCTCGCCGACCCAGAGCGGCTGCGCCAACTCGACTTGGCGGCTCTCGACGACTGACTGTATGCCGTGGCTGTGCCACGCGAATTTGTCCTGTAGCCCACCCATACTGGGGTTGCACCGATTATTGCCTCGGAGGACACTCGGATGCTATGACCGCCCTCAAATCGCTTGCATTTCTCATCCTGGTGGCGGGCCTTGGTGCTGCTTACGTTCCCTTCGCTCTTCTGCCAAAAGATCCGCATGTCGAGACCGGCCCCTTCGCCTACCTTGCCTTTCCGCTCTGGCTCCTCGGCGGGGTGATGATTCTGCGGTGCTTCTGGGATTTCACGTTCACGGGCCACGGCACGCCCGCTCCGATTGACCCGCCAAAACAGTTAGTGACCACCGGGTTCTACCGCTACGTGCGCAACCCAATTTACGTCGGTGCGCTGATCATACTCATCGGTCACTTTCTGTGGTTCAAATCAATGTGGATGCTCGCCTACGCGGTTGTGGTCTTCCTAACGTTTCATCTGCTGGTCACCTTGTATGAAGAACCGACGTTGAAAGCGACATTCGGCGCGGCCTACGAGCAGTATTGCAAGTCCGTACCGCGTTGGTTTCCTAAAATCACAAGATCGTAGCCATCTGCTCCCTTCGCGCGATTGCGCTGGTGGGACTGGCTCTGTACGTCCTGATCGTTCTCAAAATCGCCGGATATGCACACAATCTGCTTACATCTCTTCTTATGGCGCTACAATATGGAAATACGGTACAAATGGATGGATGTCATGCTGGCAGTGTAAATCGTTTGCGGGCCGGGTATCTGTGGTGAATGCGTCCACCATTCGACACTCGACCACTACCAACCATCGAATGACAACTCTACGGGGCGGCTGATACGGCGGCCAGCCGCATCGTTTTGCAACGTTAGTCTGGCACCTGAAGTTGAGGATTCCAAAGTACCTCCCAGAGATGCTCATCAGGATCGAGGAAATAGCCGGCATAGCCTCCCCAGAAGGTCGGCTGGGCAGGCTTTACCACCTTGGCACCTGCTCGTGTCGCTTGTTCCATGACTGCATCGACCTCCTCCTTGTTGTTGACGTTGTGCCCAAGCGTGAACTCTGTGGGACTCGGAGGACGCTTCGAAACAGTCGAATCATGAGCAATGTCGTCGCGTCGCCAGATCGCGAGTTTCAGGCCCGATTGAAGATCAAAGAAAGCGACCGCCCCGTGTTCAAACTCCGCTCCGATGATCCCTTCCGTCGCGAGGCCCATGCCGTCGCGGTAGAACGAGAGCGACCTTTCCAGATCGTCCACGCCAAGGGTAATGACGGTGATTCGTGGCTTCATAGAGTTTGCTCCATCCGTACTTCCTTCGAACCGCTCAGTCAGCTTCGACCTCTCCGGCTGCTCCTGGCGCTCTTGCCTACCTCAGTCTGGCTCCTCTTCGTGTGGATTGGATGAAATCAGGTGGTCGTCCCATCAGGCGTAACCAGGATGGCCGCAATCGAGCGCAGAAGATCGTGTGGAACTTGCCGGGTTTGGTGTAGATGTCCACGGGGCCGGATCAGGTGTCTCGCTCGTAGATCAGGATGTGGATGCCGCTGCCGACGGTCTTCGTGGAGGTGAGCCGCAGCCTCTTTGTCGCGCTCGTTGCCCCGAAGAGCCGCTTGCCGGCACCGACGATGACAGGGTAGACCTGGAGGTGCAGGGCGTCAACCAGGTCGTGCTCGATCAGCGTCTGGACGAGCTGCTGTCAGGAACGGTGGTACATGTCCTAAAAACACCGAACTAGAAAGTCCCCTGTTCACCAGCTAGGATGTCTCCTGTTCGGTTTGGACAAGGAGGCATCTCATGCTCAGAAAGGAGGACTTCATGGTCATTCAAGCTCTGGCCAAGCGCGGCGTCTATCTGACCGATATCGCCGCCGAACTCGGCGTCCATCCCAAGACCGTCAGTCGTGCGCTCAAACGTGGTGGGCCGCCAGCTCCCACACCCAAGCTACGTCACAGCAAGTTGGACCCGTTCAAACCCGCTGTCGATCGGTTCCTTAACGAAGGCGTCTGGAATGCGGTCGTCATCCTGCGCGAGATCGAGGCCCAAGGCTATGACGGTGGTATTTCTATCCTGCGCGCCTACATCACGCCCAAACGCGCCCTGCGTCCCAGCCGTGCGACGGTGCGGTTTGAGACTGACCCCGGTCAGCAGCTCCAGAGCGATTGGGGTGAGATCATCACCATCCTGGCCGGCCAGCCCACCAAGGTTTGCTTTATCGTCAATCAACTCGCCTACTCGCGCCGCTTTCACGCCTGGGCAACCGACAGCCTTGACGCCGAACACACCTACGAGGGGCTCATCCGCAGCTTCAGCTACTTCGGTGGCGTGCCCCAGGAGGTGCTGGTCGACAACCAGAAAGCCGCCGTCGTGCAGCATACTCCTGGCGGGCAGGTCCAGTTCAACGAGCGCTTTCTCGACCTGGCGACGCACTACGGCTTTTCGCCGCGGGCCTGTCGCCCCTATCGAGCGCGTACCAAGGGCAAGGACGAGCGTATGGTCGGCTATCTCAAGCAGCATTTCTTCGTGCGCTATCGGGCCTTCGACAGCTGGGCGCACCTCAATCAGTTGCTCGAACACTGGCTCACGAGCGAGGCCGACCAGCGCTGCCACGGCACGCTGAAGGAGGTGGTGGCGGAGCGCTTTGCGCGGGAAGCGCCCGCGCTCCAGCCACTTCCAGGGCAGCCCTACGACACGTCCTACCGTGAGCTGCGACGGGTCAGTTGGGATAGCTATATCGAGGTGCGTGGCAATCGCTACAGTGTGCCAGCGACCTTGGTCGGGCAGATTGTCGTCGTGCGGATCGGGCTCGACGACCGCTTGCGTGTCTATCAGGACGAGCAACTGGTCGCGGCGCACCAACTGCAATCCGCCAGCGCCGGCTGGGTCACCGTGCCGGAGCATCATGCCAGGCTCTGGCAGGACGCGCTGGCGGTCGAGCAACGCCCACTGCAGGTTTACGAGGAGGTCGGGCAATGGAACTAGCCGCACTGCTGGAGAAACTGAAACTGGAGTATCTCGAACCGCAGCTCGATGCGGTGTGCGAGCAGGCGGCGGCGCGCGAGCTGGACTACAAGAGCTTTCTGACCGCAGCGCTGGTGACGGAGTGGCAGGGAAGGCAGATCCGCGGGATTGAGGCGCGGTTGCGGCAGGCTCGCTTCCCGTGGGTCAAAACGCTGGACCAGTACGAGTTCGAGTTCCAGCCGAGCGTCGATCGGCGCCAGGTGCGCGAGCTGGCCGGGTTGAGTTTCGTAGAACGCGGCCAGAATATCGTGTTGCTTGGTCCGCCGGGAGTTGGGAAGACCCATTTAGCGATCGGACTGGGTGTGAAGGCGGTGGAAGCGGGCTACTCGGTGCTGTTCCTGAGCTTGGAAGGATTGATGACCCGACTGGTGCGGGCCAAGCACGAGAACCGGCTGGAGCGAGCACTGCAGCAGTTGACCTACCCGAAGGTGCTGATCCTGGACGAACTGGGCTACTTGCCTCTTTCACGAGAGGAAGCGAGCTTATTCTTTCGGCTGGTGGTCCGCCGATACGAACGAGCAAGCCTGATAGTGACGAGCAATAAGGGCTTCGTGGATTGGGGTGAGGTATTTAACGACCAGGTGCTGGCGACAGCGATCCTCGACCGGTTGCTGCACCACGCCACGACGCTCAACATCAAGGGTGAGAGCTACCGCCTGAAAGAGAAGCGTCGCGCGGGCATCCTGAGCCGTCCGCCAAACGAGAACGAGAGCAGAAAGGAGGAGCCAACCGAGAGCAACTAGGGGACGGTGGTCAACGGACACGGAGTGCGGTGAACGGGGGACATTTCAAATCGGTGATTTGGGGACAGAGTCCCCCGTTCTTGACACTGCGGGCTGCCATGAACAACGATGTCGCCGTCGTATCGCTCCTTGAGCTTCCTGACTTCGCCGACGACGTCGCCGGAAAGGACGGTGGTGTTGTTCCATTCGGGGTTGGTCAGGGTCTGCGAGACGACATACTTGGGCATGGTGTTGAACTTGTCCGCGAGCTCGCCCGCGTAGTGCGGCCAGACGGGAGCGAAGCCGTCGTAGGTGACCCGGCCGAGCAGAAGGGCATCCGAGTTCATCGTCTCGTCGAGCTTGAACTTCTCGCCTTCCGGGCCGCGGCTGAAGGCGTCGGTCCAGCCGACGCGCTCGAAGCTCTCATCTCCGCTCGGCGCCTCGACGACGCCGTCGACGGACATGTACTCAGTGACGACGATTCTTCCCATGTGAGCTCTCCCTTTGCTGTTCTTCGTCAACAGCGGAAGCATACCTCAACGGGTGGGCGCTGTCTTGTATAAAAACGACAATTGCACATCCCTGCCGCGATCCATGAACTCAGCCGGTGTCAGCCCGATGAAGCGCTTCAGCGCTCGGGTCAGGTGCGGCTGATCGTAATAGCCCGCCTCGTACACCACGTCGAGGATCGCTCGGCCTTGCCGCAAGAGGGTTGTTGCGTAGCGGGCGCGTTCGATTTGACGCACCGTGCTGTGTGTCAGCCCGGTCGTTCGCAGAAAATGGCGCTGTGCAGTGCGCAAGGACAGGTCTTTCAGTTGATTCTGCAAGGCAGCCTGCACGACGGGTTCACGGATGAGCAGACCATCACGCACGAGCCGCTCGACAAACGTGTCTGCATCTTCAAAATCCGGGAACTGCCAGGCCGAGCCATGGAGCCAGAAGGAGCGGCTGCCCGCATCCGGCAGGTTCACCCCTCCATCCACGAGATGACTCGCGGGCAGATGCGGCATAACGGTGCCCAGCCTAAAGCGGATGCCAAGCCACGCACCATCCGCAGAGCAGTGGAGCGGCGTCGCCTTGGTCTCTGGCCCTCGCACCGTGAGGAATGTCTGGCCGTGTTGCCTCGTTACAACCATCTCCCAATGGCTCGCGGCGACAGAGAGAAACGAACCGGCACGCTCGCTGTGCGCACGCCAGATTCTTTCGACAAAAGGTGAATCTGATGGTCTATCCTCAAAGGTAAAGAGCATGCATCTGCCTCCCGGTTCCAGGTGCAACGAGCTGTCCGTGAGCATCACAAGTTTCTTCCTGAATCAGGAAAGCTGGGAGAGTTCGCGCTTCCCGGTGCTGCGCATGGCTTCCAGCGACACTATTTGACGCGAGATTCTCGCAATTTTGTCCTTCAAGAACGCCCGTCGTTCATCGACGCCGAGCCTGCCTGCGCCATACGCCCTTGTCAGGTTTCTGATCTCCGCCACGGTATAGCCCTGCGCGCGTGCGTGCTTGAGATGGTGCAACCGTTGGATTGCCGCAGGAGTAAACGATCGATACCCGTTCAGTTGCCGCGTGGTATGCCGCTCGTCGAGCAGGTGCTGGCGCTCATACTAGCGAATGGCGTTGATAGTGAGTCCGGTGATAGCTGCTGCCTCGTGAATGAGCATCGTTTTTCCTCTTTGGCCTTGACTCTGGTCTCTACACCAGAGTGTACCATCTCCAGCCAAACACAACCAAGGAGGAACGAAGCTTCCAGCGGAGAAAGCGGCAGTGTTACCTTCTGCGTATCGCATATGTCCTCCTTTTGTTCGTCGTCTGATAGCCTGGACCCGGCGATTTGCGATTAAGCGCTGTACGGCGGCGCCCCTGTCGGTCGATATTCCAGAAGCAGGACGCGCCCATCCAGAATCCCGGTCGAGAGCAGGTCGAAGCCCATATCTGGCAGCCCTTCAAAGGTGGGTTCAATACCTGTTTGCGGGAGAACCAGGGGACAGACGACGAGTTTGAAGCGGTCCACCAGGCCAGCCGCGAGCAGTTGCCGGACCAGCGACAGGCTGCCCAGGGTTCGCAACTCGGGGCCGTCAGTACGTTTCAGTTCACGCACAAAACCCACCAAGTCATCGCGGACGATTCTTAGCCCCGGCCAGTCTGTCGCCTCCAGGGTGCGCGAGAACAGCCAGCCCGGCGTTGTCGTCGTCGTTTTCCATCCTTCGTCCCGCACCTCGGCGGGCAGTCCGTTCAGCATCTCGTAGGTCCGGCGTCCGATGAGCATCCAATGCGGAACGGCCGTGTTGGTCTTGATCCAGTCGGCAAAATCGGGACCAAAATAGCCATAATAAGCGGGTGAACGCTGACCTCGGGCAAAGCCGTCGAGGCTGACGATCAGTTCACAAACAAGCTCAGTCATGTGTTCTCTCCTTAGTTGTGCAACCCTGAACGAGACGAACAGCGACCTTGCCATCCGACACTGCAGGGCGAATTCTTTCTACGGCGTGTCGCTTCCCCTGTCAGCCGGGAGTCTACCGTCGTTCCTCACTTCCCGGTAGTGAGGATCATAGTACATTCGCCATCCCAAAACCAAGACAGTGCGCAAACCATCACATTCCGCTTTGTGCTGCCGAAAACATCTAGAAGTGCGGTTTAGTAACTTGTTGTCTGTAGTACATCTTGCCAGATTTGGCTCTTCGCATTTTGGACAAAGTCCAAAGAATTGGGTATACAATTCTCCGCATTGTCATCGCTTAGTAAATCAGCGACACGAAGTGATTCAGGGTCGGCATCTGAATGAAGCAGTTTACCCGCTTCGGCGGGGTTTGTTGTTGTCTCCTACGAGTGCGTAAGCCAGGCATTGCTGAGCTTGCTCGCGGTAGCGTGTTTTGTTACATTCTGAGGTTAAAGAGCAGGGAACAGGCTCAGGGCATAGGGTACCTATAAGCCGTATGGTCTTGGGTGGAAATGCCCAGAGAGCTGAAAAGCCGTGCAATGATGAACCCCATCCCCTCCAAGAACCAGTCCGCCCACCTTCCAGCAACTCTCCCGACGTACGGATTGTTTCCTGGCTTTCGCCTTGTGTTCCCGTAGAATTACGGTAGGGACATGAGGTGGATTCGGACGGCCCGTCAGAGGATTTGCTGTGTGCGGGCCACGCGCACGGCCGCCATGCGCGTGCGAACCTCCAGCTTATCGTAGATGCTGGTGAGATACGACGTGACCGTGCGAGGCCGCAGCCCGAGCCGCGCGGCCACCTCCTGATCCGTGTAGCCCTCCGCCACCAAACCGAGCACGTCGATCTCACGGGCGCTCAGTCTCGGCACCTGCGTCGTGTTCGACCGCGCGCGTCCGTGCCTGCCAATGTTAGGTGCTGCTGCCGGCGATGGGGGTTCCACCGGCGTTTCCAGCGCGTAGGCGATGGCTTGTTCGAGGGTCATGGCCCTTCCCGCCGCCCACGCTGCCGCGAACGTTGCCTCGTCGAGCTGGGCGCGCATCGTAGTGACCGCCTGTTCGTAGTGCGTGCGCTCGGCGACGGGCAGGAAAATACCAACTTCTTCGCGCAACTCTTCGACGGCGCCCCAGATATGCGCGGCAGCGCGCACATCATCGGCAAGCGATTCCGGGTCACTTGCCACTGCTCCCGCGAAGGCAGCAAGCGCAAAGGCAATTGTACGTCGGTGCCGTATGGTTCGGCTGCGTGCGACGCTTTCTCTCAAAAGCGTTCGAGCACGTTTGAATTCTCCTTGCGCCAGTGCCGCTGCTCCTAACACACGGAGCGCAGGGGATGCGTAGAAGGTATTTCTCGCTTGCTGGCACGCTTCCAGGCATTCCTCCCCCAGTCGTTGGGCGTGAGTGTAATCCCCTTGCGCCAGCGCAAGCTGACTGAGATGCATCAGCACGCCAGGTGCAGGATCGCCTGATGTACGTTTCAACGCCAGACTTTCCCACAGTAAGGAGGCTGCTTGCGTATAGTTACCCTGATCAAGTTCCATTTGGCCCAGAATCATCAATGTATAGGGAGTCGTACGCGTATCGTCGAGCGTTCGACTGAGTGCCAGGCTCTCCCGCATTGCGGCAGTACCCTGTACGTAGTCGCCCTGCTTCCAGGCAAGTGAGCCGACACACCTTAATACCTGCATCCGTAGGTGGGGCGAGGCATCCTCGGCCGCTGCCAACATCGCCTCGATCCACCTGCGTCCTTCACTCCAATGGCCATGCACCTCCCAGAACCACCACAGCGCCGTACATAACCGAAGTCCTGCTGCCACATCATGTGCGAGCGCCCAGCGCAATGTGGCGCGCAGGTTATCATGATCTGCGTCCATGCGATCCAACCAGGCGATCTCATCCTGCACGTGCTCCGCGCGATCTAGCCAGGCTACCGCATTCTGCCCGTGCTGCGCCTGCTCTAGGAAGTAGGCAACGTGGGCCTGTTCCATGCTGGCCCGCTCGCCACTCTCGGTCAGTTGTACAAGCGCATACTCACAGATTATCTCCAGCATTGTTACGCGTGGCTCAGTTGATGCATACATTGTTTGCCGCACAAGACTCTGCTCTACAAGCGCGGCCAGATCATTGGGATATGTGCCGCCACACACTGCGGTCAATGCTGCCACGGTACAGCCGCCGACAAAGACGCCCAGGCGACGAAACAGTTGCTGCGACCGGCTGTCCAGCAACTCATAACTCCACGCAATCGCATTGTATAGCGTTTGCTGCCGCACCGGTATGTCGCGCGGACCGTCGCTGAGCAGGGGGAAGGGATTGTCTCCTTCACGGCTCAAACGCAATGCAAGGGTCTCAGGTGTGAATTGTCTCACACGCGCTGCCGCGAGTTCGATTGCCAGTGGTAATCCGTCGAGCCAGGCACAAATCTTTGCAATTGCTTGCGCATTATCGGCGGTGAGTACAAAATTCGGGTTGAAGGCCTGCACCCGCGCAATGAACAACCGGACAGCTTCATAGCCCATCAACCCTTCAAGTGTGCCGCTGAATGTGTAGGTGGGGATCGGAAACGGCTCGACAGTATACTCGTGCTCGCCATAGACGTGCAATCGCCGTCGGCTAGTGATCAACACCTTCATCTGGCGGCATGCGGCGAGCAGCTCGGTGATGAGCGGAGCGGCCTCCACGATCTGCTCAAAATTATCCAGCACAAGCAGCGTGCGTTTCGCACGGAGTGTGGTCTTCAACCGTTCCATCAAGGGCTGCATCCCTGCTTCTGTCAGCCCCAGCACACGTGCAATCGTTTGCACCACCAGGTACGGCTCGCGAATCGCTGCCAAGGCGATGAACCAGACTCCATCGGGAAATCGCTCGCCCATCTCACTGGCAACCTGAATGCTCAGACACGTTTTTCCGACCCCCGCCGACCCCACGAGCGTCACAAGACGGATGTTTGGTCGCTCAAGATAGCTCAAGATCAACCCAAGCTCGGTCGCACGCCCAATGAGCGGGGCTAGCGGCACGGGCACATTTGTGGGTGTACCAGGCGCAGAGAGTTGTGGCAGCGGCGCAGTACGGGGCACAATGGCACCAGTACGCGCAGAACGGAGAAACGCCTCTCGCTCATGCGCGGCGATCCCCAGATGTTTTGCTAGTAGCTCCACCACCTGCTTGGATGGACGTCGGCGCTCTTCTTCGATTTTCTGAATAGTGACGACAGCACAACCAACCAGCTGCGCTATGTCATCCTGTGTAAGATCGAGAACTTTACGCCGCTGCTTCACCCAGTGAGCGAATGAATGCTCGCGCTCCATCGGTGTATCCTGTACGAGTTTTGGTGCGACTCATGGTATGGTAAAAAACCTATTTTGTCTATGGGACATGTGCTTTAATGTTCATATATATAGTTGGATAGGAGACATGCTATGGCAACTTTTGTGCTCGTGCATGGCGCGTGGCACGGGGGCTGGTGCTGGAAGAACGTCACGCCACTCTTACGTGCGGGTGGACATGACGTCTTTACCCCCACGCTCACCGGGCTTGGGGAGCGCGCGCATCTCCTCACCCCTGCAATTGATCTGAATACCCATATTCAAGACGTCATGGCCGTATTGGAATATGAAGACCTCCAGGATGTTGTGTTGGTCGGTCACAGCTACGGCGGTATGGTGATCACTGGCGTGGCGGAGCAGGCACAGGCGCGCCTGGCGCAGCTCGTCTACCTGGATGCATTTTTCCCGGAGCACGGAAAAGCGTTGCAGGATTATGCGCCTGTGCCGCCGCTACGGGATGACGGTTGGCGTATTCCCTCGCCGGGCGGGCCGCGTGATTTCGGGGTCACCGACGAGCACGATATCGCGTGGATCACGCCCCGACTCGGCGACCAACCACTCAAAACACTCACGCAGCCGGTGCAACGCTCCGCCAAGCAGATCAACGCACGCGCGCAGACGTTTATTCGATGCACAGACGCGCCATTCTTCTCGGAAGCTGGCGAACGAGCCAAGCGCCAAGGCTTCCGATATCGTGAGCTCTTCTCGGCTGGGCATGATGCAATGCTCACGATGCCACGGCAATTGGCGGACATTTTGATCGAGCTGGTGGAATGCTGATCGGCAGAGCTGCGTACAACGCTAGGACGCTTCAGGGCCCACCCTGCGGCGAAACTAAGCCGACTGCATCAATAAGACCGAGATATGTTCACTGCTGGCGGAACTGTCAATAGAAGGAAGGATGGTAGGGAAGTTCGGTATGGAGATACGATGCACACAAGCGGATGTTAAGGGTTTCGTTAGTCTATGAGGAGATCTCGCAATGAAACGACGCTCACACGTATCGATGGTCGGTCTGGCACTCGCGATGGTACTCTTGGCATGCATGGCAGTGGCAGGCACCGCAGCCGCGCAAACGAATCAGGCAACAGACCCGGTTGCGGTCGTCAAAGCCTTCAACGCAGCGATCAACCGCAACGATATCAATGCGGCACGGGCACTCCTAGATCCGGCATTTCGCAAACTCGTCGGCCCTGACTCGGCCAACGCCCAGGAGCAGAACAGGGATCAATTTCCCCCTCCGCCTGCCGGTGCCCCGGCTCAGCTACCGAAGACTGGTGAGAGCGGTTCGAATGCTGCCGTAGTACTGCTCGCGCTCAGCTTATTGTGCGCCCTCGCGGGTGCTCTGGTTCGGCGGGCCGCGTTGCACCACTGGTAGGTACGTTCCTCTAATAACCCAGCCGTCCGTGCAATCATCAAACAGATCCACCGCTGATTCTTTACCGACTCGCGCAGTTCGGCCCAGGACACACTGCTCCGCCCTGGCAGTTGGCCAGGGCGGATGTTTCTGCGTGTGCCAACGATCCCATCGGGGATCCTGTCTCTATTGGCAGGCTCAGTCATATACTCTACTTTGTGTATCAAGTAAGCCGACAATTTTTGCAGTCTTTTCCTCCCTATGACAAATGTCACAGTCGCGGTGATACAATGTACGGCCCTTTCTCTGTGAACCTCCTACGGTCTTGTTACCGTCGAGCTGCCACGAGCAAGAACATCGGCCGCTCACGCTCATCAATCAGCTCCGGCTTGGCTGCGATCTGCTCGTCTGTCGGCGCCCATTCTTCAATACACGCGAATTGATTGAGCGGCCAAGTCTTGTGGCCGTGAGAGTCTATCGTCCACTCTGGGTGTCTTGGCGCCATGTTGATTGGATGCTCAATTGAGAAGATCAGTGGTCCACCAGGGACTAACGCACGATGGACGGCGCTGAAAACCCCCGCGATATCCTGGATGTAGTGCAGCGCGAGTGAGGTGACGAGTACGCCGAGGCGGATGTGCGAGGTGGCTTCGGCAAGCGCCGCCAGCGCGGTCCAGGCTTCGTTCCAGGGGTCGGTGTCGCGGGCGCCGAAGACCGGGTTGGGCATCAGGTGGTCGCCGACTGAAGCCCAGTCGTAGCCGAGGCGTTCGGCCTCCCGCCAATACTCGCGCCGCGTAGGTGATGTCGACTGGGCCGGCCTGGATGCCGAAGCGCAGCGGTCATGGTGCAGTCATAGATCCCTCCAGTACAGCATCAAAAGGATGGCCGCGCCGAGCAGGAGATCCACCACGGCACAGAACTCCGCGTACGACCGCGCGACTACCCGGTTGAGCCGAAAGTGGACCGCATCCCAGGCGGCGTGGCTGATCAGGGCAGCAGCCACGAGATATCCACCAAGGGTCGGAGTGACGGAGAGCGCCAGGAGCGCGACCGCGCCGAAGCCGAGCATTCCGATCGTCTGAAGCCGCAGGCCGCCACCTGTGCGCCATTGCCCACGGACCACTCCCAGCACAAAGAAGGCCAGCGCGCCGACCAGAAAGACGAGCGAAGGGCCAAAGCTCGAGTCGAGTAGGCGCCCAGCGGCGAGGACGACAAATCCTACCAGGAACGCGACCCAGGCTGCCCGGCGCCGATCCAAGGCTGCCGCGCCAAGGTAGATCGCTGCCATCAGGACGACGATCGCCGAAACTATGGAGACGAACTCGACAGTGATTTCCTCGCCGAAGAAGGTCAGGGCCGCGACCGCAACGCCGAGCGCGGTCGGCCAGCGGTGCTTGAGCACCTCGACCCAGCGACGCTGCCCACGAGCCTGATACGCGGCGAACGAGTCGTTGGCGATTCCTTGTTTGCCTGCCTGATCTATGGAGCCCTGCTTGTCGTTCATGCGCTTCTCTCCGAATCGTTGATCCTGGCGCTACCGGCGGTCGCCCGCTCTCGTGATCAGTATCATCTTTCTTGCTCCTTGTCGCGGTTTTTCAGCGATCTGCGGGATCCTCGCCCTTTCGGAGTGCCGCCAGCACCCTTCACGCATGCGACCCAAAGAGTGCTGGCGAGCCTGGGACTGGTTGTTGATAGTGATCAAGCTGCCGCGCTCGCATCACCTGTCTGGCGCCGCTGGTTGCGCGCCGCGCGATGTTTGTCGAGCAGCGCTGCCAGCCCCAGCCCCACGAGCGCCAGGACGATCAGGCGGACGATCAGATCGAGCCGGTACCGTGGCGCGGCCGCCAGCGTATCGCCGATCGGATACTCCAGCTGGTAGGCCACCTGGGCGGCAATCGCGCTGCCCGAGCGGCCAGCGATATCGGCGAAGGCGACATCATAGGCGTATCCGCCGTCCTGATGGATACGCTCGACACCATTCGCTCTCCTTTACTATCAATCCCGCTGTTCGTTTGGACAACCTGATGGTAGCAGGGACAGATGCCCCGTAGTACCCGCCATCTGGCCTAGGTGCTCATGCGCAATGCAGCGGGTTGCTCGTGTGACATCAGAATCCTGCTCCTCCAAAACACTGGAATGATCGCTCAGCAGGCGTTCGTCCTGCGCGTCGATCAGCGCCTCGGTCGTTACAGAGCTGGCTTGAACACCATGGCCCACTCGGCTGAGAGCAGCACCAGCACATTGATACTATTCAGCACGACCAGCCGCCGCCGCAATGCGTTCAGGCGCGGCTCGCCCGGCTCGGCGGCTGCAGCACCTGCGCGCAATTCCTTGCTGGTGCGGCCAATCAGGGCGATCCCGAGCGCCACCGATACGATGATCGCCGCGAACCCCCAGATCACCCAGAGTGGTACGCCCAGCTCTGAGACGGCGAGCATCACGATACCGGCGATCAGCGTCAGGCCAGATGCGGGGCCAATGACCGCCATGCCATTGATGCGCATCAGCTCTGTTACTGTCGCCAACACTGCCTGGTCGTGCTCGCGGGCGATGCGCGCGCTGAGGATGCTGAAGGTGACAACACCGCCGATCCAGCCGATCGCACCGACGATGTGGAGGAACTTGAACAGCGTGTAGACTGTGCTCATCGATTCTCCTTGTGTTCGATATCTGGTTCAACTCCGAGCTGCATCAGCAGGGGTCCGCTTTTGGCGCGAACTATAACCCGTCATGAGGGGTAGCGGCATCATCCGAAGGGGTTATAACTGGGGGTATTCTTGGCAGTGCGGGGAAGAGGCGGCGAGCAGTGATCGCAACGGCAGACTGTCACAACTTCATGTGCTTGTCCCCAAGAATCTCTGATTAGATGTGAGCCACAAATGACGTATGCCGTGCGGAAGATTTTTACTCGCCACGCGGCGGTTCACCTTCAATCGGATTCACCGACAGCAAGGTCAACCCTAAATCGCGCACTTTCACCACCACCCCAAACAACGCCGCCTGATCGCGCAGTGAACCGGAAAGCACGGTTTCACCGTTGGGGTCGTGGATGATCGACAGCCCTTCGAGCCATTCTGACCAGTGCTGAGGCAGATGGCCTTTCACGCGGATTTCATATCTCGACGCCATCTGTGTCGTACCCATCTAGAGCGTTTCTCATAAAGATTGAGACTCAACGTGACGAGGAAGATATCCGCAAGCGGTAAAAAAGCCCTGCGCATCGGCGGCCGAGACTGTGGGGAGGATCTTGATGATCGCTCTCTCCAATGCCTGCTCGTCACGCGCGCCTTCGCGCCGCAACCCTTCCTTGACTTTGGCGATCGCCATCTCGATCGGCGAGAGATCGGGCGAATAGGCTGGCAGAAACCACAGTTCACACGCTCGACCGACGATGGATGCTTGCACCTGTGCACTCTGGTGCGCACTCAAGTTGTCCATCACCACGATCTGCCCCGGCCGCAACGTCGGCGCCAGCACCTGCTCCACATATGCCTCAAACGCCAATCGGTCGGTGGCGCCCGAGAGCAGCATGCTCGGTCCCATTCCCTCCAAGCTCAAGGACGCGATGACGGTTGTGTTGGGAGGGGTGTTGCGTGGTACTCGTCCGAGCGCTCGCACCCCGCGTGGTGCTCGAGCATAGCGCGGCGTCAAGTTGAGATTGCTGCCGAACTCATCCACAATCACGAAGTCCTGCGCACTCCGCTGCGCGATCCGCTCGCGATAGGCCGAGCGTGCTTGGTGGTCCTGCTCACTGGCGTGGAGGGTCTTTTTTTGCGCGTCCAGCCGACCCGGGCAATCGCACGGGCCATGGTGGAGAGAGAGAGCGGTGGATGGTCACTGGCCGTCCACGCAGCCACGTGCTCAGCCAGTGTTACGTCCGGTTGCTGCTCAAGTTGGGCGCGCAGGTCGCCTTCAGCGCCAGCACCAATCAGCCTCGTCCGGCCGGGGCTCGTACGCGCCGCCAGTGTTCCGGCCGTGCGCTGCTGGAGGCGCCAGCGAAAGATCGTCGAGCGTCCAACTTGGAACGTGCTGACTGCCTCGTCCACATCCATTCCACGCTCAATGGCTGCCAGCACCCGTTTTCGTAAGTCAAGCGAATATGCCATAGTCAGCAGCATAGCCCAGTCTCATTCTTTTTGCAAATCGCTCTAGCCGGCTTCCACGGACACGCTTTGGTGGGCGCTTCGCGTTTCCGATCAAAGCATGATCTTGCCTCCGGCCAGGTCGAGCGTGACGCCGGTGAGCCAGGCCGAACTTGCCGAGGACAGAAAGAGCGTTGCCAGCGCGACATCCTCGGGCGTTCCCATGCGCCCTAACGGAAATGCGGCCGTCCACTGCTGCTGCTGCTCCGCCGACATGTAACGCTGCGTGCGCTCGGTCATGATCGTATCCGGCGCGAGACAGTTCACCCGGATGCCGTGCTTGCCGACCTCGGCGGCCACCTGTCGTGAGAGCATAACCACTCCCGCTTTCGCCGCAGCGTAGGCGATTGGGGCAGGTGTGGGAACGCGCCCGGCGCTGGAGGCCATTGTCACAATCGCGCCGTGTCCACGCTCGATCATCCCAGGCAGAAAGCTCTTGAGCGTGAGGAATGTGGCGGTGAGATTGCCGTCGATCGCGGCCCGCCATCCTTCCTCGCTGATCTGCGCGAGTGGGCTGGGCGGCGGGCCTCCGCTCGCGGCGAACACCGCCAGCACCTCAACTGGCCCAAGTGTCTGCTCGACCTGTCGGCGCATGCGCTCAATTGCGGCAAAATCGGTGACATCGGCCGCGACGCCAAGCGCCTGACCGCCATGAGCTTGAATGTCACTGACCACCGCGGCGATCTTCGCTTCATCGCGGCCATTGACCGCCACCTTCACGCCGTTGGCGGCCAGCGCCCGGCACGTCGCAGCGCCGATGCCGCCCGATCCGCCAGTAACCACGGCTACCTTGCCGACCAGATCGGGATAGGTTGGGATCGGAAGGGTTCCTCGTTCGTTTGGTATTGATGATATCTCCATTCCTTGCCGCGCGGGTGCCAACTCGAGCCACCGATGAACACTGCTGCAATTCTTCGGCTACAGCATGAAGAGGATGGCGGCTCCGACCAGGATGCCGAACACAGCACAGAACTCGGCGTACATACGCGCTGCGACCAAGCAGCCGCGCGCTCGACCGGCTCAGCGGCGGACGCGGTAGCGGATGTGGGTGGCCTGTGGCGTGTTGATCACCCGAACGATCTCCAGCTCCACGCGCGACGGCAACTCCTCGAACAGCCGACGGCCACGACCGAACAGCACCGGGATCTGGTGGATCTGCAACTCGTCCAGTACACCGGCCTCGAGCGCCCGTTGCGCCGTGTACGCGCCATGCACCAGCACGTACCGCTCCCCGGCGGCGGCCTTCGCCTGTGCCATCGCGCTCTCGATCCCGTCGGTCACGTACGTCACCAACGGATAGTTCGCGACCGACGGGCCGGGCGGCCGGTGGCTGGGCACGAAGATCGGGACACCGTGACGATCACCGCCCCAGTGATCAACCTGCTCCACGGTACGCCGACCCGCTAGCACCGCGCCGTACGCGTTCATCTCGTCGAACAGCTCCCCGACCGGCCCCTCCGGCCGCGAGAAATCCCCGAACCACTCGTGCAACCGCATGAAGCCGTCGCCGCCGGGATTGCCCGGTTCGTCGTTTGGACCCGCGATGTACCCGTCGAGGGACATCGACATGTAGAGCACTGAAGCAGACACTTCGACCTCCTTGTAAGGGCGATCTGGTCCACCAGCCGCGCCTCGATAAACTGCCACTCAACGATTCGTGACGTCGTACACCAGATGCGTCACGCGATCTCCCAGGATGACCTGAGAAGGGTTGTCGAAAAGAATTGGGCCGGACAGAGGGCCTGTCACGAAGAACGGATGACCCGAGCCGAACACCACCGGAACAAGATTGACCACGACCTGGTCGATCAGGCCGAGTCGCAGCGCCTGACCTCCGATCTGGCCGCCCGCCACGTCGATGACTCGGTTGGCGGCATACTTCTGCGCGGCGCTGAAAGCCTCCTCGACGCTGGGAACGAACGTGAACGGCGCCGTGCCGGCGTGCTCCCAACTCGCTGGCGGCTCGTGGGTGACCACAAACACGTGCTCGCCCGCGGCGGGCGTGCCGTTCCAGCCGTTCGTCAGATCGAACAGCCGCCGGCCGATGATCACACAGGCGATATCCGGATATTGAGCGCGCATAAAGTCGGCTGTTGCAAGGAGCTTCTGCATTATCTGCTCCTCTGGTTCAGCCCACCCTGTCACAAGTTGTGGCAGGACATCCGCAACCTGTGTGCAGCAACATATAAGCCACCTGGCTCGACCCGTGCTCCCTTACGTGCATCAGAAAACTCACAGCGATTGCTCTCTCGCCGCATTCGGTTCAACCGATCGCCGCTCAACCACAGAGTTGTCGTCGACGAGAAGCGCTCCGAGAATCAGCAGCGCAAGGCCGATCACCGAAACCCACGTTCGGATCACATGGAACAACTCCCAGCGGTCGCGCAGTTGTTGCCAATTGGCCGGCAGCGATGCGATGGTCCACGTTTCGATTTGATTGTCGATCGGAACTTCAACGACCAGAGTGACCAGCAGCGCAACGATGAAAAGCGCAAACCCTGCCAGCGTCGGATAGAGCGCCCGCGATCGTCTCCGATACAACAGAAAGAGCACCGGCAGCGTCACCAGGATGGTGGCCGGCATGAGAATCGCCATAATCAGCCCAAGATTGCCGATCATCGCGTGCCCGATGGTCAGAAAGGTCTCGGGGGAGAGCGAAGCGATCGAGCGGCTCAGGCCCAGCCACGTCCCCCAAAAGACACCAGTCACCAGCGCCGACAGCAAGATGCTGATGAATTGCCAGATTTCCAGCGCACCGAAAGACCTGGCCTTGATCCTATCCTCGCTTCCAGCGGAGAAAGCGGCAATGTTATGTTCTGCGAATCGCATATGTCCTCCTTTTTCTTTCGCGATCACGTGCAGCGCGTTGCGTGCGACCTGCTTGCGGAGCGCAGGATCTGCGATCTTGTCGATGCGCGACCCCAAGAAGCGTATGCTCCGCCAAACCAAGCGGTTATTTGATGGCAGGCTGGTACGCCAGAGCAAGCGATCCAAAACTCAGCGTTTTGCTTTCGACAAGCCGCAGCTTCGTCGGAGGCGTCCCGTCCGGGAAAAACCGCCTTCCCCTTCCCATGATGAAGGGCTGGACTAAGAACCGATACTCATCGATCAGATCCGTTCCCATCAGCGATTGAACCAGGCTCACACTGCCATCGATAATAATGTCTCTGCCCGCCTCCTGTTTCAGTTTGGTGATTGCTTCCACCACATTTCCTGAGATGATGGTGGATTCTTTCCAGGGAGCAGTTTCGAGCGTGGTCGAGACCACATATTTGTGCATCCGGTTGAGGATCGGCCCAGGACCATCGCCGCTCGTCTGTGTGGACCAGCCCGGCCAAAGCATTTCATACGTGACCCGTCCCAGGAGGTACGCATCGCCTTTCGAATACTCCTCCGTAATGTAGCGCATTCTCTCGGGGCTATTTGTGTTCTGCCACCAGTGATCCATCGTATCGGCATCAAAGACGCCATCCAGAGTGATCCACGCTTTCACCCAGAGCTTTCTCATGTGTGTTCTCCTTCTTGAACGGCTGCGGAAAGAGGACAGTCGGCTTGAAGTTCGCTCATTGCTCTTACCTCCTGCTCTTACCTCAAGACGTTGAATATCTAGCCGCGTCGCCTAACGATAGAGTTCAGCGGCCCATAGCCGCCGCTGCCGCTGAGGACACACGCGATAACGCCGCCCGGCTATGGGTTCGCTGGAATGCATTGCTAGGCCGTCCGTCACGGGTTGTCGGAAGTAAGGATTCGGTGAGCACTTGAGCAATGCGGGCCGCACAACACCGCTCGGATCGGCTCCTGTGACGAACAGCCGAGCGCCGCTGGCCAGCGAGAGTTGCACGTTCGCGTTCCCTGACAGCCGCGCCCTAGCAGGGTATGCACGTCGCCGAACTCGGCGACGATAGGGCTGTCGCAGGCGTGATCAGGGCGAGGGGGAGGGCTCGAAGAACCCCTCCGCCGTCGTACCTTTCAAGAAAGGTTCGATGAACGCATGCAACAGATCGGGCTGGGTGATGACCGCTGTGTGTGACGTCGCCGGCATAACGGCGAGACGCGAGGCTGGCAGCGGCTTCCCCATATCACCCATGACGCCGCCGCCAAGCAGGCGGAACATCGCGACCTGATGCTCGAGGGTCGCAACGTCCGCGTCGCCAGCGATGATCAGCACTGGCACCTTGATCGCTTTTACCTGCTCTCCCCACTCCATCGGCTCCTTTTCGAGCGCGATCAGCTTCCTGGCCAGCTCGGGAAAGCCACTGGGATTCGCCGCGAGCTTGGGGTACTCCTTGGCGAACGGCATCTGGAGAATCATCTCCACCGTCATCTGCGGGATCATCGCTGTGAACTCGGGCTGCCAACCCTCCAGGTCGTACGCGACTGAGGCAGCGACGAGCTTGTTGACCTTCGCCGGGTGTCGAATGGCGAGCTGTAACCCGGTGCCGGCACCCATCGAGTAGCCGAACACGTCGGCCTTTCGGAGACCGACCGCGTCCATGAACGCTGCCGTGTCGTCCGCGAGGTTCTGGTACGTGATGGGTCGGTCGATGTCGGTGGTGCGGCCGTGGCCCTGCAGCTCGACCGCATAGACCCTGTGGGTCCTCGCGAGCTTAGGGATGATCGATCCCATGGTCGGGATGTTCATGTAGGCGCCGTGAAGTACGACCAGCGGTTCGCCTTGACCGGACACTTCGTAATACATCTGCATGCCGTTCACCTTGACGCGATTACCTGTCTCCTGGGCCATGGTGTCTCTCCTCTCTATGACGTGTGTTTTCCCCGGCGTTCAATACCATTTCATGCGAGCGCTGGTTGATCGAGTGCATTGCTCCACCTCAGTGGAAGGCTAGATGCTTCTTGAACGCGCGGCCTAACTTGTAAATCAGCGAATCCGATTCGCCTATCCATCTAGTAGGGCACTTCTAAGCAAGTCCGCAAAAATAATTTGACATGACGATGGTTGGTGGTATCCTCTCCGGAGGAGGATACGATCATGAGCAGTGAACGGTTCACGCCCGCACAGATGCAACAACTCGAAGACCAATTGACCCAGACCGATG